>JAAUXT010051695.1_pt1 | contig 20164 bp, 19 predicted proteins | sample 7278171 | NCBI WGS metagenome assembly JAAUXT01 (sample SAMN14350112, study PRJNA611818) | marine sediment metagenome | isolation source: surface marine sediment (1.8m) | place: French Polynesia: Moorea | collected 2018-08 | reverse complement strand
GGTGAAGAGACCACGCATACACACACACACACACACACACACACACACACACACACACAACTCCGCGCTGCAGCAGGAGGTCACCGAGCTCAACGCCTACATCAACACACACCTCAGGTGAACACACACACACACACACGCACACACACCCCAGAGGAAGAGACCACGCATACACACACACACACACACACACACACACACACACACACACAACTCCGCGCTGTAGCAGGACGTCACCGAGCTCAACGCCCACATCAACAAGCACCTCAGGTGACGACACCACAAGCACTCACTTCAGGTGACGAGGCCACACACACACACACACACACACACTTCAGGTGACGAGGCCACACACACACACACACACACACACGGAGTTTCGCCTACTGGTGCTGAGGGACCCACAGGGTACGCAGGACCAAGGATTCATGAATTCACCCTTGCAATGTCACGGTGAATGAATTTGTTCGCAACTTGTGCACGACTGTGAGGAATTCAGACGTTCAGAGATCACGTTTTGGTCAATTGGGACATTGTGTCAACAACTGATGAAAAGCGTGTGATCCAACCTGAATTAAAAGCACCAAAGAAAGGGAGTGATCATTCAGTCGATTCACAGCGCTGTTGTTTGGCTAAAGTTGCACCTGCAACACCTGACCAGGTGTGGCTTCCTGCTATTTTGTCTCCGACACCTGTAGCCAAAAGCGCTGTGGAGCATTGAGCGACCACGTCACAATCATGACTAACTTGGGACGATTTACAACTTCGAAGATTCTGCCTGCATGTGTTGGATACCGATGCGCTCATTATCTTGCAGGAAAAAGTCGGGACTCCGGCCTTCGTAGTCCTCGAGATCTGTACGGACCACCCCGACCACAACAACGATTTGACAACAGACTCGGTTGGAAACGTACACTCGGCTACTCCGCAGGGCGCAATGAGCCTCCGGGGTGGAACCAGATGGGGCCCCTGTCCGATTTTGTTCCGTATTTCAGAACCTTTCACACGTCTTCATGAGGCTCGAGCCTCTGACACAACCAATCCTATGTCCACCGTATGTCCCCGTCTCTGATTGTGATTGGTGGAGGCTGAGAACCAATCAAAGCACAGCTTCCGACAAAACCACCAATTTTGTTTGCTCTTACCTATTCTGCTCTCTTTATTCAATAAGTCTCATTTCTATTTCTACCAGTTGCTTCAAAATGCAGAAAGGCTCAAAAGGTGATCAAAATATTTGGCACAAAATTGTTTGCACTGACACACACCAATTTCTGGACAAAAATAATCACATTCCAATATTCATGTTTTCAAGTGCTTGCATTCATTCTTTTTCTTTGGTTTTTTGAGTGCTGTACAAACTTCAGTCTTCCTCTCTTCTCCCAAAGACTTCCCACAAGGTCCTGGATCTCGTGGTATCTCCAGCGAAAGGGAGAAGGCGCGTGTTTTCAAAACCTACCTATGACCCCCCCCCCGCCAAAAAAAAATTTTGAAGCCCTGCCCAACAGTGCACGGAGGAGGATAACATTTGTTTCAACATGGACAATTTTCAAACTTGGGAGTTACTCCCCTCAGAGGTCAGACTACATCAGGACAAGATTGACTCCCTGCCCACCACAAATCTATCAATCTCGTACACCTCTGCATGAAGACAAGTTCTACTTGCTGTGACTAGGGTCGTGCATGCAGCTGCTAAAATACTTTTTGGCATTCCAGGCGACTTGAGTTTTTACATACACGGAATAAAATCACCCGGAAAGATCAAATTGTTGCCACGTACACGTGGGAACATCTCAGTAAACGTCAGCTGGTCAGTAGATGGTGTTACACAACGGCGCCATCAGATGGCGGTGATGGCGTTCAGTGCTGACGTTCAATGTAAGTGTCCAGCAGTGACGTCACAAGCGAAGACGAGGCCGGTCCTGCTGTGACGTCATCAGGAGAAGGCGTCCTCTGACGACGGCACGTACGAGAAGCCCTCGAAGGCGTTGTCCGCTTCCTGGACGCTGGCGCTCACCACGTGACTTCCGGCCGACTTGCCCACGGACGCTGCATCAAAACGAGGCTCGCGTTACCGTCGTGACGTCAACAGCGCGGGGCTCAAACTGCCTGGGGCAGACCCAGGAAATGGTCAAGGGGAACCCTGAAGGAGCGGCGAACTCAACTTTCAAACAGTTCTAACAACGCCTTCTGGAGTGAAACACCCTTCGTTGCAAAGTTGGGATGGTATAAATTCCGCTGTGAGCGAGTCAGAACCAAGCGATGCTGACTGTTGTTCCACCAGCGGACGGTTCGAACTGAGCGGAGGCGACTTACCTGGGACGGGTTCGCGCACGAACTCCGGGTCGAAATGCTTCAGGTCCATCTGTCCGCTCTGCAAGGAACAGAATCGTGCGTGTGAGTGAGGTGTGCGTGCAATGAAACAACATGGCACTCTTGCAAGAGAAACACCGAATGTCCCACGTACTTTGCGAGCGAGCGAGCGAACGCACACACACACAAACACACACACAAACACACACACACACACACAAACACACACACACACACACACACACACACAAACACACACACACATGCACACACACACACACACGCACACACACACACACACACACACACACACACACACGAGAAATGGCTCAAACCACCCGATCCTGTCTGAATAATTTGGAACATCTCATTTGATGCTGCAAAACAAGGACAACTGCGATCCACGGATCTGGCCCTGTGAATTGCTCAGCTGTCCCTGGATCTGCCCATCAGTCCTTGTGCCCTGTCCACCCCTGGAACTTTCCCTTGCGGATTGCTCACAGCACTGTACAGTCTCACTCACCACGTTCGGGTTGAACGGCGGCTTGAGCCTCTTCTCGTCCAGCAGCGCCCAGTTGATGGGCGCGAAGAACTGATGGCCTCTGATGTCGAGGAAGTCGTTCCGTACCCCGAGCCGCACACTCCTATCCTTCTGCAGCATCTGAGTCCAACGAGAATACTTGTCAGTGGAGAGACGCGCTTGACGGGAGGAACGACCATTATGGAATTTTCACGTGATCTGAACGTTTGTTGTTGGGGCGTGGGTAGATTCTATTGACACACTCAAGTCACGAGTAGCTTTGAGGCAGGACGACGAGTGCAGCCACGCCCACGCCCACACCCACGCCCACGCCCACACCCACGCCCCCTCTTTTCAGATTTTCAAACACGCATTTGGCACTGACCCCCTCAAGGATGTTCCGGGCGAGCTGGGAGACGTTGGTGCGCAGGCGCAGAGGTTTGTGGAGGATCGCGTCGTACATCTCCGCCACGTCTCGGCTGTAGAACGGCGGCTGCGCGGGAAGATGGAAAGAACAACGTCCATGAAAACTGTCACGATGCGCGACAGTGCAGGGAAACTGAATGACTTCTGAGGCCTGTTGCACAGTGTATGTCAAGCGTCGAGTCCATGTCGATGCCTGAAGGCGCTGCGTCACAAGTGACGTGCGCGCACGTGTTCTCGCCAGAACACGTGTGCGTGCATGTGTGTGTCTGCGTAAGCATACAAACATGTGTGTCCCAAGATGGACAACTTTTGGAGACACTGTCCTGACACTGTGCTGAGAATCTGAACAAATCCGACAAAGCGACAGTGATTTCAATTGTCGGACATTGTGTCGCTTGCTTCGGATCAGGCTGACTTTCAGCTTTCCGCCGCGTTCAGCTAAGACTTCACTCGTCAAACAGCGCCCACAGACACGCAACGCTTGACGCCCACAGAGAAGCAACGCACGACGCACGCCGCGGACTCGAACTCGGACTCACCAGGCCGTAGAGCATCTCGTAGAGTACGGCGCCCAGGCACCACCAGTCGACGGTGCGGTCGTACGGCTGTTTCCTGAGCACCTCCGGGGCCAGGTACTGTAGGGTACACAGAGATGGGGCAGTGAGGACGGGGTACCACTCAACAACCCCTGTGCGTACACACGTACCTCCACCCACACGCACAATCACGCGCACGTACACAGACGCCCTGCCCCCCCCCCCCCCAAAGCAGTTTGCTGGAGCCTCTGACGGCGACAAGAATTTTCAATGCGGCCACCCAAGGACCGTGCGCAATCCAAAGTCAACCGGCTTGTGCTCCGGTCGCTCTTGAATTCTTGTAATTCAAGTCACAGCTGCACCAAGGCATGGGAACCACCCCTTCGGTCCCACACCCAAGTCGGCCAACATCCGCCCTGTCCGCCCCTTGCAAACTTTACTCGCAATCTTGAGAGGGACAAATCAGACTTGGATTTTTTGGGATCGTTCCACGGATTGTTCAATGAAAGCCGACTCACAGATGGGAAAACGAAAACGACTTTTGCCATGCACTGCACACAACTAGGGGGCAGTGTTTGCGGGCTCCGGGAGACGCCTCCTGGTTCCCTTGGACTCTCCTCATGACGTCACAGATGGACGTACCTCGGGGGTACCGCAGAACGTCGACGTTGTGCCCAGGTCCGTGATGCCTTCTTTGCACAAACCGAAGTCCGTCAGCACGATGTGGCCCTGTGAACACGTGAGCGAAATCAGATACTTCGGAGAAACTGGGCCGGGAAGGAAGAAGAATCAAACTGCGAAACCTCCGGAATTATAACTTTCTGACAATCAGACAATTTGCTGGTTCACTGCACTGTCCCACCCCTTCGCAGCCCACCAGATTGACAACACGAAACTCCTGTTCAGGTCAGATGCACGCAAAAACGAAAGTGAAAGTATGGACGGTTGTAAATCAAGAGCAGGAGAGTGCGTCTCTTACCTGGGAATCGAGCAAGATGTTCTCAGGCTTGAGATCTCTGGGGAAGGAAAAACAAGAAAACACAAACTGATAAGAACAACCAAATCAAAAACAGAAACAAAGTGTGCTGTCAACTTTCGAACAACACAACAAAGAGAAACACGCCACGGACAGATATACGTTTTGTTGAGGGCATCCGAGCCTCAAAAGAGACGGATCCAACACAAAACTTTTGGCGGGGAGGGGGCAAGAAAACGTGGGGGCGGGGCACAATGCAAGTGTATCACATTCACGTGTGTGGAAGCAACAAGACCCACAAACGCTGAGGTCAGGGCTGGATCCAGGATTCGGTTTCGCGAGACACGACCTCGAGGGGGGGGGGCGATTCTACAATTCAAAGGGGTCAAAGACCGTGGACAAAACAATGTGCAAGTGACGCGTTGACCAAGGGTAGCGAGGGGAGATTCTGTGCTCCAGCAGCCAGCAAGTTCGGACAAGGCTCTTCCCGAACCCAACCCTCAGGATTCCACCCTCGCCCAACCCTCCGGAATCAAGAATCGCCCAACCATGAGGATTCCACCCTCACCCAACCCCCAGGAATCCGCCCATGCCCAGCCCTCAGAATTTCACCAGCACCTCTCAAAGCCAAGATCTTCCCGACAACTCCACAGACCTGTAGATGATGTTGAGCGAGTGGAGGTAGCCGAGCGCGCTCGCGATCTCCGCCGCGTAGAAGCGCGCGCGCGGCTCCGAGAAGCACCGCTCTCTTTGCAGGTGGAAGAACAGCTGCAAACAAACAAGAACACGTGTCAGTGTTGACGCGTGCGCCGGGTCTAAACGAACCTCTCGCATGAATGTTCCTCCTACGAGTTCACGTGCACGGTCGTGTTCCAGTCTGCGTTCACGTTCACGCTGTGCTGTTCAGGAGTCTGCTCACGTGCAAACCACGACGCTCACGCACCATCTACATGCACGTTGACGTACCACGCACATGCACTCACGAAAACATCACGTACACGCTCGCCCTTCACGCACGCACAGGCTCACGTAGATTTTACCACGTCAACACTCGCACCACGCTCACGCACATGTTGCCGTACCACGCTCACGCTCGTGTGCCACGCTCACGCACGCACCACACACACGTACTACGCTCACGCACTCGCTGACGTATGTACCTCTCCTCCGTTGACGTAGTCGAGGACGAAGTAGAGTTTGTCGGGGCTCTGGAAGGAGTAGTGGAGCCCGACGAGGAACGGGTGCGGCACGTTCTGCAGCAGCACGTTCCGCTCCGCCATGATGTGCTTCACCTGAGAGCGAACGAAACCTGCGTCTCAGTCCAAGTTCAGTTCTCAGAGCGTTCAAAACCTGCGTCTCAGTCCTGGGTCAGTTCTCAGAGCGGCAGAAACCTGCGTCTCAGTCCCAGGTCAGTTCTCAGAGCGATCAAAACCTGCGTCTCAGTCTTGTCAGTCATGGCGGCCAAATTTGCGTGCCAGGTTTGGTTCAATTCTCAGAGAGTTCCAACGTGCGTCTTTCGTTTCAGTTCAGTTCCAAGAGCGATCACAACGTACGTGTGTCTCAATCTTGGGTCAGTTCTCAGGGCGGCCGAAACCTGAGCTTCAGTTTCCGTCCAGTTCTCGGAAAGGCCCAAATGTGTGCCTTGGTCTCTCGTGTTCCCTTGCACCTTTCGGATGTACTTCGCTTCAGGTTGCAAGGGGCTCCATCGGGTGTGTGGTGAGGGTCAAAGGCCCCTGGTGATACACCTTTGCTGGGATAGCAAAGCACTGAGAACTGAACTGAGACGGAGACGCAGGCCTCGCATCGTCTCCAGGCACTGAGAACTGAACCGAGACTGTGACGAAGGCCTCCTCACCTCGTTGCGCTTCATGATGTGCGCTTTGGACAGAACCTTCACCGCGTAGATCTTCGACTCCAACTTGTGCCTCGCCAGCAGAACCTGGATGGGAATGATGCGTCATCACAAAGGTGACATGGTCGAATGTAAGAAAGCGAGGGGGAGTGCTCTGACATGGGCTCTGTCAACGGGGCTTGGATTGGAGTGATGTCTTGAACAAGGGTGGACCCAGGATTTGGTCGGGTGAAGCCCTGGGCGCCATCACACCCGCTCCCAGGACAGATCTGTGTTCGACGAATCATTCGCTTTCTGTGTGAGCCAGCAGAAGCTACCTTTGTGAAGTTCTTGGGTATTTCAGGACTTTGCGCCCCAGAGATTGTGTTTTGCTCTTCTCATGTCAAAAGAAACTTCTTCTGCAGGCTGAACAGGAAGCCGCCTCACCTTCCCGAAACTTCCCTTGCCTATCACCTTCAGGAACTCGAAGTCACTGGGACGAGCGCTGCGCAAAATCAAACAAGAACACTTGTCAGTTCAGAAACGCGCCCCGCAGATGCGTTTGTCATTCTGGCCGTCTTTGGTTTGGTTGGAACAATCACCGCGACTATTTGTTGACGAAAGAGAGACAGACGCGAGGGATGCAGACTTCCATAGTGAAAGCGAAAGTGAAAGTAGATTAACTCACTGCAGTTTTTCGGACGGACCCAAGTCCATCGGTTCTTGTAAACTCTGGTCTTTATCACTCTGCAAAAGGAAGACAGAAACAGATTGAAGCTCAATGGAAAGGGTTTGTGTTTATAGTGAAGTCACGTTCAGCACAACGAGACAAATGCAAAAGAATCCACTCTGCTGAGAACGAAGACGCACCTCTGAGTGTGTTTCACTTTCCTCCTCGGAATTGGACGAGTTTCTATGCGGAACCAAGTTGAGGAATTCTCGCACGTCTGGGCTGAAAGGGAGACACGCACAAAGTTCCACTTGAGTGTTCACTGGTGAGTTTAGAGTTTGGGAAGAGAAGACTCACTGCTGACCTCACGGAGGAGAGAACGACACACCACTCAACAAGAAAGAGGCAGTTCTCACGATTAGATGAGCGTGCGGTGCGACGAGTACTCAGTCCTGGGTGAGAACGGGCTGTGTGACGAGTACTCACCGCTCGATGAGTTTGGGGTTGGAGTTGAGTTTGGGGTGTGTGATAAGTTTACTCACTGCTCGATGAGTTTGGGGTTGGAGATGAGTTTCTGGATGAAGTCGTGCAGCCCCTCCCTCCGGTGTTTGATGAAATCCGGGTCGAAGTTTCCGAACAGCTTCTTCCCCGGGAGTTTGAGGTGCGCGTCTGGAAACTGCCGCTTCAGCTGCAGGAAAACAAGAACACTACGTTTTGAAGACGCGCCGTAGATTCAGACTGCGCGCGCGCTTGGGGATTTTGATGACTTTTTCTTGAACACTAACTGGTAACCATTGCGCAAGCCTCTTTTTTTTTGTTCAACAATTCTTTTGTGCGCTTTTTTTGGTGGGGGGGACGCACCCACCTTGTCGTAAAGGGAGTGGAACTCGTTGTAACGCCGGAAGATGAACCAGCTGTGGTCGCCCGCGTTCACCACCACCTTGTACACCTGTAAAGACAGGCCTGGAGCTGAGTGACTTCTCAGTGGGGGAGAGATCCAGGGACAGTCCAGAGGTGGGGGCCAGACAAGGGGGCCAAAAAGTTACAAAGTTCTTTACTCCCCAGAAAGGCGTTTCATTTTGCAGGATACGTTTTCAAAAGTTTGGAATCCATTCGCACTGGGTTTCACACCCTGCCCTCCACTGGACGATCGTCCGCCGTCATGCCTTGGATGTTTTGGTCTGACCCTCAGGAGGGGGCGACGCCACTTCTTTTCACGGGAAAACGAAATAACTTGTGGCACCTCTCAGGACTGTTCAAATCCGACCTGACCTTGACAGTTCATTTTAGACTTTTGCACCAAAATCACTTCTCCACGCTCCAATCACACGAACAAACTTGTTTGAAAAATCCATGGGCACTGACCGTGTATCGCTTGTTCTTCTCCCAGGTCTCGGTGTGGGAGATGGAGACGTGTGTGGCCGGGTTGGGGCTCGCCGGCCTCCCCGCTGCGGTCGCCGCGGGGGCGTGCAGACTGCTCATCCTGACGTCTGGCTCAGCGCTCTGAAGTCAGAAAAACAGGGGAAGATGCGTTCGTTCACGTGCCTTCAGATATGAATGGATCCAATTCGTGCGCGTGCGGATACCAAAGATGGATCCAGGCCTCCAAGCTCCCGCCCTTTTGACCCATGAAAACAAATTTAAGTGAACCAGACATGGAAATGCCGCCCCTCACCAAGGTACCAGGGCTTGCTTCTCACAAGTTCTGCTCCTTTAGGTGCAACCTGGGCTCTTCGGGTGCAACCCTGGCCACTCAGGCGCGTGGATTTTGGGGTCACACCCAGAGAGCCTAAAGCTCGGAGAACCAGAGGGTTGGATTTGAAGACCCAGAAGGTCAGAACTGAGGTGAGACTGAGACGGAGAAATAGGTGGAGGTCCATCTGCCACACAGGCTCCACTCCACCAGCTATTCGTACGTTGCATACATGTTGTAATTTATTTGGTGGAATTGCACGAAGTGTCACAATCACACACATATTTCGGGTCGGATGAAGCCAGTTGGAACCTCATTGTCCTCCGTCGGTGCAATGACGATGAGATCCCCGCGCAACAATTTTAAGCGATTTACGACATTTAATAAGTTTCCACACAATGCGATTTTGAGTGCGAGATAACGACTCAAATTGCACAATGAGTTGACAGAACAACAAGGATGGCACCACGTCAGAGGTGGAACCAGTGGGTGGGCCCAGGCCCCGTAATTTTCAACGGTCAGGTTGGTCCCACTTGGCAAGAAACCCACGGCCCTCAACGAACCTCGACAACCCCATGGTTGTGTTACACTGAAGGATCCAGGGTTGATGTGGTTTGATGGAGTCCCAAGTTGACCAAATCTGAACTGAAAACTTTTGCAGGGAAACCAGACAAGTTCCCCCGAAGGCACAAAAGCAGTAAATTTTCGGGGACCAGGATGATCCAGGCTCCCTCTGAATCCTGTTTCTTGACCGGACAGACGGACTGGCTCTGTCTGTGAGGAGGTGGTTGTTCTTGGAACTGAGTCTCGGGTTCAAGAACTGAACTGTTGGGTTCAGGAACCGGAAGTGCCTGGTTTGAAAATCGGGCTGGAACCGGAAGTCGCGGGTCTCCCACCGGAAGTCATGGGTTACTTCAGAAGGTGTGTTGGTCTCCATCATGTGTGTGGTTTCCCACGATGGTTTCCTGATTCAGGACAAGAGGACGGACTCCAGGAAGTCACATTTTCAGGAAGATATCTGAGCCATTTCGCTACGTGTGTGAGACAGTCAGATACACACCAGTTGCATTTTTTGGTCAAAAGTTCACAATTTCTGTCTTTTCTCAAACGCAGCTTGCCCAGGACTTCCACCCTTCTCGTCAAACGGAGTCAGGTTTGTGGTTCAGTCCAACACAACAAAGACATCTACGTGTGTTTTTCGTTTTGACACACTTTTTGCAGCAAACTCGAAGCTGCGAAAACGTGTGGAGACTTTCTTCGAGTGTTTCACTCTTGACTGCAGGAAAAGCTCCATCGAGTTGTCACAGAAAATGCTCCATTCTGACTCTGTCGACACAATTGGTCAAAGTCACTTGTCAGTTCAACCTCTCAAAAGTTAGCGAAATCCTACCTTCACCAGAGATTCCAATTTCGACCGACTTTTGCTGTCCTGTTCCGTTTGTGAACAGTTTTTGGTCTGTGACAGAATTGCTGACCTGTGGCCTCATAACCTACATTGCGGTGTCAACCATGTGCTCAGTCGTCATCTCCACTTGTGTAGCAAAATTTCACTCCCTTCGAGGAACAAAAAATTGTTGCAAAAAATGTCCGAATGAAAGTGTTCTTTCCTACTTCAAAATTACGAGCTGTCATGCTTTATTTGTTGTGCTTAAGGCAAAGGGGCGGCACAGGGGGCGGCAACCCATTTTGTTGAGGAATTTCGGTAGCAAAGCGGCGCCATCTTCAGTTTACTTTTCTCCCAGAGTTCAGCGCGCGGAAATTCTTCAAACATGGCGCCCACAGCTGAGGTAAACACAGTTACATTTCAGTTTTATCTCTAAAGATGTTCTTCAGATGCATTGTGCCTTCATCGAACAAAGCTAACACTTCTTAAGGATTGGTTTGAGATGGTTCATTGGATGTTTAGTGTGAGGAACACACTGAAGGACAGCAGTTGCAATGTTTGTTTGGTCGCCAGGAACGCTTTCACCCCTGGAGTTCACTGAAGGCTCCGTGTCTTTCAGTTCAATTTGCCAAGATTTGTCAACAATTGAACCAGAAAGCCCAGACGTTTGTTCACGAACAACAAAGCTTTAAATTCTCAGTGTTGGAATTTGAGCCGACCAGTGTGCGCAGATTCTACGCAATAATTTGTGGCTGGAATTGCCGACAACTGGAAGATCCAACACAACTTTGTTGCTTCTTGCATGTGGAGTTTCACACGCCTGCTCGTTTGTTCCCTTCAGGGGCCGGAGGAGCGGGGTCAGCGGAACACGGTCGTCTTCAACGCGTCGAAGAACGAGGTGTTCACGATTCAAAATGGGTTCAAAGCGCTCAACAGGAAACTGAAAACGAACTGGAAGGTCGCCGTGTAAGTTTTCAAGACGACACGCAGTTCTGATCGTTCCTTTTTGTGTGAGACACTTGCACTTTGCGGTTTCAATTCATCTGCGCGTTGTTTTTTGTGTGTGTGTGCGTGCATGTGTTTTGTGCGTGCGTGTCGGCCCCATTTTATGGCAAGCTTGGAACTCAAACAACATCTTTGTGGCGGCGTATGTAGCTAATGATAACTTTATTCTCTTACAGGAACAGAGATGAAATCACAGATGACGTTCTGGCAGAAGCCAAACTGTTTGTGCTGGCCGGATGTCAGGAAAAATTCAGCGCTGCTGAGGTTCGAATTCACTTCACTTTGATCTCAAATCGCTTTTTCGAGATGTACAGTTCAATGTTCAGTTTGAGGAAACTCTGGGTTGTTGTCAATTGGTCCAAACGCGTTGATTTTCAGTTTGAGGTTGTGAAGAAGCACGTGGACAGTGGCGGCGGCTTGTTGGTCATGCTCGGTGAAGGCGGAGAAACCAAATATGAAACAAACATCAACTTTCTGCTGGAAGAATTCGGAATCATGATCAACTCTGGTGAGTGGACCTGTCACTATTGAGAACGCAAAGACGTATGCAAATACACAACCAACGGAGTTGCCACAGATTTCATGAGTCACTTGACCAGATATGTGCACTCAAACCACTGAAAATTGTTCCTTTTGCAGATTCGGTCGTAAGAACGCATTTCTACAAATATTTTCATCCAAAAGAAGCGCTGATAGCCAACGGAGTTCTCAACAGGTGTGTGATCAAAACAGAGGCAGGAAGGCCTGTCTCTCCGATCCCGAAGAATTTTCTGCCACCCTAATATGCGCTGTGTGGCTCAATGTCTGGATTGTACAACCAGTGGAGATCGTTCTCCGTTCCCTGCGAGGCAGCCCCCCCCCCCCCCGCCAGCTTCATCCGTCTGCGCTGTCACGTGACATGCAAAGAGCCACCCACGTATGATTTCCTCTCAGGGCGGTGAGCCAGGCTGCGGGCAAACACCTGACGCACGCTGACGACGACAGCAACAATGCGCAGTGAGTTGGGCTGTTTGCAGTTCACGTGACGTGTGTCTGGACAAGTCTTTGCGTTGCGTCGTCGCTTGGCACGCAGCGCAATTGACTTGTTCAGAAATGTGACGCGCAACTCATTCATATGTGACTCAAATGGGTTTCGTGCCCATTTGCGTTCAATACTGTTGATGGAAAACCGTTGTTTACCTCTCGATTTTCAGAGCGCTGACTTTCCTGTATCCGTTCGGTGCCACCCTCAATGTGATAAAACCGGCTGTTGCTGTGCTGTCTTCAGGAAGTGTCTCATTTCCACTGAACCGACCGGTCTGTGGCTTTTATCCAGGAAAGGTAGGTTCATCTGGACATACTTTTCAACACACAGGACAGCATACAACGCTCTTGAGATACACAGCCGAAGTTTTGTTTTGGTAGACTTTTTTGCACTCGCCGAATATGTTTGGCCTTGTCGTGTGTCGCGTTATCATCATCGTTCTCAACCGACAACACACACACACACACACACACGAACAGACACACACGCACACGAACAGACATGGGGATTGACAGAGCTGTCAGGCCACACTCACACATGTTCACACGACGCCGTTTTACCTTTGAAAGTTTCAGAAAGGGGCCTTCAAAATGTCACCACCTTTCAGGACAGGATATCAACAAGATCGCGGAGGAGGCCGTGTGCCCACGCCAAAAGTGTTCTTGTTTTGTATCTTTCAGCAAAACAAAGGCAAGATTGCTGTCCTGGGCTCTGTGCACATATTCAACGACACGTACGTCGAGAAAGAGGAGAACAGCAAAATCCTCGATGTGATAATCAACTTTCTCACGACGGACGAAGTCAGCCTCAATCAAATTGATGCCGAGGATCCAGAGGTAAAAAAGAAACACATCTGTTGCAAACTAGAACACTTACCAGTGTTGGTAGGCGCCTCGGGTATGTTTTAGAAAGAGCCCATCGTGCAGATGCAAGTGGCAACTTTTTACACCTTGATGAACGCCAAAATGTGATTGTAACAAACACACCGACGCTTTTACAAATCGCCAGGCCCTATGTGAGATGAAGCCTGGCTGACGGCTCTTGAAACTTGTGCTGTCACTTGCAACTTGGACGCCGGAGAATTTATCGTACATCTCTTTCCAGCTCAAATCAGGAGGGCCACGTGGCCTGCTTGGCGCGTGACTACACTGCCAAACGTTCTTGTTGCAGGTGACGGACTACCATCAGCAGCCGGACACGGCGCTGTTAGCCGAGCAGGTCAAGACGTGTCTACAGGAGAGCGACGAGGTGCCTCACGACATCACGACGCTGTTCGACAACTCCGTTTTCATGCTGGACACGAGCATCGTGCCCAAGGCCATCAGGTGATGCTCCTGTTCAGGCAACGCGCAGCAGATCCGGCGCGCTGCCGCTTCTGAAGTTCGATGATCAAGGCACAGTTCGTTTTGCTTTTTTGCACGACTGGCAAAACGCAGTGGTGCGTGCAGTTTGTGGACCAATTGTGGCCTGTTCCTGCAGACTGGTCCACAAGGTCCCCGAGGTGCTGTTTGCTTGAATTTTTCCTTGTTGCAGATCGTACGATCAGCTGGGAGTGAAACACGAATCTCTGTCGCTCATCACGCCTCAGTTCGAGACGCCGCTGCCGCCTCTACAACCTGCAGTACGTACACGTTTCCACGTCTATGTTTGCGCAAAATAAGAAAACTCTGGTGTATTGGAACCACATATTTGGCCACATACACACGAGATTCTCCGCAGTTTGTTGGCTTGCACAGAATCTTCGTGTTTTGTGCCGTCGCCACAAGTTTTGCAACGTCAGCTGACGTTTGACGTCGCAACGGAAACTGACCTTTGACGTTTTGCGTCGTCGTCGCCAGGTGTTTCCGCCTCAGTTCCGGGAGCTGCCACCGCCGTCGCTCGACATGTTCGACCTGGACGAGCAGTTCTCCTCGGAGAAGGGGCGTCTCGCGCAGATCACCAACAAATGTAAGATCCTTGGCACAAAGGTTTCAAAGTTTTCCGGGGATCTAATCTCCTCGGTTGTCATGGGACAGACATAGGTTTTGTAACATGTGTGGTGATGAGAACAGAGACAGCTGAAACAGTGCGAAAAATAAAATCCTCTGCTCGACAGTGAAAACAAACAAATGATAAAAACAAGGACAAATGGCCCGGGTACAGTGTGTGTCGTTCATCGCTGCACTCACCAACGCTTGATCCTCAGGCATCAGAGAGAACTGGGTGGACAATTCACAGCTGTGTTACTGTGCGCTCATTGAAACCCCAGGACACGTCCAGTGTGAAACAGGCCTGTTCATCCAGTTTTCCCAGGGAACTCGGTCGAGAGTCCGCGCACGCGCATTGAGTCCCTTGACCGGAAACACCGTGCCGCCCTATCAGCGAGCGCCGTTCTTCTCGTGCTCCAGGTTCCGACTCGGATCTGGAATACTTCGTGATGGAGTGCGGAGACATCCTGGGCATCACCACCAAACTCGCGCAGGAGAAACGCAAAGCCAAGGACATCCTCGAGTACGTGCTGCACCAAGTCGTCGAGTTCAAGAAGCTCAATCAGGTGCGTCTCGCTCATTCGCTCAAAAATTTCGTGAGTCAAACAATGAAGTTTGCACATTCTGCGTGTTTTGAATCGGTCTCCATGTCAACGAATTTGGTCGTTGTTTCTTCAGGAATATTGAGGTGTAAGTATGCAGTTGAAGCGTTCTTGTTGTGATGCGCAGTTTTGCTTGAAGGCAGCAGGCGGGGGGGCAATTGGGGGATGGGGGGTTCACGAAAGTCTCGAGCTCATGGCAGATTGGTTGAGTGACGCGGGAAACGTAGTAACAGCACCATAGCAACGCCGCCCAGTCCCGTTACACACATAGGCAGTCGCATTCGAGGCTGTTATCACGGTTGTTAGATTGTAAGACAGACGCCACACGCGGTGACCACCAGAGGGCCAGCCAGTGCTAGGGCCAGCTACCGCCCAATTATAGCCAGGAACACGCTTTTCGTGAAACTAAATTTGTTTTGTGTTTTCGGAGGCGGAGGGGGGGGGCGAAGTTGCTTTTCTCACAAAACCAGTGAACCCTTTCACAACTAATATTGAGAATTTTCGGATTGCTTTTGAAACTTGCCAGAACAGAACCTTGTCCGCAAATCCGAAGAAAGTGTAGTGTTACCATCCCTCAAGCGAACCCGTGCCAACCGCACTTTCTCATCAAACACCACGTGTACCTGCGGCGCGCACGGGTCGCTTTGCAAGGCAAGTCATTTGACGTGGAATTGACGCAGCGTTCTTGTTCCCGCAGGAGGGCGAGACGGACGACGGGCACCAGTTCCGCGGAGGCGATTACGACGACGACGATGACGACGACAGAGGCGGCAGCGGCGGGTACAGATACATGTAGAGGACGCGCGGTCACGCTCAGACCACGTGGTTCACGCCCAGACCACGTGGTACACGTACAGACCACGTGCATACCACGTGGGGTCACGTGACTGTGACGTACTGACTTCTTTTTCTCCGCTGGCGGATCCTAAGAGAGCCTCTTGTGCCTTTTCTCATCGTCGCTCGCTCCAGCGGATCTGGTGGGGATCGGGGGGGAGGCGGGCTGAGGTCTGACCAGTGATGGCGGGAGCTGAAGTTGACAACATAATACACGTGAAAGGGCTTGTTATTCGTTGTTAGCTCAATTCAAACGGATTTTTGCGTGGGTCAAAACGGGGACAGGAAGTCGACCCGCCTCCTGAGTTTACTGTTGGTACCCAACAGTTGAGCCTGGAAATTATTTCTCATTTTCTTGACAAATGCCGTCCAAGAGTTTTGTTCTTTAGGCTTGTTGGATTTCCGAAGCGCGGGAATGTGCGGACATTGTGCCGGATGCACGAGCTTTAGCGATGTAAGACATACTGCAGAACAGACGCGCGTTCGTTTGTGCCCGTGCATCTCTCGTTTGTGAACTTCCCCTGCGTGCACCGAACATGTAGACAGTAGAAAAAACTGCAGTTGTTGTCATGAGCAACTGCTGCGAAAAACTGCGCCTATTTGCTGAGGCATCGGCGCGTCCTTCTCACACAAGTTTTCTGTCCGGATGATCAATGTGCGCCACCATCCTCCCACTGGCGAAAACAGGAAACTTCAACACGTGACAATAAAGTTCTGATTCCTCCAATTGCGCACAGATACCAGCGCCGCCAGGCGGCAAAGCCCGAAGCGCGTGTCAACAGTAGGCAGATTAAGCACGACGTTTGAAAGCGCTGAACGTCGCGTGGCTTGAACGTCGAAATAGCGATTTTCACGCGACGTTGACGCGACGGGGCTCCGACGGGTGATTTCAAACGTCGTGCTTAATCTGCCTAATGACAAGCGTTCTTGTTGATTTCATTTTTGGGTTGCTTCGCAAAGCGTCGCCTCCATGTTGCAATGTGCACGTCGCCATTCTTCTCGCGTGTGTAAAAGTCTCAGCTGTAGTACCATCTCGAGCAATCATGTAGAGATATTTTTTTCAAGATTTTGCGAACGCCGGTGCACTGTGAATATTCTTGTCTTGTCCGTCCATTCTCAGAATATATTTGTGGAACTTGTGAGATCTCAAACTGTTGTTTGTGTTTCCAGCGCCTTGTCATGTGACCCGCACACGATTTCCGGTTCCTGTTCTTGAACTTCCGATTTTATACTTCCGGTTTTCCACGCCCTAAGTGTTCAAAGGAAGCGTGGCTTCACCTCGGTCCAAATCAGGGGGAATATGACGCCGCACGCCTTGGTGAAGATGCACGACGCCTTCCACGTGGCCCTGTGCAGCGCCCACCACCGCTCGGCGCGAAACGTCACGAACACGGCGTACAGCGCGACGGCGAAGAAGTGACCAATCAGAACGTGCGGCTTCGGAGAAATCCTGCAAGGAGTGTGGATGGACATCAGTGCACACGCACGGCAAGGTCAAGCGCTTTGTCCTTGTACGCACGTCATTGGACGCGGCATCACAAGCGACGACGCAGCATTTTTTGAATTGACCAAAGGGCAAACAGCAGTCCTTCGCCTGGAAGGATATATCCGACTGTCTCGAATGGAACCAGTGAGAAGAAACTTACACTGACAGCAAGCCGACAGGCCCGCTCACACACTCGCCTCCCAGTTTGAAGTACTCGAAGCAGGCGTTTTTCAGGCTCTTCAGGTGCTCTGCAACAAAACTGGACACTTCAGTCCCAAGCGCAGTGCACGTACTTCACCCCTGCCACGGGCACCAAAACGGAACAGCACAACGTGCGCGAGAGTGGATCAAGGCCCGTGGCAGTTTTACGAGAGCAAGGCCTTGCGTTTCGCTGTTTGTCTTTCCCAAGGAAACAAATTGTCAAAGTTGAGGTCAGGTAACCCACCCGTCCACCCTCCGATAACATTCTACATCCGCTTCCGGTCTGCGCGGCGCGAAACGCACCGTCGCTGGCGGCGAACAGCTCGTACAGCGCCTGCGCCAGGATGTTGACGACGAACGAGTGTTTCCGCTTCCGGCGCAGCCAGAACGTGCGCGAAGCCTTCAAAATGGCGTCGTGGTCGTCCAAATCTTCAATTTGTCTACATGCGAAAAATTTCCCAGATGACTGAAAATTATTGCTGCTGCAATCATCAGATGATCGAGTCAGGGTGAAAAGATACAAGGTCACTGCATTCTCTTGAGAGTTGGATATGGTCCGGCGTTGCCGTTTCACACTGAATGCGTCAAGCGTTGAGCCCCTAAACAAGTAAGTACATGGGTGTTGCGTCGTGGCTCGGGACAAAGTCTCCCATTGACAACACGGTACGCATCAACTGTGCCACGACTGCACGGGTGGTCACGTGTGACAGACTGACCTGAGTAGGTCGCGCCAGATCACGACGTCGTTGAGAGCGACGCTCATGCCGCCGCCGGTGAGAGGGTGGCGCATGTTGAAGGCGTCTCCTAGCAACAGCGCGCCGCGCCGCTCGACTGGCGCCGGCGGCAGGAAGCTGTTGGGCATGCTGCGCACGCGTCCGCGCTCTACGGCGTCGAGGAACGCGCCCTGAATGTGCTCTGCGGTGAGGAGAAAGGTGAGTCAACGTGTCACGCGTATCCAATCAGGAAGACTCACCAATCAACTGCGGTGGAGCTGGACTTCAACTAAAGTTGAACATTTTCACATTCAGAGGACAGGTTTTGAAAGTTCTTGAAGGCGGATGATGCGCTAGTTCCTTGTATCCGAAGGGCCTTTTGTGTCTGAAGATGCAATTTTGGTCAGGGTGCACGAACGTCAAAACGCTTTGAGGCTTCTTGGGCCAGGATCCACCGGACTGTGAGAATTCTCACCTGGCAGGTGCTGGTAAACCGTTTCCTTCAGGTAACTCTTTATGTTTCTGGGCATCTCGCCGCTCACGTCCACGAGAACGCGCGTGCTGTGCGACGAAATCTGGTACACGAGGATGGGATTCGGGTCTAGCAGCACCAACTCTGAAAACAAAAGTATGCAATGACTTGAAAACCTCACCCAGGTAGTTTGGTTCGCGCAGTGAAACATTCAGATCTGATATTCTGTGAGTTCTGAAGTTTTGCTCGCGCCGATTGCTGAAGCATCCGTGCGGACAACCATCGCTCAGGAAAGCGCGTGTCATAACTGACAAGAGTTCTTGTTGAGGAGAGTTACCCGCGTGGTTGGCCTCCTGCTGTGGACAGTCTTCCATGACCATCCCAACGAAGTGAGATCTCACTGTGGGTTTCTCTGTGGCTAAAGTTTTCCTGAATTTGGAGAAGCAGCCGTCAGAGATGACGGTGAGCGACGCCGAGACCTCCTGAAAACATCATGGAGGACGTTGGGTCAATTTTCATTTCACACACGCACACATACGCACAATACACACACACAGACACAGACACACATAAGGAGCTGGTGAATGACGTCTCTTCTCTCAAGCTCACCCAACTTCACTTTCCACACTTGTACCCTGCCTGGCCTTCGCGCGCACGCGCACGTGTGTGTGTGTGTGTGTGTGTGTGTGCGTGTGTGCGTGTTGGGGTTTATCTCTGCAGCAGTGAAAAGAATGCAAGGGTGTAACCTGTCAATGTCGAGTGTATCAAACCCACGATGTGTCCGTGCGTACCGGTACCTTGATTTCGGACTGCTTGTCTCTGTACTGGACCCCCACCACACTCCCGTCGTTTCCCTCCAGAAGTTTGGTTGCAGTTCCTTCGATGTATGTAACACTGCAAGCAGACACCAAGGATTTCAAACTATAACGCTTGCACACGTGATGTTCTGTCTCAAAAATTGTTTGACCAAACTGAATTTGTTTGAACCATTCTCAAAATTTTTTGGTGCCACGCCCCCTTTTGAACTTGCCGCGCTGCGCGCTCACTTGCTGTATTCCCGCGCGGCAGTCCGCAGCGCCATCACGAATCTCCCATGGTGGAAGGCGCGCCCGCTCGTCGTGTTGTCGGGGTCTCGCTCAGGGTACGGGATCAGGACCCGCGTGCGGCTCTTGGTGTCGTGGATCACGTAGCCTCGGATGGGGTGCGCGTCCACGTTCTCAGTGCAGTCTGTGGAATGAAGCAAAGCCATGAAAGTGTCACGCAGCAAAATTTTGAACAATATTTCGAGTGTCTTTTGCTGAAGCAGGCCATAAACAGTCCCTAAAACCCCTCAGGAGAAAACTTGTCCTTTGTTGTCCAGTGAGGTTCATTTCACATCTCAAGAGCACCGCACCCCAGTGTGTGTGTGTGTGTGTGTGTGGGGGGGGGGGGGGGTTCGGGCCTCCACGGCCCAATCTTGGACCAGCTTTTGGACGCCTAACTTGCGCCCATTATTGGGAGAGTCCAGGAATAGG
>JAAUXT010141112.1_pt1 | contig 20166 bp, 18 predicted proteins | sample 7278171 | NCBI WGS metagenome assembly JAAUXT01 (sample SAMN14350112, study PRJNA611818) | marine sediment metagenome | isolation source: surface marine sediment (1.8m) | place: French Polynesia: Moorea | collected 2018-08 | reverse complement strand
TGAGTTCACTTGAGACACCTGTGGGTCCACCATACTCATCCCCCGAAAAAGAACAATGTGTGTCCTTCCCGAATCGCACGATTAAGGAAATATAGATTCCAGACCTCGTACTTGTCTCTGATATTTGGGTCTTGAAATTGTTGTGCGGCCTGTTATGCACGAGCGCCAACACTCAAAGTTCAAGCCATTTGCGTTGTTCTGTTCGCTCACTGAATTTCTGGATGAAATAATATCACCGTGCTGCACAGCTGTTGCTTTGTGTTGTGTCGTTCACATTCAATCGTGCTGTTCCTTTGTTCATGCTTCGAAATGACGCATTGAACATCTTGGTCATGCCCGTTTTGTGCTGGTAGGCTCGACCAGCTCAGGAATGCTCGTATTGGTCGTCAGACTCCGTGGACATTTGTTTGGGGCTTCACGAAGAGGCAGATGAGGATCTGCGCTTTGTGCCGTCAGCTGTATTCTCGTGTTACCGGATGGTTCTCAACCACGCAAACAGTCTGGGCCTTCCTTCCATTGCTCACTGTCAAACCCCTATTCTCTTGAAAGCTCTTGGGAACACACAGATTTCAGGTTTCTCCGCCAATTCAACAGATGCGCACGTATTGATTCACATTTTATCTGAAACAGGTGATAATGAGACTTTAAATTCCTGGAATTTTTCAATAAATTATCTGATATGAAGCGTTTTTTTTTTCAATGGTGCAGGTGTTCGTTCATTACACGTTGAGGACACTATTCAAATGGTTTCAAAAGCAAAGCGTCAGTTTTGTGTCTGACACGACCTGAAGGGTGGAACAGGAGCTGGTTTCAGCGCAAATAAGCACACGTTTCCGGTGACCCATCTTCGTTGACAATACCGAACACTGCACCGAACCCGAGGCTCTCTCCTCTGCGTCTCACTGGTCCTGGATACGTGCATCCAACACTTTTTGTTGCTTGGATGACTCCTAACGAGCATCATTGTCTTAACTCTGTTCATTTGAGACTGCCAGCAGTCTGCATGTCGGGGCTGGTCAGGGAGAAAAAGGGGCTAATAACGTGTAACATGACGCCGGCCTGACGTTGGCAGCTCCAGGGCTGCGCCCGCCGCCGCTGCACTTGTACGGCGTGTTTTCACCTTTGCCTGGCTCGCCTCGGGCAGCGATTCGGTCGCTCTGATTAGTTTCATTTGTGCCCAGCTAAGCAAGAATTTATCCCCATAATCAGCCATGTTAAAAACAAAGACAAACGCTTTGTGAGACCAGCGACAAGGTCCCCTTTGCTCGACCAAATTTGTGCAAATCGCATGGCTTGAGTTCCACCAAAGACCTTGGAACAACGAAGAACTCTGCATGGATACTGTCCTTGATAGAGACCTTGAATCCAGCAACACCACACGTCTTCGGGCGACTGTTACGTAAATGGAGCTGGGGTATCGACAGAGGCACCCGACACGTTCGGAGACGCGCAAGGACCGTCCCCGTTTCCGTCAGCCGCTGTGTCCTCCAATTACGGAAATGTCATCTTTCCAGCAGCCTGATGGCGGGTGCACTGGCAGTGCCCAATCAACACAATTATCCGTGATGCACAAAACTTTCCACAAAAATAGACATTTCTTGATGTTGACAACGTCAAGACGTGTGCGTCAAGCTGGTCGAGCTGCGCGTGACGTCATCTCGGCGGCGACACTCGTCGTATCTGTGTCACCCTACGGAGGCGTGGTTCCGGCTCAGATCTGACTGCAGAGCAGCAGGGAGTTCCAAGAAATCTGTGCTGTGATTGCGCAGAACCTTTTCTTGAAATGCATTGTTCATCAAAGACAGTTGTAAATGTTTGCGTTGGGAACACAAGCGTACGAGTGCACTGTCGCCTGGCGTGTGCGTGAACGCTCGAACAAAATTTTCGCAACGCGCCTTCTCGCAACGCTGATTTTCGTTTGTTCTGTGACACTTGCACCCATCAAGGAGAAAGAAATCGACAGATAGATATTCTCCTCACCTCCTCCTCAGTCTCCTCAGACACACAAATTTTTTTCATTGAACAAATCTGGTGACCTGGAGCCTGTCGTGACCTGTGGACAAGGGTGGGGTTCCACCAAGAAACCCAAGCCTTGCAGCAATAGAGGAAGGTTGAAGTGCGGGTTTTCCAATCTGTCTGAAAATCCTGCTCAGAGGGTTCCAGTCTTGACAGAGCTTCCATCACGTGGCCCTTCTGCACTGTTCCCTTCGGAAGGACCTGATGATACAGGAACAAGAGGCCCGCAATCTGGAACCGTCTGGTGATCGAACACTCCAGACAGAACAGACAGAACTCTTCAGCTCTTTGGTCTTCTTCGACAGACTCGACCTTTGATGCTCGCAGTCGACCAAAACAAACAGCCTGTTTTCCATTGACATTTTTCTCTGAGACAGGCACAGCTGTTCAGCCAGTGCACCAAGATCGAGTACCATCCTGGACCATTCCCATCTTGATCGAAATAGTCCTTCTGGGAGAAAGGGTCAAGTCCAGATCGCTGTTGGTCGACAATATAATTCCATCCCACAGATTGAAACAAAATCCCTGTCCTGAGGGCTTGAACCACCAGATTCTTATTTGGGAGTTTGAGGAGAAAATCAAGTCAAATCTGTTCAATTTATTTCTGATTCATTTTCCTGGGGAAATTATCTTCGAAAAGAAAGGATAGAATGTTTCTGCGAGCACTCGATAATGCCACATGGGTTGTCAAAATGCCTCTGTTATTGTTGCTCCACCAAGCCCATTTCAGATGCTGAAACAGAAATGCTGAATCTTTTAACTGATGTAATTTTGCATCTTTCAGAATGAGGCTGTGTCAGGGTGATGAATGATCTGACAAAGTGATGGATTGAAATTTCGTGGAAGACGGGTGTTCCCTGTTGGAAAATACCTGAGGAGAATTGGAAATTTCCCTGAACTAATTCACATCATTTCCAACAGATCGCTTGAGTGTCGTTTGAGTTTCATTTCAGTGTTGTGAATGAGGATCAAAAAGATGTTGTGAATGAAAATTGATGCCAAAATGTTTGACGGGGGTTGCTTGTGCAGCGCTTCCATTTTGCCTGTCGGAACTGTTTCGATTGCATTCCAGCTAAACTGCTACTAGATCTCCGCACAAAACTTTTCACAAAACAAAAGCAAGACGAGGCTTAAGTAGAAGCGAGTATTGTGGACTTTTTGGAGAAGCGAAAAGAAAAGGAGGCATCCAGATTGGTGGAAATAATCATGCGCGCTTTTATGATTGTCTCCGGTTTCTTTGTCGCGTCTGTTTATCATCCATTAAACATTTATCTTCCAAGGGTTCGCATATTTAGATTGAATGCTTTTACTTGGCAAATTATCCTTTCTGTACGCATGAAAACGAATTGATTGCAGTAAGAAATGTAAATTTGCCTTCGTTGGGGAGCCGCATTCTGGCTTAAATGTCAAATGGGCGAGAACCGTTGAAAGGCCTTGGATCATGCAGGATTTTGTTGAACAGTATCCTTGCAATCGCTAATCTGTTTACAATAGATTCGGAGCCTCTCCGTATTGAGCGGCCCGAGGTGTGCGGTGTGCCAAGCATGACTAAAACAAAAAAGGGGCTCTGAAATATTTACATCTTGCCTGCAGATGGCCTTTTCCAAGCAAGGAGAGCAAATCCATCTTTTCAGCACAAGATTCCACCTTCGGCGCATCTGGTGGCACTGTGCAACCAGAATCGAGGACAAACCCAAGGTTGAGGAAGAAAGGACGAAACCGAAGAATCCTGAAGAGCAGTGCGTTTTCATTGTTTTTGGCTTCAGTGTAGCGCAGCTGCACCTGCAGTGCAATTACTTTTCAACAGTTTTGCTGATTGCATGCAATTCATTTCTAAGAGCCATTGGTTTCTGCACGATTCAGTGCAGCAGGATCAACTCCAACCAGATCTCATTTGAGACACGGTTGCTTGAGAAACGTGTGCAGAGGTTCAAAATAGACGTACACGTGTGAGATGAAGAGCTTGAAACTTCCAATGCTGCTTTCGGACGGCAGCTATGTTTGTGAATCTTCGAAACTTGCGTTTCGCCATTCAGAGGAAGGTTTCTGACTGCCAAAAGCAGTTGTTTCGTTTTGCGCGCAGACGTGCGTGTGGGACGATCACTGTTTCCAAGAAGCAGAGCTGATATAACGGGATTCCACAGCTGCGCTTTGTGAAATGTTTGTCACTGACTGACAGCAATTGTGGATATCAGCGATTGTGGCACTTGCACATGAATGCACCTGGCCTGGACAAACACAATACCTTGAACACGGAGGTTTCTGTCCCCCGTTCCTCGTATTTCTTTCTGACAAGTTCAAAAGATTCCTGTTCGAATTTTTTCAAACTATGAATGGATGTCGAAAACAATAGTCATTCACAGAATGTCTGTCCCATCACATTGGCAGCGTGAACAAAGATAACAAAGATAAGGTTTTCCTTACAATGCGTTTTCTATGAATTTGGCCAAAATATTTTTGGTGCACCTGTGTTAATTAGTTGCTGTGTGCCTTTGGGCTGCAAAAAATAGACTGAAAGAGGAGTGAGCTTTGTACAAACACGGATGTTCTTCTCCAGTAATTGGACAGTAGTGAACAGATTTCGTCCTCCATGTTCCGGAGTTTTTGGTTTCACGCCACAGACTTGTCCTCACGGAATAATTATTTTTCACTGTGTCATCTGCCTGCATTTGTGCTTGTGCTGCAAACAAATTTAGCCGTCCCCAAGGTTGAAAATTTGTGACTGTGAAAACCCTCATTGCAAAACTCGCACGTGAACCGCAAAGAAAAGGCAAAGTGAATGACAATGGATCAATGGTTTTCTGTGGAAAGGAGTGATGTGTGTTTCTTGGGCCGATGTTTGTTTTTGGTTGAGGGAAGGAGACGGAGATGGTCCACTGGGGCAATCAGTGAAACCACGAGGCCGAGTTGTGCTGATTTGCACACTGGATGTGGCTGAGCGTCGCTTACCTGTCGACCATGATTCCGGCTCGGATGGCGTGCGCGACGGAGCGGAACTTGGGTTTGTCGTCGCCGCGCCGCTTCATGTTACTCATGGAGCGGGTGAAGGTGAGCGCTAGCCAATCCCGCACCTCGGACGGCACGGCGTCGGGCTCCACCTCGCTGAGTTCATCCTCCTCGTCGCACAGCCGCCTGGAACCGGAACCAGAAACACCGCCATCTTTACTTCCTGCCCCCTTCTTACCCTGAGAAGATTTTCTCTTCATGAGTCTCTGGCTAAAGGTGGAGGTCGTGGGTGGCTCGTCACCGCCCAACGTGTCTTTAGCCACGAAGATCCCAGTCAGGGTTTTGACTTTGCTGGGGGAGACGGGGGGATCTGCGCCTGTCGTCGCGCGCGGAAGCCGCGATGCGTCATCGCTTCCGCCGCGCTCGGGAGAGGCACTACTGATCACAATAGTTTGTTGCTGCTTTGAAAGATCAGGTGGTTGTTCTGTTTCATTGTCTTTGTCCGTGTGACTGTGCTTCTCCTCTTCTCCCTTGGTGCTTTGCAGAGACGTATCACAAGGTTGTTTATGTACATGGTCCTGAGTTGTGTTGTCGCTGGAAGCTGCGCTGGGTTCTTGGCTTGGTAAGCCAGCAGAGTCAGTAGAAGGACCTTCTTGATTTGAACTTTCAGGTTCCTGAATATTGACTTGGATTTCACCCACTGAAACCGTTGGCAAAGGTTGGTTCTGACCTTCGTTACAGTCCCCCATCGGTTCATTGTTGTTGGAAATGATAATCCTGTTCTGGTCGCTGGACCGCGAGCTTTTGCGCTCCTGCTCACTAGAACGTGAGCTCTTGCGTTCGGATGAGCGTTGATCTGAAAGACTATTACTGCTGGGCGATTTTCCATTTGCAAGCATCTGGGTCACATGGTCCTTGATGGAAGCCAATGAAGTGTTGGACGACCCCTTGCTGGATTTTCCCACGGGAGGTGGCTGCTGGGAAAGCGGCGAGGGCGTCTTGGTCCCGTGTTCGGACGGCTGCGGCTGCCCGTTCATCTTGAGGGTGAGGAGGCGCTCCTTCGGCCCCGCCGAGCCCATAATTTGCGGCGCAAGGCACGTCTCGCACACTTCCACCGAGGACATGTTCTCCGACACCCCGCTCAGCTTCTTGCCCCCGTCTCCGAGCGACGACCGCGGCGACTTGTCCGTCGTGGCGCCGTCGCCATGACGACATCCGGGAGATGGCGTCACTTCCTTCGTGACGTCACCTCCGCAACAAAAGAATCGCTGAATTTTGGCTGCTTCTGTCGCTTCTCAACAAGAATGATTCTGACCGCATGACAAGTCCATCCTTCCCGCTGGTGTTTGGTCGTTCTTGAGTTTCACCTGAGCCCTTTTTGTGCGATCGCGGATTTGTGTAGATCTGAACCAATCACCACATTGAGAAAATTAACTTTGCACCCTTTTGTCAGTCTCACTTGAAAGTCGCGGGTGCACCAAGAGAATCAGCGCTGTGTTCCTTGAGCATTTCTTGAATCCACAAGGTATCAGAGTGACAGGTGTGGAACTGGTGAGAATAATCCAACTACAAAGCTTGTCGCCCGAAGCCCTTTACGTCGTCCTTGTGATGACAGCTGATCTGGGAGCCGCAATCCTCTTCTTTGCCGAAAAATATTTCGAGGACTGCAAACCATTGCCAGTTCGTTCTCAGCTCAGACAGAGTGTGTACGCCCGCACCGTACGCACAGATTTGTGGCGAGGAGCTCGTGTTTCAGGCCACAAAAAGCCTTCGGATCCGCCGTGTCACGTGTCGAACCGATAATCCGTCGCACCTCATGCTGTTCAGGCAGACCTCCCAAGCTCCTGTGTCTGGATATTGTGACGGGCCATATGGAATGGACCGCGCAACAAGCCGGAATGGGTCCTCGGGAACAAGCTGCAATGCGATGCTTTTAGTCTTTCATGAATAGAAAGATATGGGGGCATCGGCAGCAGCTTCAGTCGGCAGCTGCTGCAGCCATTTAACCCTGTCACTGTGCGGAGCTGCGTTGTGAAAGGAAAAGTTGTTTGGACCGAGCCTTGAGTTTTCTCAAGCCTATTTGGATTGGTTTTCTTTCTGATTGAACAAGATGAAATCTGCAATAAACATTTCTTGCAGCTTGAAATGTTTCTTCTTTGTCTGCACGAGCAGACCGTGCGTAAAAGTGTCAGTTTGTCCCGAAGCAGAGTGCTTGGAATCTCTGCTGCGATTCGATCTGTCAGACTGAGAGCGAATTGTGTACACTTTTGTAGCAACGTGTGTCAACAATACTCTCATCGATTTTTGGTCTGTCTTTGTTTCGTCAGGGCTTACCGAAACAATGAAAAGCTGTGCAAAAATAGCCTGAATAGCGCGATGGATTCGTCCGCCATGCCTTTGCGATTCGAAAATGCGGCAGAACGGAAAAGGAAAACCGTTCTAAAAAGTCTTATTCCACCCACCAGAAGTTATTTTACCAGTTCAAAATTTGTGAAAAGAAAGCTCATGGCATCTGATCTTTGCCTTTGCCAAACAAAACCTTGAGACAAAAAGTCATGCGCCGTCGTGTGTTCCGAGTTTTGACGCAGTGAGGTGCACCCAACACATCGACATTCCTCTGAGGACCAGGGACCTTTTCTGCTGCCTGAAGCTCGGTTCGTTCACGCAAGGGAAATGGTTATCATCTGAGTGATCCACTTCCATGTTCCAAGGGAAACAATGACCACAAAGAGAAGCACCTCACACGGTCACGAGTTGGTGCCGCGGCTCTGCAAGGGAAGGGTTAGTGGACAAAGCTGTTTGGAGCTCAGCCCAGAGGAGACGCAGAAGCTGCAGAATAACAACCAACTGTCTTAATTGACTTTTTCATACTTTGCCCATCCAATTTTTACGCAATCTTAATCAGAATACCCTCCCTTCATTCAAATCCTCATCAAAGTTCTTCAACCGTCAGCGCTGGATTTAGAGCAAGAGAAATACATTGGCCTTTGATTCTCGGCGGTATCTCTTCGATTTGGTTTCGGGTTGTATCCACATTTAGTCTGGAAAACTTTGGTTGGGATCCCACTGGAAAAAAGTGCCCTGAAGTGCCGGACAAAACTGTTTGTTGCACAGAAAGAGAGAGTTTTTGAGGGTTGTCAATCGTGTCTCGTGTGGGAAGCAAGTCTCCCAAAGAGAAATACATCTGCAGATGAAATATCTTTTCGGCTTCCATTTGTGATCATTTGCGCTGACGCAAGTTCTGGATTTAAATTTCTATTGTTGTCGTACGAGGTACCAACTGTCGCACAGAGTCAGGTCGGCGTTGGTTAAAAGCCCGATGCTCTGCAAAACGCACTTTGGGCATTTACCTTTGCCATTTCCAACCGCCTTGTAAATACACATACATTTAAGGGTAAAGTGTGACTGGCATACAAAGTCCCTGCTTACAGTTGGCTTTTCCTGCAAAGAGCTTCCTTTCATACACTATCACCTCCGATGCATTGCTGTGTGTCGAAATGCATTTTCAAAGAAGAAAACGACAAAAATGTTGTGCACATTTCATGCAGCGCAAACTGCATTGTGCTTGCAGAATCAAGAGGTGTCCTTGTCACATTACCAAGGGCAGAAGCGGAAATTGTTTGAAAATGTGGTTGGTCAACCAGTGTTCGGCTAATTTGGTCACAACTTTTGTGTCTGGCAAACCAAAAAGGACAGGACAGCTCCACGCGCTTGTGTTTGCACACGGACAGTCTCTTGCCTCTTTGCCCCTTGCTTGAGTAACTTTTTTGTGATGAAGGACGAACCATTCTCACCAGTTCACCTCCCATTGTTCTCAGGTCGCCAATGTCTCTGCGCTTCTTTTCTCGGGGACGCGTCTCCCAACGCAAGGACGCGCTTCCACACACAGGTTCCTTGAGCGGGCATCGAACTGTTGGTAACATCAGCGAACGAATGCGAATGACGATATCCGTTCGCTTGACGAGGTTTTCTTTCGTTGTGAATCACGTCGAGAACTCCTTCACCCCTCCGAGTCGTGCTTTGTGACATTTTTTCAACCCCGCTGAATCTTTTCCTGACGCTGCGAAAGGTTACCCGCTGAATGGATGTTTGCATCACAGGAACTCGTCAAAGGGAGATGCTGCATACTTGCCAGGAAACGAGTCTGAAATGAGAAAGATGAAAAGTTTTTAACATTTTGATATTTGATGACGCAAAGGATAAGACGGCGAAGCAATTACTCGGGCTTCACTCAAAACTGGAGCATTTCTGATTCTTTCGCCTGAGATGACAGAGAGACTGGAGGCTGTTTACGATTTGGAAAAAAAACCTGAGTCGAGAAGTCTTCCGCCTGACACATGCCATTTGATCTGCAGATATATATGGCTCCTTCAGAATTGCTGAACTTTCAGACTGACAGAAGTATACAGGGGTCTTCCAATCATGTATTCTTTTGGAATCAATTTCCCTGACTCAGAACAGCAACACAGCGTTTCCAAAACTTTGACAATGAGTTGCCGAGTTCCTTCCGAAACACAATTGTCTAAAAACACCCCAGAGAACTCGCTGGCTTTAATTTCCACCGCACAGTGGACTCGAGTTGGGAAATTTCATTAAAGCGCTGATGAGACGAGGAGAGGGTATCTCGTGCGTGTGTTCACGGCTTCACGTCAATGGAACCGCGTCCCGCAATAATCAGCCTGACCCGGGGCGCTTCATTACGTCTCTGTTTGGCAGCGAGTACACAAAAAATGCAATCTATCCCCATTACACAGACTCCCCTCTCTTTGCATTGAATCGAGGCTCAAGCCCAACAAGTGTGTCCTGTTAGAGAGAGAATCTGGGCCCCTGATAGAATTGAGGCTTCTGGAAACCTGCTGAGTAATCGGCTTAGCGATTCTGTCACCCAGAGCTCACTCCAGTGCGTAATGGCGATGTGCGTGAACCCGGCTGCGCGCTTCACTCGGAACTGATTGCGAAATTGGTGCTGATGTCCGACAGACAACGAATACCCCCTGGATTGTTTTACTCACACCGAGGTGTGCGTCAGGGAATGGAGCCTGTGTCGTCGGTGCAAACTTGGTCGTGTCGCGCCTTCAGCAAAAGTAGATTTCATGCCTGTTTTTCTTTCTGCTTCCAGGCACTTTTGTGGGTATTGCAAAGTTCACAGAGATATCGAAGTCTGCGTTTCCACTGGCAGAATTGAGCGCTTAAATAATTCCCTCTGTGGTCCATTACTCACCACAGGGCACATTCAAAAGCATTGAACATGGAAACGCTTTTGCTAAATCTTCTTTGGCTGTGGTAATGGAGAAGGATCTTAATGTCAAAACGAGAAAGCAACGTTTGATCATTGAATGCTGCCAATGACGTAAACATCCTTCATATCTGTTCGAGTTTCGATTGTACATGTTCCAGCTCCGAGGTTCCGTTCATTTCGTTTGGCTCCATCCATGCACATTTGAAAATTGTATGAGATTGTCAAGTTGCCCAGTTTTAACCAACACTCGCTGCGACGACATGAACATCGCAGCAGCTTTTGCTGTGTCCTCCGATAACAAGAAACGAGAACCTCGAGAAACCACAGAAATACGTCTCTTGTTTCTTTCCCTTGGGAGCCATAAAAAATGTTTGTGTCTCTTCAAAACGGGACGTATCAAGAATGAAGCCTCAACAGGAGGTTGAGCTTCTCCAAAGAGACAACTCAACATTAAAAGTTTATCTGCAGTACATCAGCAGTTCTGGATTGGAGTACGGCTCAAGCTTCTGATGATAAGAAAGCCTCAGAGAAAAGACTCCCCAGGAGGGATTTAAAAACCTTTTTCAGATCACGCATGTCAATCCAAAATGTACTTTGAGACAGTCATTGCCAGTGCTAAGGTGTGTTCGGCAAGGTCGTGTGGTCCTTTGGTGGGCGCTTTCTGTTCGTTTATGATCATTGGAGCCTTCATCCAAAATCCAATCCTGAAGACTTGTGTGTTCGAGCAAGAGAAGGCAGTGTTCTTATGAAAGACACAGACAAAGAAAGCTCGAAGTCGTGCAAGGCCACCCTTTGTCCTGTGGTAAGCTTTCCATCAATCTTCATGAAGGTGTGGTTGCACAACCCATTTTCTGAAAATAGTCTCAACTGTGCTGGAAGATACGCATCGACCCCAGAGAGTTGGTGACATTTGTAAAATGCACCATTGTGATTTCTGAGAATCCTGGTTGGAGGCTTCGGGACAGTGATTGTGGGACCAGGATGGGAGCTGCCGCGCCGGCGTGCAGATGATTTGTCCTCGTTACACTGTCATTATGCGATTCCCGTGTTGAGCCATTGATCTGTGTGCCTTCAACATCGCGTATCTGACGATCCTCGGGGGATCGCGTCGAGTACAAACAGCACAACGCTGTCCACCCAAGTCTGGTTCGGGCTTCGGCCAGGAATTGCTCTCCACCCCAACAATCTTGGTAGAGGCCTTGCTCGAAAATGGTTCTTGAATCCAGAACCACGACAATAACGGGAATCCCATTCTGTCATCGCTATGTTGCCAGGGGAACAGAAACCATGAAATGGTGAAGAGAGATTTCGAGATGGCACAAAATACCCAACGTCGTGAGTGCAAAATGTGTGGCGATCCCACGACTACCGGTGCGACTACTTGCTCTTTCTCGGCAGTTATGTGCTGGTTTAAATTCATCAGGTGCAATCTTCTCAGTGCAACACACCTCAACACCCACATGCGAGTGCATTGGCGAGACTGCACGGGTTGCTGGCACAAGTCGGGACGAGTTGGCTCCACTTCGGCCATTTCTGTCACGGACAATGGATCACCTGACTGGAGGACAGAAGGTCGGCTCAGCAAAGCAAGAAGCTCAATAGAAGCCTTCTTCGTTGCAGGTGGGGCTGTGCCAAAAAGTGCGAGACGAACAGTACGTCAGCGTCTCATGTTCGCATTTGTGAGGTTGCTTTGACAAAGACAAAGGTGAGCAGAACAAAGAGGAAAGTTGCCAAAGAGTTCTTGAGCAGATTTTCGAAGCACGAAAATCACAATCGACCACAAGAACTGCATGATGGCTTTGGAATTTTGTGTCAGAAGAAACTTTGACGAATCATTGCGCCAATGTGAAACAAAAGCCCAATGCAAGCTTCTGAAAGTTTGAGTGACCAGATTCTTCACACTTCCTTCAGAGCTCAGACTTGGCATCGCCTCTGCCATGAGAGTCTCCGTTGAAACCGGAAGTCCTCAGAACCCGAGGGAAAAGTGCCCTCGTGTTCTCCAAAAAGAAAGTGCAATTCCCACCTTCTCAAGAACCCAAGGAAGAGCCTCCCAAAATCATGGTTCCGCTTGAAGTTCCCACCACACAGTGGATTAATTCCTCTTTTGGTGCACTGATTTAATGACACAGCAGCAATGCAAAAGCCTTTGACTTCAACAAAGGATGGACTGAGGAGACATCGGCTGTTCAACCACGGAACTCTGAAGGCCACGTCGCTATGACAACCGAATCTAATTAGATGACACTCAAGGTAGATCCTAAGTGCGGTGAGAACGCGCTCGACGCGCCAGGAATCTTTTCTTGCGGGTCATTATTTGCCAATATGTCATCTGTTGCCAGGCATTGGGCAGTGTCTGGTCTCCCTTTTGTTTGCGTCCAATGTCTGTGGTCACTGTGAAATGAGAGACCCCACAAGCTCAATTCACATTCAAAATATTCTCGGCACATTTGCGTTGGCCGCTGTAGCTGCTGCTAGAGATGGCTCCGTGTGGTGGAGGTTCAGTGTTTGTCTTACACAGACAGATCGCCAGTGATGAGCCTTACGCCACAGTATCAATGATGTCTGAGGAGCCAGATCTACCTGCCACATGAATCTGGATACGGCAATGCCAAGAGTACCAAGAGTTACTCAAGCTGAGTGTTTCCGTTCTGATGTGTGACAAAATATTTGTCATCTGCTTGGAAGGGATTGTGGTGCAGATTGCTCAAGGCAACGAAACGCATGCTGGAAAAGTGAAAGAACCACACAGGAGTGTACAACTTTGTTTCGGTGAGTTTGGTAGAGCCTGAAAAGTGTAAAAAATGCCCTAGGATTTAATTTTAGCTCCAAAGGGCACATGAGCAGCATGTGACCTTCTGAATTTGAATCCATTGCAGAAAGCAAGTGATCAATTCTGTCTTTTGACATGTTGTCTAAGGTGTGGCTGCATGGGTGTCGCACGCTGCGTGATGAATCTGGGTGAAGAGAGACAAATTTAGACCGAAACAAGCTCAGTGTGTGACGCTCTGCTCCGCAATGGGATGAGGCCCTCGTCCAGATCCTCCTTCCAGCGACATGTTCGTGTCAGTGTCTGTCCTTCAAACTTGATTACTTTTCATTAACTTTTGCACAAACAAGAGTCAAGTTTCATGGTGACAAATCCCTTTCTCACATCTTCACATCTCTCTCTCTCTCTCTCTCTCTCTCTCTCTCTTCATATCCTTGAAAGCAACATGAACCGCAGGAGAGAGACCACGAGGATGGTATCACAACGCAAACCAATGGGAAACCTGAAAAGTTGTGGCAGCGATAGTTGTCGTGGTGACGAGAGGACTGAGTGGAAACGCGACGCCGCTCTGTTGTCCGGATCTGAACGACCGCGGCATCCGGTGTGAGGAGAGAGAGTCAAACGCTCATTGCCTGCAGCATCCCCGACGAAACAGGAAATTAGTTTTAATCAGCAACTCAGCAACCAGGAAATGGGAAATCACCAAGGCTCGTTCGAGGTGTCAAGTTATTAGATCAAGATGGTGGCATCCAACGTTTCCGAAACAGCAGAAGGGATGTTTGCAAGCGTGACCTGGAGAAGAGCCAGAGCTGTAGGCATTGCTTCGTTCCCTCTGCGTCTAAGAAATACATGTCTTGAATGCACAGTGGAAAATCCATCGGCCTCTCCTCGCCATCTTATTTGCACAAGTAATCTCGTCACTTTGTGTTCACTAATCCGATATCAATAGCAATTTCAGAAAATGAATTGCTCTTTCAGATTTTGCCTTGACAAATGGAAGAGATTAGGCTGAAAGCGAATCTCACTTTCGATCTTTGGAAACGTGAAACATGAATCTCTCTTCCTGCATTGCGTGCGTGGAAGCTGTAACTTGACAAGGCCAATGATACTTCAGGAAGACACCGTACGTCATCCGTCCGACAGAACAACACGATCCACCAGAAAGGTCCTGATATCTCACGGCTTGTTGGACTCATCAACGTATTGTATTTCACGGCGAGAAGAGACTCAGTTTCAAAGTCAATTAAGACACACGTGCAAGTTCTGAGAAGTGCACAGATGTGTCTGTTTCCCAGGCTGCGAGTTTGAAGGCTTTATCAGGTGACACCTGACCGCAGGAAATCAACACAGAGACAGGGTCTCGCAGTCTCAGTTCAGTCCCAAACGGCAAGAGGGGCTTGATATCTGGCAGGCAGGCTGCGTGAATTGGGCTGTTTTCATGCCTGATAAGCTGGAAGTATCAAGAACAGATTAGAACCTGTCTCGAACATACACGTTGCTCAGGGCTCCGAACTGACAGCTCTTAGCCAGCTTTTCTGGCGACAAGCTGCTTGTTAGAGGAGGGTCCCTTACACCATCAATTTTCTCTTGCAGCTGAACCCACAGCGCACTAAGCGAGTTCAGCGTGAAGGTTGTGTGCTTTTGCCTAAAATGATGACAGGCTTACAGGTAGCTTTTCCAAAACCTTTTCGTCATGCCTTGGACCTCTTCCATATTGTGTTGGAAAATCCTGGACAAAGATCAAAAGCAAATTCACGAGGTACCGCAAAACCGAGTATTTTACTTGCAAATTCACTGAGCATTCAACGTGCACGTTCCACAGTGCATGCTTTGTATCACTCAACCAGTTCAGGGACAAAAACCTGTTCGTCCAGCAAGAAACAAGCGGACGACTCCACAAACAACACAGTACTTTTGCGAAAGAATTGAGTGCCAACACGATCGAATACAAAACTCCATTTTAGGTACACTTTGTGTGAACCCCATTTCAGGTTTGTTATGTGTGGACCCCCAGCCCTGCACAGAAGAGCAGAAAAGGCCAAGTTTGATGCGCCTTTCACGCAGACGTGTTGGTGATAATCCACGGGGGATCATTATGACGGGCTAACACGCACTTTTACACTTGATCTGTTGATATTGATCATCTAAAATGATACTCTTTCGTACAGTATGACCACAACAGGAATGTAATTCCACTGCAGTCTGCGTCATTAGCCTGATGAAGTATCTCTGACAATGCAAAGCCCTGACATACGTGTGTAAATACACAGATACTCGACAGCTAATCAATACTTTTCCACAGAAGATAATATCCTGTGTGAAGCGGGGAGTGACAAGCCGCCTCAACAATAGACTGGCGCCGGTGTGGTTTTTGAGGAGTGCGCACCATGGAGACCCCCACTGTGCAAAGTGAGCGATCAAAGGAAAAGTACGAGTCACTCATCTTTCTGGAATCAAGGTCAAACCATTGATTTCTTCAATGAAGCGAACAGCAAGTATCAAACAGACTCAACAATTCCTGCCCGCTGACATGGACCACAGAGTTATCGTCAGTTTGCTGCAAGAAGTTTCCAAACATTTCCTCGTTTGTTCGCTCGTTTCTGGAAAAAAAACTGCGAGAGTAATTGCAGCTGAGCACCGGTTGCTGTCAGCCCTGCATTTGGTTTGTCACTGCGTCTCTCTTGTTGAGATTCATGTCTCGTTTGTCCAGTTCGAGCAACAACATGATGTTGGGGACAGTGGACCTTCTTCAGTGGACGGCAGCCGCTCTGATGAAGGTCAAGTACATAGAGCTGGAAATGAATCTGTTGGATATGTCAGCAAAACATATTCTCCGAGCACAAAGCTCGGCACCACACAACGTGCCATATTGATTTGAGCAGCATGGCGATTGCACCGATGTGATGTGCATATCTGGGGCAGCTCTCCAATGAAGGCTGTTGCATTTAAGAGTGTACATCAATTAAGGCTCAACAGGAAGACACTGGTGACGGGACTACTAATGAGACTCCATAATAGCGCGCTTTCATACAGCCATTGTCATATTCACAACCTGCAGAGCACTGTGATTTCCAGAGCTGTTTCTGCAGTGGGCGAGGTCTGCACAGGGAGAGAAACCCGTCATGTGTTCTCTGGACACGGATGACATTTCCCCCAGAATGGTCCTGACAGCTGGATGTATTCTTCCATGAACAACGCCCGCTCGGACAATGTTTTTCAATGCAAGATTCGTTCGGCAAGGAAACGTCTCAACTTTGTTAATTTCCTGCGAGAGATGATCTCACTGAAATGACTGAAATGAAAATTATTTTTGAAATGGCCCCAGTTTCAAGAAACGGTTCCAAAAGGAAATTGCTAGCTTTGTGGCACAAAAGGGCCATTGTGAGAAATGCACCTGCACATCAATCTTTACAAAACACAATTATAGCCCCCTGCGCAGAACAATATGCCTCCGCCGGATGAAGCTTCCTTCCACAATGCAAACTGTTGAAATTTCATCCTGAAATTCAATTTGAAAGGAAACAGCGCTGCTGTGACTACTCATGAAGAACTGAACTTTCAAACACAGTCGAATTTGTGATGTGAATTGCCATTTCACATTTTGCTTTGTGTCACTGTGAAGACAGGTAGCAGGGCACAAACAAGCATAAATTCGTCACCTGACATGTCACGTTTTCCCGTAAACTCAGCAAAACTGACAGCATAATTCAACAACAAGCAAAATTACACGCTTCTTGAGTCGGACACCCACATTCATCCTGTTGATCACGCGACCTTCAGAGCAGAACGTGAGCATTGCCTCCCACATGGTGACAAACCACTCCACTTCCACCACACCGCTCTCGTAACTTCCTTCAAGTTTCGAATATCTGACGTCTTTCGCATCGTCGCAGCAAAGTTTCCAGCAGGATTAAGATCTGAGCAATTAAATTGAAATCAAATCCAGATAATTCCGCGTGTGGGAAGGAATGTCTGTCAATTATTGCAGGATGTGCTTTTCACGAATCCACCAGGGGATACAGTCAATTTTCCAAAAATAAATGTTCAAGATTGTGTTTCTTGGGTGTGCTGTCGGAAGTTTCATGGTGTTGCTGCAGGTGACCAAGATGGAGCAGGACCACGTCGAATTCTTTTCTCGTGAAAGCCTAAAAAGGACCGTCGATAGCAGCCTCAGTGCCTGTCACTCGTTTGGTGACGTCAGTCCACAGGACAGACACCTCCACTGAAAATCACACAGACAAAAGTCCCAGAAACTTCAAAGACAATTTGGTTTTATGTCTTTCAGTTCTCAGAAAATGTTCCAGTTGAACGTCATTGAGCAAACACCAGAGGGGGATGAGCCACAACGTGATCACATTGAAGCAGCGAGTTGTCACGAATGCGTCCGAACTGAGCTCATGCATCACAGTGGAACTTGACATGCATCGCGGAACTTGACCGACGAGTCCCGATTCGTCACGAAGCTGCCAGACCGACGCTCAGTGCCCCCTCGGTCTCCGCGGTGCCCGGCCAATCACAGGTCCCATTCGCACGTACGTTTTCCATGTCGATTATAATCCTGGCGCAAATGGTGAGGTGCTCTTTCGAGGAAAATTGCACTGTGCACTGTGCCCCCACGCAAAAGCTAATCCTGGATTCAGTGTGTGAATATCTTTGTGGTCTTCACATTGAAACGCTGTTTGTTTTCTTCGGTGACGAAATGAATTTTCCGAATCTGAATTTGGCCACAAAACAGATGGACGTCAATGACGAAGAAAGCATTGCCTTGTCCTGGATCTTTGGTATTGAACATTCTGGAACAGGTTTTTGTGACCGCATTGTCCGCAGCAGCGTTCAAAAGACTTGCGGAAAACTTGTGTGAAGACGCAGAGTGCCGTCGGAAAATGTCCCTCTGCTCTGTGGTCACTTTCCTCGTCAGGAACCATGTTCCGGTTCGTCAGACATGCAGTGGACTCAGACGAGGACCAAACATGGTGACTCTCAAAATAGAAGACTTAAACTCCAGACCAGTTGAGGATATCAAGTGGATCTGCGACATTTTCGTTGCTTCGCATTGAATCCCGATGATTGCGTTGTGAGCAGTGGGCGAGGGAAATTATGTTTCGAATCTCCACACCTGAGCTGTGGCCCAAGAGTCTCGTCACATTGATAAACAGTCAGTTCGGGCAGCCAGCAGTCGAGTCCCTCACACTCAGTTGCAAGATTACTCTACTTCGTTGCAGGGGATGTTTTGACTCTGTCCATGATTGGTCGTCCTCTACTGTTCTAAGTCCAACAAACAAGGACATTGGCATCACGTGAAATTGGTGGGGTGTTTGGACCAAATTAAAGTTATCCACGATCTTTGGGAGCCAAAAATAGTCCCAGAACAGATGCCTGTGAGTCACCAAAGTGCTGGGTGCACTGAGTGAGCATGGTCACAGAGTCCATCCAAACAAAGCGTCTTCTATTTGCAGCCAAGTCCATTCTAAGTAAGTTAAGCGAAAGGAACCAAGACAAATGTGCTGCAGAGAGACTTGTTGGGCTTCACACTTAACTACTGCAATGGGATTATCCACGAGCTAAGTTAAATTTATGGCGGCTTAAACCCTTCAGGAGGGTTGCATCTAATTTTGGAATGAACAGACACGTGCACAATGTGTCATTTCAACGTGTCTGTGAAAGGCTTTTCTGGAGTTGCAACAGATTTTGTTTGGTTGGGAAGCTTCCTGGGCAAAGCAAAGCAAACTTTTGTGCTATTTTCACGACAGACAGACAGACAGACAGACAGACAGACAGACAGACAGACAGACAGACAGACAGACAAACAGACAGACACGACGAGACAGGACACGACAGACGCGACAGACCAGAGTGGAACCTTTCAAAATTCAAACGTTTGTGTCACCGTCGATTCGGGCAGTAACGCACACATCCCATTCCATTTGCTACATCAGGGAAACATCCTGGCAAAAAGTGACGTTTCCTGAGTTGCACAATGAAAATGGTTAATGATCGTCTTCCGGTTCAGTGAGCTGAACAAAATGATGGACTGTGCTCATCAAGACGAGTGCTAAGTGGATTAGGGATCCGGTGCTACAAGGGACCGCGAGGCCGCTGGGATTCGTCACTGCCACAACAACATGTACTCTGTCCCGCTGATAACCCCCGAACCTGACGTACGTACATGTGTACGTACGTGTGTTTCTCGAGATGACGTCAAGCGAGATGTCCTCGAAACAGGACGCGAGGCACCTTGACCTGACGACTTCACTCAAGAAAGTTCAGCAGTTATCCTGAGTGACCCTCCCCATCAAATGTGCTGAAGAAAGGCAGCTGTTTTGTGGTGAGGAGAGATTGCCAACTGGGCATATTTCGAAGTGCCCAAATTTGTGAAGCACATGCAACATTTGGTTGCTCAGGGAAGAAATAAACCCAAATCATTCGAGTCTTTGCAGCCACTCAAAGTTGATGCGTCTCGGCCAACGACGTTCTGCTGAGCTTCTTGATTGGCTTGCCCACAGAGCAGCCTGACCTTGGGCAGCCGTGCTGGGGCGACGGGTCACGCGCGAATGAAATGCGCCAAATTGACCAGAGCAGCTTGCTTTGTTCTTTTTGTTGTGATTATGCTGGACAAAAAAGAAGGAACAAATGTGCAGATCAGAGAACTTCGCAGAGGTGGCACTCGGTGTTGCGTGCGAGTTTCCACCACAGTTTAGCAATTGAGCACCACACGTACTCGCATGGCGGATTGTCGCGGGGAGGAGCTTTTTCGGGAATTCCAGACGCTTTTGGCCAGGAACAGTCGCGAAGAATTTATTTGCCTCTTCGGAGAAATTTGTGAAGATTGGGGTCTTGTAGGCATCAGTCCACATCTGAGAGGTTGCAACCTGCTTGACGTCATAAGTACGGATGAAGATGGGGATTGCAGAAGAGAGCCATGGTTTGGCACTGGCCTCAGCTACGTCAATACAACCTCGTGACAGGCAACTGCAGATAAAAGGCACATTTGCACTTGACATTTATTTTGTCCTGTACTTTGGTAGAGTTGCATTTGTGTTGTGCACGAGATGCCAAAGGCAACAATACTTTTGATGTGCAAGGGCAGGTCTGGCTGATGGCCTGAACACACGAACGTGTTCAGAACATGGGATCCGTCTGCACAGCGGTACATGTTTGTAACCCGAACCTTTGCACCTTTTTGCCAGACAGATGTTCA
>JAAUXT010027166.1_pt1 | contig 20166 bp, 20 predicted proteins | sample 7278171 | NCBI WGS metagenome assembly JAAUXT01 (sample SAMN14350112, study PRJNA611818) | marine sediment metagenome | isolation source: surface marine sediment (1.8m) | place: French Polynesia: Moorea | collected 2018-08 | reverse complement strand
GACCCCCCTTCCCCCACTGGACCCCCCCCCCTGCGGACAGCATGACTGGTGGAAGACAAGGAGGACAAGGAAGAATTGATGAACAAGGAAGAATTGACGACATTACCGACGCCGCAAGGGACTTCGCACTGCAGTTACCTTGAGCACTGCTTCTTGTTCTGTGTTGCAGGCATCGGGCGGTACGGGCGGAGGGGGCGGGAAGTCTCCCCGCGGCTCGGGCGGCTCCACCCCGACCGGCACCGGCCGCCGCTCCCCGCACTCACAGAACCTCTCCCCCAGCAAGGACGGACTCAAGTCGCCGTCGTCAGGCCGAGCCAACGGGGAGTCGACACACAGCGGTGAGTACCCGGGGCGGCGGCGGGGTGGGGGGCGGCGGGGGAGGGGCAAGGGAGGTGGGAGGGGGCACACAGGGTCAGTTCTCATGGTTTCAGATGCCGACGTGCGCACCACTGCGAAAGCACAAGCACAGCATGTACACACGCTGACAAGATTGAGCTGTGAAAACACGCATACCCATGCACACACACACGCACACACACGCACACACACGCACACACACACACACACACACACACGCACACACACTGCCACTCAGTCGCGTCGACGCAATTCTCTTTTCTAGCACGTTTCCCACGTTTGTGGGAATCGGGCGAAACTGTTCACGTTGCATCGCCCACTGTGTGCACCTTTGAGCACCAAGAACACCAGAAAGATCGTGGGGGTCCATTCACTTCACATTATGTGTCAAATTGGGCTGTGTGTCTCACAGGGTCTTCAGGCCTGCTTCACACTGAGAGTGATGCGTGGCGTCCCTATCCAAGTCAAGGGACGTGTTGCGTCCACTGACTTGTACAGGGCCACTGCGCACCTGCCTTGAAACACTGTGTTTTTCACTCGAACGTGGCTTGAACACGGAATGCGAACTTCGCACGACCGCGTTTTGGGTCGAGTCCAGGTTTTCTCTCTGCTCCAAAGAAATCCTCACACGGCCTGCGCACATTGAAAACGACACATTTTGCCCCCAGGTTCAAAACACTCACACGACACGAAAGCACTTCACTGCCTCAATTTATTCTGCGTTATTGTTGTTAAGTTTTCAAATGAACTTTTTTTCAGTGCAATTTGTTCTGTTGGAAAGTTGTTGTTTTGCTGGAAATTGAGGTCAAAACGATCGGATTCTTGAATGACGTCACGATTTGAAAACGCGGCGTCGTGTGTGTGACGCCTCTTTATTCACCACACATACACGGACAAAACACCTGTTTGTGAACTTCAATGTTTTGTTTTCTCTCTCATGTCATGTCATTCAAATTTATATCATCACAACATTATTTTCAGCCTTTTTTGGACTCTTCACCATGTTGTGTTATTTATGTGTCTGTTTGTTTGTTTACCCGACCACACATCTTTATTGTGGTCGTCCTCACACACCGCTCCGTTTGAGCACACCGGTTCGTAGTTTACGATCCCGTGCTCTCTGTTGCTTTGCGTGTCTGATGTTGTGTTTCTCAAAGGCGTTTTCACACCAGATTTGTGCGACGCACAAGCGTTTTGAGACCTACCACAAGACGCTTGGAAGTTTTGTGCAGTTTCACTCGGAATTTAGGGGGGGGGGGATACCGTCGCAACTGATGTGAAACTTTTTTCCCACCCTGCGCACAGGGCTGGTTGCGTGCGCAGAGGCGTCGCGCTCTGTGGTTGGCTGCCCTATTTGTTTACCATTACGCGCAGGTGTAAACAAGGCGGCAGCTTTGATCTCTGGTGATTTACAGGTAACGTCAGGTGAGACTGTGGTGCAGCGGGCAGGGGACACACTGGGTGTCGAATTCTCACCGGGTCTAATCGGTTCGTTGCCACTTCTCCGATTCTTTCAGGTGCTGCTGTGAATCGACGAGAAATCGCTTCATGGATTATCTGTCCAACATTTCTGTATCAAAGCTCTGTCAAAGCAGTTTTGCTTTGATGATCTGTCCACCTGACCCACCCTTAAAACACGCACGCACACGTGTGTGCACGCACACGCACACACACACACACACACGGGTACATGTGCACACTCACGCGTACACGTGTACATGCACGTGCGCACACACACACACACACACACACACACACACACACACACACACACACGCCACAGCAGAAACCCTTGAGTCGATCACAAGCAACAAACCAAACGGAAGACGAAGCAAAATGCTTCAGAAATGCACTGTTCAGGCGCACCGCTGCCTCGAGAAACATCTCATCGGGGGTTGAGATAAGGAGCGAACATGCCCAGGTACATGTCTCCACTGGCGTGATCAGTGCTGATGCGGGTGGAATCTTTCCAACGGGGGCATGGGGCCACGGGGGCCGCTGCCAAAAGCGCAGAGTGAGAGAGAGACCTTTTCAAGAGAAATGTGCTTTCCATGCAAACACGTTTCTTCGTGTGGCATGTGTGCTGAACGTTGGTGTGGCAGAGTGACGAGTGGAATTCTGATGCCAGTGTTGATGAATACACTCGCACGAATGATGTCGAGAACTGTCTTGAAGAAAAGGTTCTCGGTGAGACAAGGGCTGGACTTTGAGGGAATGGTGCAAACTGCTCGTTGTGTTGAGGTGGCAGAAGTGACGCTTCGGACAGCGAAAGCCACTCCCCTCCCCCCCCCCCCCCGCACGCCTTGTTCCAGAGTTGAGCGGTAATTTTTCTCTCACTGACTCAGGGGACCCGACCTTCCTATTGATTCGCCCAAAACAGATTGCGATGCACACGACACAGACCAAAAGCGGCGGGTTGATGCCAAATTTACACTGGTGTTGCGTTGTGTACCGAGTGCAAGGCAAAGACATTGCGTGGCGGGTGGCGACTCAGCGTCCACTGACTTGAACAGTGGCACAGGGCATCATCCGGTTTGACCTTCAGTCAGCGCCTCTCTACCAACACAGAGTCGCACATGGCGTGAACCCTGCTCAGCGAATAGAACAGCGCGGCGCTGTGCGTGTGAATTATTGAGAGGTGAGAGTGAACGTGGCGCCGGCCGGTCGGGCGTGGAGGCTGGGAGGAGGGCGGCGCCGCCGCGAGATCCGACGAGATCCCGCGAGATGTGACGGAGATACGAGAGATTTACGGCTTCAGTGACTCCTGCAGAAAACAGCAGCGGAGACGGTGCGCTGTTGTCGAGTCCTACACGCCTCCTCAGGAGCGAAAAGCTCGGTGCGGTTCGGTGAGTCGCACAGTGTCCTGCGACGGAAGCAGCGTGCCGGGGTGGGGGTGGGGAGGGGTTCCCCACGTACGAGTCGTACACACACACACACACGCACACACAACGCGTCTTGCGATAGAAGCGGCGTCGTGCGGTGTGGTGCCTCCTCTGGGGTGAAGGTCGTTCTGGATCATCCACACTGTTGGACTCGCGCGCACGCGCACGCCCACACTCGGACATTCGTGCGCATACGCACACGCACGCAGCACAGACAGACAGACAGACAGACAGACACACACACACACACACACACACACATAGAGAGAGAGTTGGTCAGTGTATCTTGGTTGCTGAAAGACGACTGAAGCCTGGTCCTCTGATGGAAGCCTTGCTGCTATCTTTCACTGTCGCACAAAAGCGTCCCACAGAAACCAGCGGAGAGATATCTTCATCCTGAACGCGGTGCCCTTAAGTGGCTGTCATGTTGCAGTGTTTTCGGTGTAAAGTGATGCAAACATAGAGACAAAAGCGCGGCGCGTGATGCTTCTGCAGCACAGAGAGCTTTTCGTGTTTCGTCTTTCGGTGGGCCGTGCGGAGGGATTCGGGAGGTGCGCGCTGAGGGCGGCTAAGGTTTCCAGACCCGTCGCTTGGATCAAGCAGCGGTGCGTCTATTGAAATCACATTCTGGCGTCCGAAAGGTGTTGACGCCTCTGGAGAGATGCATACCAGATACCCGCATCATCCTCGCGGCGCGCCTCCATACGGACAAGTGTTCTTGTTGACGGCCTGCTTGACACAGGAAGACCTGAGCGCCATATGGCAGCGCCAGGTTGTGGTCACGCGAGCGTCCAGAGACAAGAACAAACTCATGTCTGAGCGCACGGAGCTGGGCATGGGCGCAAGGCGATCATCTATTCCTCCAAACAAAGGGAGTAATGCTGCAGGGTTTATGCCTGCCGTTCTGAATGACGCTTTTCCATGTGAAAAGACAATGCGTTTCGGGTCGGAATCAATGGATGTGCCCCGTGTTCTGCGATTGGAAGCGACGCGGCCAGGGGCGCCGTGTCGGTGTGTCGCTGTGTGGGGAGAGATTCACAGGCGGGGAACACGCACCTCCGTCCACACAGGGCAACTTTCTCGTGAGACTCAATTTACACAAGATGCGTCGCGCGTTGGGCAACATCTCAGCCTATTTCTGCAGGCGTTGTGTTGCCACAGCGAAAGGTTCAGTGCAGAAATAGGGGTCACGCACCGGCAGACGTAGATTGACCGGAAGTGCCTACGTCACGTGCTGGAGTCACTTCCGGTTTGGAGTACTGCTCCGCGGTACTCAGTTGCGCAGAACGCGTTCTCAAGCGTGTGTGTTGGTGTGCAGTATGCGTCGTGTATGCGGAGAGAATCCGGGGTCGATCAGCTGCTCATGTTAACGAGCAATAAACGCGTCCGGAAGGTCATCAGTGCTCAATTGGTGGAGAAGAAGTGTTGTAAGGGTGTTAGTGTGCAGTGTGCGTCGTGTACTGCGTCGAGGATCCGAGTTTGATCAGCTCCTCGTGTTAACGAGCAATAAACGCGTCCGGAAGGTCATCAGTGCTGTAGTGACGCAAGAATGGCGTACTGGGCGCAGTGTGCGTGTGTGGAACTGTGTGCGTGTGGTGCAGGGCCGTGCCTTGTTGGAATCATCCCGCTGCCACCAGAGATTGGTCAGTGTCACAGCCAATTCTCAGCAGGTTGAAACGCACGCCTTGACAGGAAAACACAGGGCCTGATTTGACGTGGATGGGCGCTGCGTCTTGGGAGTGGACGCCAAGTCCGGTGTGTGTCGCTGAGCGTCAGGTTGAGTGGGCGCGCTCTGACTGGCTCGGTCGTCATGGCGTCCACGGTGATGTCGAGTCGTGATTAGTGGCTTCAATCCCGTAATTCAGCCGTCAAGTTCCGGTGATTGAGCCGCAATAAAACAATGGAGATGGAGACTGTGAGAGTGGGCGGTGGGCCCGCGGAGCCAGGTGTGCGTGTGTGTGCGTGTGTGATCAAAGCTGACGTCTTCACTCCTCCTGCCACCTTTGAATTTGACCCTTGAACAGTGCATGGTGAACTGGACCCGCGCAACAAAGTACACTTCCCACCCGACTCCCCAGCACCCCCACCGACCCTTCCCCCACTGTCACCATCCCACCCTGCCCTGCCCCATGCCCAACCCACATCCACTTCGCCCCTCCCGGACCCACCCATATCACCCTGCACCACCCCAACCACCTCATCCCGCACCTCCCAACCCCACCCAAACCCCTACCTCACCCAGCCCTGTCCTGCCCCTACGTCGCCCAACCCCTCCCCAGCCCGCCCCGCCTTCTCCACCCCGTTCCTCCACGCTCCCTGTCGTCGCCCACTCCGCCCTTATCTCCCTCCATCACGTCAATCCGTATCGATCTGCAGCTATTGATCGGGTATCGGGGAAACTCGATCACCGATCAGCACCCGTAAATCTGTGAGGGTTTCAAAGTGCTCCGAGCGTGTGTGTGTGTGTGTGTGTGTGTGTGTGTGTGTGTGTGTGTGTGTGTGTGTGTGTGTGTGTGGTGCGTGCGCGTGTGTGTTGCGTGCGTGTGCGTGCATGTACGTCGCTCCTCACTTGCGAGTAAGTGATGGCAGTGTGTGTGTGTGTGTGTGTGTGTGTGTGTGTGTGTTGCGGCAACATGCTATGGGTGTTGATGTGAATAGCGCACGGCAGATGTGTGCGTGCGTGTTCGTGTGTGCACGTGCGTGCTGGCGGTTGAAACCAGATCCGCCATAAACACAGCAATGCTGATTCGCACCTGCCAGGTGAGACCCCCGTCCCCCGTCCCCTGTCATCCGATACCCTCCCCCTCCAAGCGGGACGAGCCTCAACTCACGTATCCAGACAAATCTGCGCCTGGTGTTCACGGTGACTGAGTCCCACCGTCCTGGCTCTTTCATCACAGTGGCCCGGCCCAGTTTCTGACCCCACACCACCATTGTATCGCCAATGCGACTCCGAGTGGGCAATTAGCATTGAGGCCAGTTTCATGTAGGATGCGTCATGCTGGACTTCCGGGAAAGGGTTCCAGTCACGGCCTTTGCTTGACAGGCGTGGGATGTTGAGATTGTGGACACTGCTTTTTGGCACTGCATGCGTCGTGCGTCGCGTCTCTGCGCAAGTGACAGGACTGCGTCACGAGGGACGAGGCAGCGCCCAATGACGTGCACAATGTATGACGTAATCAGTGTGACAGGATCGGACGCAACGGGCGACGCAGACAGTGTGCTTGCAGCCTTGTTGTGAAAGGAGGACTCAGTGACGTGCACAATGTGTGACGCATCCAGGGCGACAAGGGCCTCACCGCACGACGGACGCACTGCGCACACAGCCTTGTAATGATTGGCATTATCTGTACGGTAATGCCTGGTTTGGCCCTGTTATTATATCTGTGTGTGGGGAGATACGGTCTGTACACCAGCTGTTGGTGACGGGGGCGGCTCAGCCCCCCCCCCCCCCGGGTGCGCAGGTTCACAAGCCAAATCAGTTTTGGAACCCGGGTGAAATCTGATATTTTATTTGAGGATGAAAGGATGAAGTAATTGTTTTGACTTCGAACGTGTGGACCGAAACAGAACGAAGACTGCGTCAAATTCATTTCCCTCAAAGTCTGTTTTGGAAAATTTTCAAATGGTGCATCTTTGTTCAGGGTTATTACCCATTCACTCCATTAAGTTTTCAATTGATTTGTCAATAGGCTTCTGCAAATAGCATTTCCCGGTCCCTGAGCGTTGCTTTAACTGCACCGGATCATGCATTCGGCCTTTGAAGGACGCAGCGTCGCTGCGGCCGGCACTCGTGTTCTCCCGGTCACTTCCGTTTGTTCTCGGGACCAATGGCTGCTCGCCAATTGCGCCTTATTGAAATTGTTTTTGTCAAGAGAAGAAATTGACTGTTTGTCAGTCTGGATGAAACAAAACAAGAGAAGTGAATGAGAGAGGAGGAGGGACAATATTGGTTTCATTGGGAGGGTTCGGAACAGGGACCGAAGAGAACCGATTCACTGCTCCTGTCGATGAATCGGTTTGTGTGTGACTCCGCGCTGTGGATCTCGACCGCACCAGGAGTGTGTGGAGCTGTCCCGTTGGAGGAGGGGTCGAACACTGGTTCTCCTCGGAGAGAGCGAGTGGCTCTGGACGTTTGTCTCCCACTCAAGGGGTCACTCGCGAATTGAGGAGTTGGTGTCCCTGTCGTCTCCTGTCCCTTGTCACGGCCGCTGAACAAAACTCGCACTGGCAGGTGTGAATATTTGAAGGTCGATTTCGCACTATGATGCGAATGCATTTCACCTGCGAACAAGTCAAGGGACACCGTTTGGGACACACGACATCCATGGGCATGGACACACGTGCAGCCTGATCAGGGTCAGGGCTGTACACAGGTTCCCGCAACACTGAAGACTGGTCCCCGCAATCTGTTGCATGGGTCCCCAGAACATTGCGGATTTATCCACGCAACCAAGGGTTGGGTCTCCGCTTGTAAACGAGTCCCGGAACATTTCAGACGCCCCCCCCCCCGCACCGTCGGCTCGTGTCATTGCGATGGAGGCCGAGCTCTGCTGCTGTCCCGCTGTCATTGCTGTAATGAAGGGTCTGGCTGAATTACAGTGCACACACAGATCACACAGAGCTGTGCGCGGCGGAAATAACCGGGGACCCGAGTCCGGAGCGTGAGCGGAGATGGTAAACTGGAGCCCACGATCTAATGAGGCAATGCACGGTGACGTGCAAGTGAACGTGTGCTCACGCTGAGTGTGCAAAGGAGTGTACAGACGTGTGGGGTGTTGCTACATTGACTGAACAGTGGTGACAAATTGAGGACCTTGACGTGTGCTGAGTAGGGTGCATGTTCAGTGGAGGAAGAGACAGGCCAAGGCGCACTGGTCACGTGGACGTTTCTGTTGGTTACGTGGACATGTCCACTAGTGACGTGGGTGTGGCTGCAGCGTCCGGCGACGTCTGGTGAGTCTGGATTGGGCAGCTGCTGTTGGTGCATGACATGTGCTTCACATCGCCTTGTTGACATGCAGCCTGCTCGTCCGAAAGACATTCCTGGGAGACAGGGCATTTCCTATCTACTCGCATGAGGTCAGTTTTGTGGTCAGATTGGTCGGCGCAGGGTTGTGAAGGACGTGCGGTTGTCTCGTGGAAGTGGATGCAATGCTGGGGACCGCTGTAGAATATATGTGCGAAGTTCCGTGGCCTTTGCGCACTGAAACTGCACGCAACAGATTGTCATGCGCAGTGCAACACAGCGAATCTGCCACAGTCGTCGTTACGAAGAATACATTGATCTCTCGGCTGGTAGTTACTCGCATGAACCGGCGGTATACGAACAGCTCTGTTGACTCTCAGTGCAGTCATTATGCATGAAGCAGCATTGTCACTCAGTGGCTGTTATTGTAGCGCGACATGGGGGGCTGGTGGGCGTGGAGCTCCAGGGCCGTCCGCGCAGTGTGGAACAGTGAGGCTGCAGCGCCGTCCCTGCAGTGCAGTGAAAAACTCTTACGTGCGGCAGCCTTACAGCCTCAGAGGAGTGCGACGAAGTCACCCGAGCGCGCAACGTGTCCAACACAACGCTACGATTATGGCGTCCATTATGGCGTCAGTTTCTTGCAGCAAAATATTTCTGTTGGTTCCCAGGTTGGGGGGGGGGCGTCACACCGATCAGTAGCAGGTTCCTTCTTTGCTACAGTGGAACACCAGCTGCACAGTCATTCAGCACACACACACAGATACACACACAACACACACACACACACACACACACACACACACACACACACACAGCCCCACGCCGCATGGACGGCGCTCACCGTCCCATAGCGACACAAGGCGTGAACGGACGAGCGTGTTGCGTGCTGCCCCCACATTAGCGGCGGGACCCAGGGGAGCGCGCGGTGTCGCCGGACGTGTGAAAGGACCGGGAACCCGTGTCCCGAGGTGCGGGAGTTCGCGCCTCCGGGGACCAGGTGATTGATGACTCGATTAGTGAAACGATTGGCCATTAATGAGTCGATTAACTCGCTGTTCGAACCGATTGACAACGGCATCCTGAAAAGGCTCAGTCAGGTTTTACCTGAAGGTGTCACTGCTGCACGTCGCTGTCCAGCATATTGACAGTATGCTGACAGAGAGGGTGTGGTTCTGAGTGCCATTGTGTGGTTTCACCGTCTGGTGTCAATGCTGCTCGTTGATGTCCAGCATGTTGACAGATAACCAGTTCTGACGGGTGTGGTACATGTACTGTGCACTCGGCAAAAGGACACACCCAACAAGGTGACCGGCACATCGCGTTTGACTGTTATCAGAGGTATCCCCCATCTGTTGGGTTGTAGGGATGTCCCGCCTGAAGGTTTGCGACAAAAACCTTGTTGCAGCAGATCTGCCAAGTGTTGTCAGAAGACAGGCTTCGTTCCAAACGCAGCTCAGCTCTTTCCCGCATTGAAAATGTTGTACGGAACATCAAGAGAAGACCGACACCTGCGCACGCGTCACCGTGACTCCGATGTAACTTCACGCGAAGACAATGCGCGTCAGTTCTACACCTGGGGCGCCAACACAAAACGCCCCAAAAAAGTTGAGACTTGCTGACTCAGCGGGAGGGGGGCACCTCATCAGGTGGTGTCACAATGCAACTCGAGGAAAACAAACGCTCTGCAACAGTCAACACGCCATTTCACGATCTGCTCGCACAACGCATTTCAATTGACAACCGAAAAAAAGTCGTGTCCCCGCTCCTTTCTCTATTTTTGCACCTGTCACGATAATTTCTTCAGTTCCTAAGCTCTTTGTTGTGTCGAGTCCACACTGCAGCCTCCGTCCCCTTTGTGTGATTTCAATTTCGGGTGTTGATTAATTCTCAATGATAAACGCTTCAGTTGAAACAGGCGATGGAGATTGACGGTTGTCAGCTGTTTCAAAGCGTCACGTGTTCTCAATCTGCAGAATTGGGTCAGATTGACCCAGAAATTTGACCTTTGCGTCCGCGTCAAGGACGCGGATACACACACAAGGGAGGATGGAAAATATCTTTTTGCAGAAATGTCTTCGTTTTCACGTCTTGTGGCCGTGGAATTTGTTCATGTTTTCAGATGTCCACTGTGGTTGAGAACTCATGTTTGCAGGTGCGTCTGTGACGTCATCAGAGTCAGTGACGTCATCGCTGAGCGACCCCGGGGACGCCCCCGGCAGGGTGACCTACATTCTCAGTTTGATAGGTACAGCTGCCCCCCGTGAGCGTTTGTGCCGCGCGTTTTGCAACGTAACGTCACGGGGACGTCGGCGTCACACGTGGGACGTCGCGTTGAAGAAAACGTGATGCGCCACGTGACACAACGCTGACGTCTTCTGACGTTGCGTTGCTAAAACTGGCGATTAGAGGTTTTGCTGGCATGAATGAAAGTGTGAGGCGTTGCTGTGTGTTCGGGTCTGTTCACATCGCGGACTGATCGTCACTAGAGGGAGTCACCTGTCACTCAGCTGGTCACGTGACGCAGAAACACGTGTTCGATTTGACGCACCAACGCAGTGCGCTCGCCCACACTTTGCGCTCCACGACCTGCGATGGCGGCGTTGGTGCGTCAAATCGGCGCAGACGCACACGTGACGTCGAGTGTGACGTCGCCCTGACCGCGGTGTGAACGGACATGCGTGACCGTGTGATAGATTGGGGAAACCCCCCGCCCGAAAGGAAAAAACACTGGTGCGTCACGCCTTGCGTCCCTGCGCCCCTGCGCCAGGCAGTGGGCGCTGCGTTCATATTGTCGCGCAGCGCCCACTGAGAGGAGTCGCGACACCCACGGTGTGACGGGCTGACGAGACCCCCCCCCCCCCTCCGAAGTTGAACCATTTCTGCTGTTTTCTCCTGTTGGCGTCTGTTTCTGCCACGTCCCGCTGTCACCATCACGTGAACACGTGGGTTTTGTGACGTCACACCCACGTGACCGCGTGTCCTCTGCGCATGCCCCGCGAAGCGACGCTGTGCGTCTCTCACTGGTCCCCGTCTCTCCCGCGCTGTCTTCGCCACTTCAACTTTCTCAAACCTCCCGAGTTGAGGAACTTCTTGCTTGAAAAAAAATATCCTTCCTACAAAGCAAGAAGTTTATTTTCGTTTTGTTCTGGTAGATTTTAGATTTCGTTGTCTCATTTGTGTGCAAAAAGAAACAGAAGAAAGAGACTGAAACAAAGACAGGAAACAAAGGAGTCACGAAAACGTCATTTGACATGTTCAAAGCTGAATTTAACAAGTTGCAAATGGCGAGGACATGGAAGGCACAATATTCCGTCTGTTGTGTTTTGCGTGATTTGACCTTGACGCGTCAGTCAAGGTCAGTGTGGTGTGTGAGGTCAAACAGGTCACATTAATAACTAACCAATCTCTCCTTCCTTTTCTAGCACTGGTGACACAGCAGGGACAGTTGAGAAAATGTCGCGTTTTGACACAGAAGTAAAACTCAGTGATGTTTTGCCGTTTTCAAGGTTCAGATGCCCCGGCACCTCATTGGTGGATGCCGCGCAAGTTCGGTAAGTCATTGGCTCCCTCGTGTCCAATCAGAAATCACGTCACGCAACGTCGCCTGGCAACCAAGACTCGAGTCTAGAACCCGACCAATCAGGGCGATTACTCAATTTGGGACTTCAAAAAGAACTTTGGATCATCTGTGACGTCACGAGTGGTTGCTAGGCACGTGGTCAGGTGACTGGTCATTCTGCACTTGGACTGGGTCCATGGCTCGGTTGTTGCTACTCCACTACCACTGTTACCACTGAGATTGGAATGCTGCTGCTATTGGCTCCAAGTTTTCAGGTGTTGGAATACTGTTTCTCTCGATCCTGTTGTTACGATCAAGTTCTTAGTCTAGGAAATGAAATGTTTGTCGTTTTGAAGATGGACTTCTGGTGATTCTGTGGAAGGAAGCTGTGATTTGAGCTTCAAAATGACAAATGGTTGGAGGGGTTCGGCAATACTCGTTTTGTAGGATCAAGGATGATGAGGGGAGTGGGAATATCTTTTGTCTCCCTTTGGTGTCGCCCAAATGAAACCCAAGCAACAAAAACACCCAGTTGTGACAAACTCATCAATCGCAATTTGACGAACTGACAAAGCATGGCCTAAAACGTTAGCATCGTAAGCATCGGCATGCCACCCCGCAAGTACAATGTAGTTCCAGAATCCACTGACCTTCGTCCGAACCGAAACAAGTGAAAGTTAATGTTGTGCACCCCCGTTGCCATGGTCGCAAGGCTCGCTTGGCAACGGAATCCGCAACGCTTCAGACGAATACACCCGACTCGGGCGAATCCTGGCGACACCATTGGGAGGCAGAATATCAACAACAGATAGTGTTGTTGTTCAGTTAAGGACCGGTCTCCAGAGTGATTTTTGGTTGTGGAATTTTTGAGTTGATTTTCCTTCTTCCTCTTGTTTGAGATTTTTCTCCAAGGCACATTCACACTGAAATACCGTGCGTTTCTTTTCTGGATGCGTCGTGCGTTCCGTTGGCGTCCCGTCAACGCTGCGTCGGAAGTCGACGCTCGTTGACTTACGTCAGGACCAAACGCATGACGCGTCCACTGGACGCAGAAATTGTTCTGGCATGGTCTGTTGTGAAAGCGCCTTGACTACTGGGACAGCAGTAGAAGTGATTCTTTCTCATTTTCCAACATTTTGTGACAGAAATGTCAAGTTTCCGATGCGGGTGTTGTGAGATGAAGGTTGTTCATGTTGGTGACATTGATCAGCTTGTGTGCAACCATTCTCCTATTCTGCAACAACATCGGAAACGTTCGGAACACGACGACAACAGCCGATCGAACACAACACACAACAAGGTGTGGGTGGCAGAGGAGCAAACCACTGCAGTGTGTCTTTTCCATTGCAATGCACCACGAGTCTATTCCTCGCTATGTTTTCCACAGAGAGTGAGCTGGATCTTTGGATCATGGATCTATGATGCTCTTTGTTTCTTCCCTGGAAAAAGTCACCCGACCCACGTGTCCACACCGAGAGGTGTTCTTGTTTGTTTGAAAAGCGTTCCGCTCTGGTGGCGTTCGTTTGCCTCTGTGGCCGCCGGGTGCGCCTGTGTGAGGGAGATGTCGCACTTGACCTTGGCCGTGACCTCCCGTGTCCCGGGGTCAGAGGTCACGTGATGATGAACCTCGCTCTCGTGTTGGAGGAGGATGAGATGAAGAGAGGCTCCCTCCCTCACTCTCCAGTCCTGAGGAAGTGGCAAAAACACACGGGGTTCGCGTGCGTGCGCAACTGACGAACTCCCACGCGCAACAAAATTCAGATTGCAGGCAAGAAGTTTCGTGTTTGCCATGGATGCAGGAACGAAGACAAACTTGATTGAACTCATCAGGCACTGTAAACGGGTGCTTGGTCACACAGAGACCGTGGACTTCTCGTAAGTTGGGCAGTGTTTGTGATATTCTGCCCAGGAGTGACATGTGAAAGTTAGTGAACTTCTTCCTCGTTATTGGGAACTTGCATCAAGCAAATAGCCTGAACAACTGAGGCGAAATGAATACACGAGACTCACGTGTCGCAACCAGAGAAATTGGCTCAAGAGGAGGGAAATGGGAGACACCACTTGTTATTGGTTGCTGGGGGTTGTGAGTGTGGTTGCTAGGGGCGTGTCTGCGCTGGTTGGCGCGTGGCCAGGACGCTCGTTACCACAGTGACACCTGTTCCTATTGTTACAGCACTGTGCGGGGCGTGGGCTGTGTGCTCGGTGCGGGAGACTTCAATGGGAAAATGGTGCGCGTCGTTGGAAGCGTGAAAATCTCCAGAAAATTGAAGATATTGGCACGGCTTGTACTCAATACACTGTGGAATAATTGGACTCTTTTTGCGGCTGGGAAAACTCAAATGCAGAGAAACACTTCATGAAGATATTGGTTTCAGTGCGCTATACATAGTTGTCACAGTGACGGGTTGCTATGGGAACGGGCCGTGTTTGTTGTGAGAGCGGCGGTGCGTGCGGGGTGACCCGATGAGGCCACAGCCCCAAAGCGCGGCGCACGCGCTGTCACTCACTCAGTCACTCAGCATCCCGACTACAGGAGACACACGCACCCGGGACAGGAGTCAGTGAGGGGAAACTACCGTGACAATTCGACATTGGACTGTGGATTCAGCGTGTTGGGTTTGTGCTGCACAGGATAACGTGTGTGTCAGAAGTGAGGATTAGGTTGTAGAACTTGGAATTGGACGCGCACGAAGGGAAGTGCGATTTGAGAGTTGAACATCTGAGTGCGACGCTCGCTGAGGGCGAACCGCTGAGGCAGGACTCGTGCTGCGCTGGCGCAGGGTTCGTCGTCAGGTTTGGAAGTTCAGCGGATTTGTTTGGGAGTTTGTCAGGTCACGAGAGTGACATATTTTGCTCAGTGTTGTAGCTTGGTTGGATTTCTTCATTTCTCATCACATTCAGTTGCCTTGTCCTTGAAATCTCTTTGACGCACTTGTAGGGAAAAACGATTCGTTGGGCCTTGGGTCAAACGCGTCTTGTTGACGCGTCTTCTCACCACTGGTTCTGCGCGTGTCCTGGAGGGGCAGATGGGGCGGGGGTTGGTGCTTCTCTTGTGTCAACACTGGGGGAGTCAACGCGGCCCTCAGGGGCGCAGTGACCCGCGGCCTTCTCCAATATTTGTGTGGAGAATACGGTGCTTGACCCTCGTTCAGGCCTGTTGACCTGTGTGAACAAGATAGAACTGTTTAACTGCGACTAAAAGTTCTTTTGGACAAAGAGATGCAGGCGACTGACTTGGTCAGAAGGTGCAGCACTGCAGAAATTTGTTCAAGACAGATGTAACGTTCATGAAGCAAAATGAATGGCAAGATCTTACGTAGCCACTGAACCTTTGTTGGCCACTACCTATTTGGCTCACGGGACCTTTTTTGGGCATTTGGCCTTGTCCAGAAGGTTTTAATCGGACGGACACAAAGCCTCATCAGGTGGCACCGCGCCCCGGGGCTGCTGCGATTTGTACAGGGGAACGATAATGAGATTACGTGACCTAATTAGCGAGTGGAATCAGGCCAAATTGACCTGATTATGGGCTGGCTTGATTTATGACCTTTGAACCCGGAGGGGGTGGACGAGCAGACCTCAAATCTGGAGTTCCAGCCTCTCCACACAGGAGCAGCTGTGGGGGTCTGTCATTTGCAAAATGCTGAAGTGAGAATTGGCACACGCATTCGTCTGATTCCTTGCCAGTTTGGAATTTTGTTCAGACAGACAGCATTTCGAGGCACAGACCTCACCTTCGTTTGCTGGCCCGTGCAACTTGCCAGTTGTAACCTTTTGTGGTTCTGGTCAAAATCTAGGATCTTTGTAGCAAAGGCATTTTGTTGTTGAGAGAAGTGAATTTGACAAGTTTCACGTTCTCACCATGGTGACGGTGTTGCTATGAAAACGTGACACTGCTTGACGCGACTCGGGTGTCAAGTCACGACGTTAATTTTCGAGAATAATTGGACTCGACGGCGAAGCCGCTGAAGCAGTGTGTTCGGCAGGGGCGGATCACTGTTGGAAGAAATGCGAAGTGGGTGTGAGGGCTGGCGTGGGTGTGGGTGTGAAGACAGACGTGGGTGGGTGGGAGGTCTGGGTGGTGAAGCAGTGTGCAGGGGCGGAACGAAATGCGCAATGTGGTGCAGTCATATATCCCAGAGGGCGACCCGATGGTGATAGAGGTACGCCATACAGGGAGTGGGTGTGGGTACTGTTGGTGTGTGGGCGGGTAGGTGGAGGCATGTGAGGCCCTGCTGCACCTTGATCCGTCTCCATGGTGACCATCGCCTCCGGGGTAGTGTCACCCGGAAACGGATCTGGTTGTGACTCAGGGTCGTGGCGTCCGACGCTGTCTGTTTCTGCAGGTGCAGCAGCGAATCGGGCTTTTCACACAGATAACGCGGCGTCAAAGTTTTGACGCAACATCAGGAACGGACTGGACCATTTTTTGACGCTCTCCATTGGGCATCATGTCAATTTGATGCCTGCGGATCAAAATTTTGACGCGCGCGTCAAAAATCTGACGCCGCCCTGCCTGTGTGAACGCCCCCAATCGCAGCGTTGACTGAGAATTCGGACTTTCTCTGGCAGCTCAACGATGCGTCGCGTGTTCACAGAAATTATTCTTCGCTTTTCCACAAATTATCCACAAAAAATGCTGCGCCTGACAAATTAAGCATCCGATGAGAGAGAAATTAATCAGAAAGCCTGAGCGCCTGATAACATTGAAATGGAGCAGAAAAAAGTCTGTGTTTGTGGGTTAATCATTTCATTCCGGGAACAGACACCTGTGCGGTGAATGGAGAGAGGCTGCAGGCGTGAAATTGTGCAGTTCAATCAGACCAGCGGGAGATCAGTGGATATCTGTGATATCTGATTGGGGTCGGAACAATGGACAAGTTCCAAACAATTGAGAGTGGAGATGGGGAGAGAGATGTGCCACGGGTTGATAAAGGACGGCGTTGTGTTGTGGCGCCCCGGTACCTCGGTGAGACTGTCATGGCGGCGCAGCGTGGCGCCGCAGCACCATGGCAACACGTCTCCCTGGAGACAGCGAACACGTGTTGAAGGTTCATTACAGGTTAATCAACACGAAATTGTTGCGATACGGTGAATTGCACGGAATTAGATGCGGTGAGAGATAAAGCCCAACAATTGACCGCTTCGAGAAGTGTGTCGCTCTTTCTCTCCCAAATTGGGTGTCATGCAGGCAGTTGATTTGAAAGGTGTGTGTGTGTGTGTGTGTGTGTGTGTGTGTGTGTGTGTGTGTGTGTGTGCGTGTGTGTCACAAAAGGTATCAGCGCGACAGGGATCAAGCGTGTGTCGAAGGTGTGGCTGGTTTGGAAAGTGCGTTGCATTGTGTGTGTGTGTGTGTGTGTGTGTGTGTGTCTGTCTGTCTGTGTGTGTGTGTGTGTGTGTGTGTGTGTGTGTTGTGTGAGTGAGTGAGTGAGTTTGTAAAGGCCAGAATTCCTGGAAAAAAAGAGTCGCACCAAACGCACAAGCGAGAACGCTTTGTCCTGCCTCACAGGTTCATCTGGTGAATTCGACTGCTTTTTTGTGGCTTCAGTTGCAGAAAAAGTTGCATCACTAAAAGAACCTGTTAATTTTCACTCGGAGCGTCACAACAAGATTTTTGAAAGAGCAGTCCCCGAATTGGATGGGGCTTTTTTCGGGGGGGGGGGGAAGCGACACTTGCTTTGTGCGTGCCCAGCGGGGAATGGGTGTGGCGTTGTTTGGAGGTGGGGTGATGTGGCCCTGTCAGGTGCACGTGCACTTGTGGTGCATCCGTTTTGTTACCAATTGTCAATGTGTCCCTGGTTTTACTCAGGTTGTTTGGAGTGACACTTGCTTTATCTGCAAAGAACATTCAAGTACACAGCTGAGAGTTTTGGTGGACCACTACAGCTTGGTGCGTGTCATGGTGTTGGATCGCCACAGTCCGGTGCCATGACAGCTGCACCCCATGGTTCTAGTCGCCACAGATCTGCCCCCCTCCCACCTGTCACCTGTACAGGATGAAGACTCCAATCACATCTTCCCTCTTTGTCTTCCTCAGGTCCATTGTTTTTACACGTTTCTCGTCTGACTTTGAAGTTGGTATCATTTGGCACGGTGGAGACTTGAGTGCGACGGCACAGCTGGGGAGGGTCAGGACCGGGGGGACCCTGTAGATCTGGATCTGCTTCATGAAATAACCAACAGTGAAATTGCCTGTTTTCACGCTGCGTTGTGTCTGAGGACAAGTCAATGCACGTTGTGTCGCAAGCGACTACGGAAGCGTCCACAGACTTAGAGCTGTGACGCACCCGTTGTGTCTCTGCCCCGACTAAAAAGTTCCCAACCTTGATCGCCAGTAAAGTTCTGCGGGTCACAGAGTGCATTTATTTTGAACTGCTCAACTCGGTCAATGTTTGTGTAAAATTCAAAGAAACGACAAACAGCGAACAGCGGTTCAAACAAACTGGGATCCGTTCAACAGATGAACACACAAGGAGCTCAAATCGCCCCAATTAGGGCTGCAAATGAGAAAGTGAAGGGGGTTGAAGGGACTGAGCGATAATAGGGCAGCGGACCACGCTGCGTGAACGTGTCTTCACGCTCCTCTTGGCGCCGTGTTCAGCACAGAGATCACCGCAGTGCTCCTTTGGTTTGTGCAGGTTGTTGAAGTTTTGATGACTTTCAAAGCGTTGTTGACAGACGAGTAGTGGATGAGAAACGAATTGAGATCAGAAAAAGTGATGGCGTTTTCGTTGTGGATTCAGTCCTGTCACACACACTGCACCTGTTCAGGAACAACACTGAGCGCTCCGCACAAAAACAATGGACCCAGTCACAACCACAACTTTCCCATTTACAGTATTGATTGATTTTTGATTGCACAATTGCGGTTGTGGAACTGTGTGTTTTGAGTGCACCTGGCTGAGGCCAGTTTCACGCTGGATGCGTCACGGGCAGCGTCAGTGAGCGAAGTCGCTACGCTAATAGGACGCGACGCGTGACGCATGCGTCGTGAACCCGGCGTCACGTCACGTGGGTGACGTCACTGTTTGCGATTCCTTTTTAAAACAATAATCACGAGCTTTTAATGTTTCCTTGTGTAAATAATCAAGATAATTGAGTCGCGATGAGTTGACAGATGGCGACTGCTTTGTGCCATCTCAACACACAGAGAAAGAACCACTCATGGTAAAACATGAAAAAAGTCAGAAATAATTTTGAAAAAGTCACGCAAAAAGTCTTCAAAGTCAGTTTCCAAAAGGCAACAGGGGCTGTTGGTGTTTATGTGCAGTTGACAACAGACGTTCCCCCGGGTTGTTGTCATTAGAAACGATGCGTTTCTGTTGTCAGGCAAATCGCGTGTCGCCCCTGGCAACCTGTGTTCCCCGCAGGAACCATTTGTCATGGCAACGGGGATTTGCGTTTTAACCCCGACGTGTTAATTAAAGGTTCATTAACGGTTCCTAATTACTGGGTTCCGTTTTAGTTGTGGAAACGAGCTGGTGTCATGGCAACAGTTTAAGAGACGCGCCATCTTTTTTTTTTTTTTTTCAACAAAAGAGGTGTTCTCTATCATTCTGCGCATTTTCCACTGCAGTTTGATCTGGTTTCACTGACGGCACAGGAACAGGGGACACATCAGTTGTGAATTGTGCAGGGACAAGATCCAGTCCTGTTGTGCAAAAAGCCCATTTACACTCGTGTGTGTGTGTGTGTGTGTGTGTGTGTGTGTGTGTGCGTGTGTGTGTGTGTGATAACTGGTAGCGTCCACGTGAAAGCCAGCTGGTTCTTCGTTGACTGCTTTGTTCAGTGATGCGAAAAGGGGTCGCATCAGTTATAAATTGCGCAAGGACAAGATCCAGATCCACCACAGTGGCTTGAGGAACACAGCAGAGCCGCGCAGTGCTGTGGTGTTTATTGCCCTGACGGGGTCGGGTGACAGACTCATCGGTACAAAGTACTGCAGCTGGAGGGTCTGCAGCGACAAGTAGGGCGCGCTCGAGTGGGAGACGTGAAGAGAAGGGTCGTGTTGCAGAGGGAGAGAGAGAAGGAGAGAATACGGCGCGCCAGGTGTTACGGAGGGGGACTGCAGGTCCTGAGTTGGTGAGTAGTCGCTGGTTTGACTCCGACGCCAACGCTTGTGAGGTGTGTGTGTGTGTGTGTGTGTGAGGGGCGGGGGGCGGGGGGCAGTGCACGGACGCTTCCGCATGGGGGGGAGCAGATTTTAATCTTTGGTCCTGGGAGGTATTTCTCGAAAAACACTGGTATCTTGAATAAAAGTTATAAAGTTGCCAGTAAAAACGCTTGCACCTGCAAGCATTTTTGTCACTTGCATCTCAAAATTTGCAAGCATTTCTCAAAGATACAAGTGATATCTGAAAATCACTTACAAAAACTCTTGTAAGTCTGTGACTTACAAG
>JAAUXT010106806.1_pt1 | contig 20178 bp, 20 predicted proteins | sample 7278171 | NCBI WGS metagenome assembly JAAUXT01 (sample SAMN14350112, study PRJNA611818) | marine sediment metagenome | isolation source: surface marine sediment (1.8m) | place: French Polynesia: Moorea | collected 2018-08 | reverse complement strand
TGTGTGTGTGCGCGCGCGCGCGCACACACACACACACACACACACACACACACACACACACACACACGTGCACGGACGCAGCGTGACCCAGGGCTCAGTTTCTCTTGCCTGTTTTTCGTGAAGGTCTGGATTTTGACTAGATTCACACACTGTACTCTTCCCAACCTGCAACAAACAATAAAAAGTTTCATATTAGAACGATCTTCGCACACAAGATCACTTGTCAGGAATTGTATCGTGCGACCTATTTGAATCAGGCGTTGAAGAGGTCAAGTGTCATTTTGTTTTTGGTCGATAGACGGAGGGGAGTACACGACGACAACACGCGCAAAACGTTGCAGTGTGCAAAGTGGTCCGATGGGCGGTCAGCAGCGTGTGGTGGGCTACGGAGGTTTGCAAAACACGTACAAAATCACACGCAACTCCCGCGAGTTTTGACTCTCATCCCAAAATTTTCGAGCAGAAGCAACAAAAACAACAACAGCAACACCCAAACACACGGCTGCTGTGAAAGAAGCAGCAGCCACTGCAACAGCAGCAACAGCAGCATTGACGTACTGCTCGTTGGACTCGGTCATGTATTTGACGAAGTCCGGCGCGCTCCGGATCACGTCGAGTGGCACGAGCTCGTTGATGTCATCCGTCGCCATGACGCCGCCCAGCCGGCTGTAGCGCTCGTTGACCTCGAACAAAAAGTCGTGCAGCGCGTCCGCCGCAGCCGGCCTCTTCCACTTACACACGATGTACCTGGCGACAAAACAACCGGCGATGTACCTGTGCCCTCACAACCGGTGGTACACCGGTGCCGTCAGAACGACCAGCTTCCACTGACCACAAATGTGTCTACCACCGGTGATGTGGTCTTCGCCAATGTCGTCGGGGGGGGGGGGGGACAAGGCTTGGGGGCATGGAGGACTGGCAAACTTACTCAACAATCACAAACCATTTCCTGGGAAATTCATTTCCTCGGGTGTGGAACCCCATCCCTGAGCAGAGACGTAATGCGGGACGCACCTCTCTGAGTTGGCGGGTCTGCTGGTGACGGGTTTGAAGATGGTCACGTGTTCGAAGGCGTGCCACATGAGGTAGATGAGTCCGACGCTGTATAGCGTGAACACGTCGAACAACTTGCACACGAAGTGGCCGCCTGCGGAGAACGAATGAACGTGCTCCAGAATCAGTCATCAAGAATTACTCCTCAAGCAGAGTCGCACTGGACGCGCCAAGAAGGGGCCACAAGGATGTGCCACACGCTGCAGCCGGAGGCAAGCCAAGGAACGTTACGTCGATTCAGTGCGCACACGAAGCACAACAAACTGACGTGAAACATTCAACTGGACGACGGTCCAACTTGGCGTTTCAGTGGACTTTGCTGGGATTTCACCAATGTTGCACGCGGTGTTATTTGGGCTGATTACCTGATTGGCTCTCAGATGGAACTGGATCACCCCCAATCCACACCGCATGTACCAGCGCATGACGCACCCACTTTTACGACATTCCGCATGAGAATGGGGTTAAAACCCATTTGCAATTACAATCATGTGTGGAACTATTGGTGTGAACACAACGACTCACTGCCCATTTACTTTGCCTTTTGCATGTGTGATACCTATTTTTGGTGCGCAGTGACCTTGGTGTGTGTGATGCGTAGATGCGCTTGGTGTGAATTGGGGGTCAGCGAATCAGAATCCTGATGGGAACATTGAACGCTGCTCCAGACATCGACCAGCGGTTAAATCCAACGCATGCGCTGAGCCACGTGCAGACGTGTCAACACACGGTTACCCAAGTGCTGCTCATGCGCAGCCCGGTCACCACGGAGACGCGTCACCCCGACAACAACTTTGTTGCCAAACAACTGAGCGTTTGTACTCACCTGGCCTGAGGATGGACAATGCACACAGGAATTGGCACAGGTAAAGGCGCTTCGACAAAACTTCCTGAAAGTTCTCCTTCCCCGCGACATCGAAACCCTGAAACGAGAACAGGCCTCCTTCTGATACACATCTCCGCACGTTGTCACTCACCGAAGTCTACATGTACTAACACGCCGATTGTGCCCATCCCAGAACACATTCCTCGCCATTGCCCCCCCCCCTCCCGGTCGCGAGCCTCAGAGACGTACCATTGAATTCTGTAATACTGATTTGAAAACGACAAAATCCTGGGTGTTTGTAGGACTCAAAATCGCCACCTCCCGCTCGGTGGAATATCGAACGTCCCAGTCTGTTCTGGAGACTCGTGCACATCGAACGGCCCAGTCTGCTGCAGTACTCACGCCGTCGGCCATGAAGAAGTGGACCCCGGCGCCGTCCGTGTTCTGCAGCACGAAGCGGCGGAACTCGCGCAGGTTGTCTGGGCGGTACACGTCCCCGTCTCCCTCCAGCCCGCCCACGCCTGAAACACAAGCCACCGACCTTGAAACAGCGTGACCCAGCCTTCCAGCCGACCGACCTACGCACACACAAGTCTGAAATATGCAGCACTACGCACACACACACACACACACACACACACACACACACATACACACAGTGTCGTGTAGCTCGAAGAGCCCACTGGTGTGCGTGTAGAACAAAAGTTGTTGCACACACACGTGTTAGAGGCACACACACACACGCACACACACGCGTGTGCACACACAGACACACATGTATATGCGCGCATGAATCCACACACACACACACACACACTGGAGCTGTTCTTCACACACACACACACACACACACACACACACACACACACACTCACTCACCGTAGTGCGGCTCGAAGAGCTCGCTGTGTGCTGAGAAGAACTCCTCGAGTTTGAAGTCGTTGTTTCCCTTGAGCGTGAAGCCGAAGCCCTTGGCGTCCCACGACTTGCGCCACAGCACGTACTCGCTGAAGCCTCCCGGCCCCGCGCACACGTCCGCGAAATAAAGCAGCTCGTTGCCCTTGACAACCGGCGCCTGAAAACCACAGCCATGGCGCATGAAAAATATTGCTCTGAGCAACCGGCGGCTGGAAACAACAGCCATGAACAACAGCCAGTGGAATCCAGCTGAGAACTTTCGAGGGGGGGGGGGAGGTGGATTTGCATTGGATTTGCACTGTGGGAAACGTCCTTGTGGTGGTGGATCACACTTCGACTGAAACATTTGCAGCCACAACCTTGTCCAAAAAGACAAATGTTCTGATATTTCTCTCTGTAAGAACACATTTTACAAGCACTTCTGTGTGAGCGAACCGTCAGCCTTCAACGCCACTCATTATTTTCTCGAAAATACAGGAAGTGCAAGACAGTGACGCAACAGAACGTACCCCGTTGGGGTCTTTTGGGTCTGTGAACATGAAGCCGAGTACAGCGTCCATGTTCGCCATCTTCATCGCAGCTCTGCAACAAGAATACCATACAGTGTGGACACGCGTCGAGCGAAGCGTCGTACGTTGTGCCCAGCGAGAGGCGCCTTGTAGGGCGTGTCCGTGTCAGGCGTCGCCACAGGGCAGAAAGCGAAAATGTGTTGTGCATACAATTCGGCGCGTGACGCAACACAAGACGCCGACGCACCCTGTGCGGTTTTTGGGCGCAAGGTGGCGCAGCGCTCGATTCAACACCAAACAATCTGAACGCAACATTCGTCACGTTCTTTAACAGGGATGTTTCAAGCAGAGAACACCCCAAAGCACACAGAGAAATTGGAAATTTACACACACGCACAAGCGCACGCGTGTTATTTTTTCTCTGCTTTTAATTTCACGCGCACGCGCGTGTTTCGGCGCGCACCTGTTTTGGAAGAAGGCACCGCGGATCGTCTCGAACGGATTGGAGCGCGTACGCGCGCGTCGCATCTCCTCGTTCTCCAAGTCGTCGAACACGCTCTGCGAAACGGAAGCACAGACGGTGAGGCCCTCTGGTGGATCCAGGGGCGAACGGAAACACGTGCACGAGGTGACGCCTGTTCCATGCTGGTTGCGTCAAGGACTGCGCACTTGCGCAAGTCAATGCGTCACAGGACTCAAGGCAGTGGCCATTGACTGGAACAAGGACGCAGCACTTGGCGCTCGCATTGTGAAACAGATGTTGCTATTTGCTGACAAAAATTTGGCTGTGCTTGAGAACACACGTGGTTGATAGATATTTGAATCGTCCCAACTTCTCGAGACTCCGGTTTTTGGTATTGAGAAAGCAAGACTTGTTGCCAACGGATCACAAACTAAAAGTCACCTGACTGACCTCATGACGTCAAAACGTCACGTGACGGACCATGTGACTGACCTTGCACTTGAGAACATCGAGCAGCGTCTTCTCGCTGCAGAAATCCGTGTCCTGGTCCAACTCCTCCTGCTTCTGCAGGTGACAAGAAGTTAACAGTGCAGAACAAAGGCTCCCTCGCCACAAGATGTGTCTGCGTCAAAATGCGCGAAAAAGACGAGACGGCAGAACGGATGAAGCCCAACTCACCGGTCCGATCTTGACCCAATCGCGCATCGTCTCCAGACTGGGCAGCTGACCCGTGCACTTCGGTATCCAGTCCACGCGCTCGTCTGTCACCACCTAGCGACAAAAAAATCTCAATTTTTACGGCAGTTGCTTGCGCATTCAAGTCGCACGTGTCCACTCAGCACAAACGACGACGGAAAATGCACGCACACGCACTCACCGTTTCTACACACACGCACTCACCGTTTCCACACATGCACTCACGACTTACACACACACCGTTTCCACACGCACGCACTCATTATTTCCACACATGCACGCACTCACCATTTCCACACAGACACACACACACACCATTTACACACACACACACACACACACACACATCATTTTTTCACACGCATGCGCACTGACCGTCTCCTTGTCGAAATCCCACTGAACGTCGGCGGGCTCGAACGACTTTACGACGTGACCGAGGCCGCGCTGCCCGCGCTGTTTGGACGCCTCGACGATGTTGACGCGGCCCTGACTGTGCTTCCCGAGACCCGTCCCAGCCTTGTGCCCCATCTTCGCCTGCATAGGCGAGAGCATCAAGGGTGAGCGACAGAAGAATTGAAGGATGCGCATAACAACTTTTGAGTTAAACAACGCCAGAATTTTGTTTTGATTTCAGCTTCACAGCTGAGAAAAGCGAAGCCTTGCGTTCTGTTGGCTTCGCTTCAGTTCGCAGTGGAAGCCGGACAGCTGCAACCCTCTTTGCACACACCATCATCCTTTGCGCAACGTTGCTGTATGTCGGCTGGTTCACGTTTTCCGGGATAACGAACGTGTCGGCGTCTCCGTCGGTCTCCTCCGCCCCGACGGGCTTCGTCTCCGCGGCCAGTGACGAGGCATCGCCCGAGGCCATCAGCGCGCCCGGCCCCGGGGCCGCCCCCGGCTGCTGTGTCGGAGACGTGAACGACGCACCAAGCCCGGTCCCGGGCTGCTGGGTCGGAAAGGTAAACGCGACCGGCGTGCCTGGAACACAACGGAGATGAGAACATTCTCACAAATCGGCATGGCGTCCTTGTTGTGCGAAGTCCCTTTAGGGCGAAGCACCATGTGGTAGTGCAGTATATGGCAAGGTGGATGAAATGTCCCCTGCCCCCCCCCTCCCCCCTGCCCGGAGCCCCCCGCCGCTGGACCCCATCCTGCAGAAGACAAGGATGACAAGGAAGAATCGATGACATTACCGGCAAGGGACTTCGCACTGCAGTTGCCTTGAGCACTGCTTCTTGTTTCGGGACTCAACGTGGTGTGCTTGATTCTTGGCAGACACAGTATGTAAGTGCCAGAGGAAGCAAGAAACTGCAGAAACCTACAATAAATCTCTCGCGTTTCCGTTCTGACTTCTTCCAGGCTTGTACTCTGGTGTTCCAGTGTGAATGAACTCACTGGTCGGACTTCCGAACCCAGACGTCGTGCTTCGGGTCGGACTCCCGAAACCGACACGCGACGCGCTGGTCGGACTCCCGAAGCTCGACGAGCTGGACGACCTCTGGTGGCCGAACCCATCCCGCTGCTGAAACGAGGGCGGCGCGTCCGATTCTTCCTCCGACTCTGAAACATTCAGCGCGTTCGATTTGCACACACAATCCACCCGGAAAAAGTCAATCCGTCGTCAAACCATCCAGTTGTGCGCATTTTGTTGCAGAAATGTGAGGAGTCTTCAGATGGAAATTCGTTGCACCAGGTATGCTGGGTGTGAGAGGCCAGGGACAAAGTGGGAGAAGGTGTGGCTCCAGCGTTTTAGGTTCATTGGTGCTTTTCTCCGTGTCTGCAACAAACACCTTTGCGCACTCGCTCTGCCTGAATGACAGGTGTCAGAGAACGTGAGTGGAAGCAGGTCACGAATCACGTTGACAGACGCTGCCAAGCAAAGGACGACGCTACGCCCATTGGTTTGACGCACAGGGACGCACTCCCCCCACGCATGCGCATGCGCCGCGATGAAACGTCACGTGACTGACCTCGCTCCGAGTAGAAGCTTCCGGTGCGGAGTCGCTTCCTCCCACCGAGCGTCTCCTCGCCGCCGTCGCTGCTGCTCTCCGACAGGGAGCGCTTTCCGTCCATCGCGCCTCACGCTGAAACCAACAATTCCGATGACAGGCCTGGTTCGCACTGGGATCCGTCACGAGTTCGGTACCTGTTCAAGTTGAGTAGACGCAACTGCCACGAACACAAGGGCTGAGCCACATTCCAGAACACCTCCCTTTTTGTCTGAAAGGACACAAACGTTGACGTGCGAACATTCCCAAGCTGGACACTGCTGCTACAAGGGACGGTCAGTCACAATGAGCGTGTCCGTCTTGCTGCGATTCATCCAAGTGTGACGACCGTCCTGTGTTGATCGAAAACGAACACGCCCAACGCAACAAGTGTGAAGGTCGTCCACCCGACGAGCTGTCACTCATCCAGCCTGTGCCTTCAACAGCCTCCTTCAACTGCATAGTGTCATCATAATGGGGCATTTGTGAAGGAGAAATGGACTGGACAAACTTCAGAACAATTTAAATTGATCAGACTGAGACACGATGCAAAAATCTCCCGACCCTCAGACCGGCAGACCCTACGACCTTTGAAGTAAAGTCCCACCTCAACAAACCCACAGTTGTCTGCAAAATCAGCAAATCACTGTGTTTAGGTGACCGTGGGTTCCTCTAAACCTTGAAAAAGCAAAAAGTTTTCGAAAGTGCGCTTCTGCTACATGCTTCCGGTTGGGAAAAGCCGAAAGTTGCTGCGTTGCAACTGGTAAATTTTGCCGCGAAAATACGAACCATGCAAACGCGCATCGAGCTTATAAATACAAGTGACAACGCTCGCTCAGGTGTGATTGCAGGTCATTGTGCGAAGTGACGACCGTCCTGTGTTGATCGAAAACGAACACGCCCAACGCAACAACTGTGAAGGTCGTCCACCCGACGAGCTGTCACTTTAGGGCGAAGCACCATGTGGTAGTGCAGTATATGGCAAGGTGGATGAAATTTATGTCCCCTGCCCCCTCCCCCTTAACCCCCCTCCCCCTCCCCAAGCCCCTACCCCTGGACCCCCACCCCTGGAGCCCCTGCCCCCGGACCCCCCCTGTGGACAGTATGACTTGTGGAAGACAAGGAGGATAAGGAAGAATCGATGACATCACAGGCAAGAGACTTCGCACTGCAGTTGCCTTGAGCCCTGCTTCTTGTTAAAATTTCAGGAGCGTTCCAGGAACCGGTCCAAGAGGAGAAAATTCTGACGTAAATCCTGCTGTTACACGGACAAAGAAACTGTAGAAGTTCCTTGGGTGTGCGTGGTGTCCATTCAAAGAAACACATTCACTCCTGTTTCGTTTTCGGTTCATTTTATTGCCAGTACTAAATATTATTTTGTGCTTTTTGACCTGAGAAAACTTTCCTCGCGCACGTTCGTCGCAGATCTACAAGATTCCTCTCTTGAATCGTTCAGGGGACCGAGACCCCTTCCACCCTCGCTCCGCCTGCTTCAGTCTCTTGTGCAGCAGCTGGGTCTGCAGCTCCCGCCACGACCTGGAGACGCTGGGTCCGGGCGTCGGAGACCGGGAGCACCGCATGGGGGCGCCGCAGTTCTCTATCCAGGGCGGCGGCGGGGGCAACAGGCCTGGAAAACATGAAGAGTAAAGTTGGAACAATAAAGTGGTGTTTGTACTGAAATATCTTCTTTTGCCACTGATTTTGTGTCTCCAGGCCCCCACACGGTTGTTTCGTCTGACCCAAATTGTTTCGTTGACGCGCGCATTCTGGATCAGGACAGGCTCAGTCAAGTAGGTCCAACCCCACAAGAGGGTCACAACTTTCGACAACAAGGACAACGTAAAATGCACTGTGGTGTGACGCGCAAAAAATCAACCCAACTTGGTCCTCAGGGCTGTTGGACCCGCGCCTGCAGACCCCACCTATTCACCTGAGTCTGGATCCCAGCTCTACACCCCCCCCCCAACAAAGCGAGAGTGCGTGTTTACCTGGGGTGTCCCTGAAGATGCCGGGCCGCGGCTCTGTGGCGCCACCACTGGACGGTCTGGCGGACTTGCGCGGCGGCCTGCAAGCGCCGGACGATGAGGATGATGGAACTTGATTCAATTCGGACGCGTCCATGGACACCGGAAACACGTGGTGCACGTGTTGCGTGTGTTGATGGCACACGTGTTCTGTGCGCTGGCGTGACTCCGCTACGTGCCGATCGTGGCGTCGTCGTTTCAACGCTACCGCCTGCGAAAGAGTGACGTTTGCAAATATTCGGTTGTACAGAATACTCTGTCGCTTGCGCACAAGGAAAGAGAGAGTGAGAGTGCAGTGAGTTGGGTGAGTGAGTGAGTTGGGTGAGTGAGTGAGTGAGTCCGTGTTTTTGTGCCCCCCCCCCCGAAGAGATTTCAGCAGATGTGCAAAATTCGTTGTCTTCTCTTGGAGGAGCGATTCTCACCGCTTCCTGGGCGTACGTAGCCAACGCCGGTGGGAAAATGCGTTGAGGCGTCGGCGTCTTTTGTCGCGGCGACGTCGCTTTGTTCTTGGGGCGGCGACCGCCCCGCGAGGACGGGCCGCGTCCGGGGACGGGGAGCGGGGACTGCAGCGGCGAGCGGGCGGCGTGCGGCGGCGGCGCCGGAGGACCTCCGCCTGGAAGGTCGCAGATGGTCACGGCGATGTCCTTGAGACGCGTCCACAAACCTCCTGGAAGAAAACGACAGGTGAAGAGGTGGCGCCACGAAAGTATCCCAAGATCTTGAACCCAATTATAAGTGCAGTAGTGTTTGAAGCTTCATTGTGCGTTGGATGTTTTTGCGTTGCGTCCGTGTGCGAATCGGCGCTCTGTCAACTCAGCGACAGATCCTGCAGATCCTGCAATGCTTGACACTTCCTGTTTGACACGGAGTTTGGATCCAGGAATTGTTCAACGGGCCCGACACCTCCGCCCGTGGGCCCACCTTCAGCTTTGAGATTTTGACGTGTGAATAAATTTCATTTTTCGCTTCAGGGCGTTGTTTGCCACCACCCCCCACCGGACCCTGGCGACTCACCCAGTCCGAGAATCCCGCCTCTGTCGGCTGTCTCCTCGACCTTGACCTTGTGATGATGATGGTGCTGATGCCTCTCGATGCTGACGTGTTTCTGAGGCTTCACGGGCAGGCGTGGGGACTTGGTCTCCGTGGTCTTGGGTCTCCGCGGCGTCTGCGGTGACAGCGCTCGCTCTGCAGGTGGCGCCTCCTCGCAGGAAGAGTCCACTTTCTTGACGGGTCTGTAAACTTCCTTGTTGGTGGAAAGCACGTCGTACTCCAGGCGACCGGACTGTATATGAGCGTTGACTCTCTCGACCCACGTTCGGATCAGCTGATTTCGCATCGAAGCTCCGATTCGTCGCTCAGCCGTCAACGTCGCGACGTTCTGCTCACTCAGCTGGCCCAGACGAACATGACCTGTTTTCCCGTCGGTCTTGTCGACATTTTGTCGGATGGTGACGTGCTGGGGTTTCGACAAACATTTGACGCATTCCTGGATTTCGTTCCCTTCATGCTTGGCTCCACTGGAGTGGCCTTCCAAGTTCGGTCGTTTCACCGGCGTGGGGAGCGAAACACTCGGTCTGGGTTTAGCACAAGCGGGACTTTTCTGGCGTCCTCCCATTCCTGCCAAGAGGTTGTTTGCCTGGACCTTAAGAGCGAGGTTTTTGTCGGTGGATTCGAGAAAATTTCCCTTGTCGATGGTGCAGGAGACGTTGATGTTGTTTCCGGACCTCTTGGCCACCAAAACAACGGACATATCGTCCTCTTCTGGAATGGTCGCCTGGACCGGGCCTGGACTCTTTCTTCTGGGATTTTCTGCACGGAGACCAGATGGAACTTTTATGCAACAAATTTTCTCAAGCTCAGCCAAACATGTTATTCAACACTGAATCTCGGTATGATCCAAATTGGCTCACACCGGAAGCTTGCTTTGTCTATTATTGTTTGCAAGATGTTTTTGGAAAATTGCTGACACAGAAACGCACTGTGAGAAATCAATTGAGGACACGGTGCTGCCAAATGGAGAAAGCTGTGAGTAGATCTACCTGTGACCTTCATTTCCGGCTCGTTGCGGGAGTAACGGCCGTTCACAGCGGTGCGAGGGCTCTTCGTTCCGATGACGACCTTCCGCCGCGGGAGGCGGGGGCTGCGGCGCGCGCCGGAGCCGGGGCGGGGCTGGGCGGGACGCCGTTGGGCAGACCGCGGAGACTCCACCCACCCAACCGAGCTGTTGGCGGACAGCTGCCACCCCCAGCCCTGTGCCCGACTGCCTTTCTTCCCGCTGTAAAATTTGCCAGATGAGACTGACCACAGTCCGTGGTTAGCGACACAGACGATCAAAGGGATTGGCAGGACGTTTCCACCGCGTGTTTCCAACGTGACCGGTGATGAACCAATGAACATCGTGAAACGAATCTTTTCGACCCGGGAGTCAAGTTTCCTCGTTCGAAACTGAAAAGTTTATGATTGGAACCAACTGACCAAGCATCGTCAGCTTGCACCTCACATCATGCTTGACCCGTTCGTACCAGTTCTGGGTGAAGTTGAAGAAGCCTCCTGGACCAGGGCGAGGGATGGGCGTGGACTCCCTGCGTCTGGGTGTTCTGCGCCGGAGCGATCTGCGTTTCGTCTTGCGCGGCGGGGTGTCGGCGCGGTCACTCGTGATGACGTCCAGCATCGACTCGGTGATGGCGAGTTTCTCGTTGGGCAGTCGTTCGCCCATCGCTGGAGGAGCTTGATCTGCGAACAAAATCTGACATTGGAGTGGCTATATTTCTCACCTCCCAACCACATGAAATCAAACATTGTTTTACCACAAACTTTGCAGCTTTCTTTTTTCGTATTTCTTTCAATTCGTAAGTCAGTCTGTTTGTCTGTCTGGCAGCCTGTCAGGCACACACATACACACAAACACACACACACACACAACACACACACGCACACACACACACACACACACAGCGGACGGACCGACGAACAGACATGTACATACCACGCACACACAGATCGTCAGCACAACGGATACCTGGCACACAGAAGAACTTTTGCAGGTTTCTCGAGCATGTCCTAGTTATGCCACTGATTTTGCAAAGTTCATCCAAGTGTTTGATCGTCCCGACGCATTTTCTGTAGCGAAGAATGGATTCCGCTTGCGACTGTGCGATTCCTCCGAAACTCATAAGCTGCTTTGCAGTGCATTGATTGATGTCAATCGTTGCCATGTCAATAAAATATAATTTGGAATCCCCCAACCCCAACAAAAAAGAAAAACTAAAATGTGTGGTTGCAGGTCCAAATGTTTACATTTTTGACGTGACGTCATTGCAGCTGCACACAATTTGGTGACGTCACATCTCGCGCACTTTAGCGCCAATTGTTTATTGTTGCGGGCACTTGTCGCCTTTTCTATTTTCGCACTGAATTCAAACAAAAATGAAATGAAATGCGATGAAAGTCGCTGACATGCAGTTGGTTTGAATTATCTGCCAGAAATGTAAAGATGTGAGAAAAAGCTGCAATAGATGTGTGTGTCATTCATTTTGAAATATTTTAGAGACAACCTTTTCACTTGAGGCGTCGTATCACAGCTGGAAGGTTTCTTTTTTGCCTTTCATTTTCGCAAAATTCAAAATGATTTGTTTGTTTGTTCGCAGAAAAGCAGCAGCAGCTGACATTTGACCCTGTTTTCGTGCTGACATCTCTCGTCGCTGCAGCGTCGACAGCGCGATCTGTTGAGAATCTTCAAGGGCGAGAATTCGCGAGATTTCCGAAGAGCAACACAAATTTTTGTCAAGAAATTTGCAAGAGAAAGCGGATTTTTTCACTGTTCAGTCTTTGGATAGCGCATGAGGATACTGACGAAGGATTACTAGGGAATAAGGAATGATATAGCAGTGTCAAAGGGTGGCATATCAGCGAACATCGATGCTCTTTTCAGCAAATAAGTTGACAGTTCCCATGTATGGCCGGCAACACATCTTGCATGGAATGTTATGATACTGGATAAAATCTGAAATATCTGGGATCTCTTGTACAGAACAGGACAGTGCCTCAAGCAACAGGAAGTGATCAACATGTCGTCCAACAGAATTGATCCGTTTCACACGAAGGCCTCAATCAAAGGCCGCAAGCAGAAACGTAGCCAGGGTTCATCTCATTACAGGACTAAAGGCCCGTCAGAACTGCAAGCCCTGCCCCAGTTGAAAGGTGAGATCTCTCTCGTAAGCGCGTTGTAAGCAAGTCACAAGTGTGTTTGAAGGATTACTGTCCAGCTGGCAGACATGCACTGCCTTGAATTGGTGGAGTACAGTCCTGTTTTGGAAGGCTGTTGCAAGGTAACGTATGATCATGATCATTCTGAGAACCAGTCTGGAACATGTGTTTCAAGTCCAAAGGTTTGTGTGTTTTGATGACGTCACTCTGGAATTGGTTGGAGTATCTTGAAACCATAAAGAGAATCCTACTGCCAGTATCTTGAGTTTGATCAATGCTTCTCGGAGGACGTGACTTCCGACTTTATGTTTCTCCAACTCCGGACACGTCTCTTGAGAATTCCTGATTGTGATTTTGCTGACGGCTGTTGGTCTTGGGATGGGTACAGGTCACATTGCAATTGTCAGGCAGGTTCAGTGATGGTCTGAAAAGATCGTCAGGCGCTTCCCATGTCACAAATCCTTGACGTTCTCTGCCTTACGAGGATGTTTCAACTTCTGGCGAATGAATTGCATGTAGAATCATGATCAATTTGTCTCCTGTGTACTGACAGAAATGTGTTAACTCTATGTGTCTAAGAGTAGGAACATGACCGCTCAACATGCAATTCATTCGCCAGAAGTTGAAACATCCTCGTATCTCTGCCTTGTCTCTGCACGTGTTCACAACTTGTGCACTGTTCCTTCTCTTCGCAGCAAATTCTGACATGTGCCATGCACTCATGTGTCACCCGAACCGCGGGATGGGGTGCTCGTTAGTCTACGTGTGTTTATGTTCGGTGCGTGTTCACACGTTGAAGACCGTCCTTCTGAAAACTGCTGTTCTCAAACGAGACACGGGGACACGCCTTCTGCTCGTCACATACCCGTCGTGCAATTGCCAGGATTTTCCCGTCCAGGCCAGAGATACGACGACCTGGTGAGACAGAAAATTGTTTGTCACAGATCGTGAGTGCAGCTTCGGGATCAGAGCGACGGCCCTGTCGCTCTCGAGGTTCCATTTCCAGATTCCTGGGAAATGAGGACACAGCTTCAGGTCGCTCGTTCTCAGATGCTTTTGCCACGGCAACCAAACTGACCATACTTGCTGGCAATTTTCAAGTCTGTTGCTATGGGTACGTGGGTGGCATGGAGGGCAGAAAGTGTTTGGGAAGTTCAACAAGGAGATTCGGACAACATTGCACTGGACGTCAACGGACGCGTGCAAACAACACGGATGTCTGCGCGTCAGGGAACACGATTACGTTGTGACCATGCTTGGAGTGAAATCTAAATACAAATGCACTGGCACTTGGCTTGAGCGCTGATAAGATCGGACGGCTTTGAAACAAGATCCGAGCACTTATTTTCACTTTCCAATTAGCCGAGTTAATGCAATATTTGGCCAACAGGAAGTGCAGTGTGATCGAAGCCGCGAGATTGAAACAGTGACGACGTAACTGAGCTGTCCGTTTCTCAAATGACGCCGTTCGATTCCACCACCACGAGCGCCAGTTGGCGGCGTCCAAACAGGTGGTGCACTGCGATTCGGCACGGGACGCCAGCACCGCCAGCGGTGAGACCAGCGAGCCGTCAGTTGGTGGATGGAGTGCCAGCATTGTCTGTGACCAAAAGGGCCTCAACATAGGACCGTGTGTTTGTAGAGCCCTTTGTGAACTGGACCGTCACCACTGTGTGTGTCTGGATCACTAAAAATATTGCACGGTCTGTTTGTGGGGCTGAAGCTGACAACAGCTGATTCACTTTTCTCTTCACACCTGATTACGAGTGTGAACGAGTGGTCACACCTGAAACCAGAAAAACCTGTATATCAGGACATCAGGCCAATGACTGGCTGATGCGACTGAAGTGTCGGCGCGTTGACGTGTGTGGATGTTTCTGACGAACCCGTCGCGTCAGTGACGTCAGTGACGTTGCAAACAATTGTACCTGGACCTACTCGTACCGTGTTGTGTCTGCAAAACGTGCAGCAGACATGTGGCCACGTGGCCTGCTCAAGACAGACGTGAAGTGGTCTCGCACAAGTTAAAATTTCCTGATTGGTGTTCGGATGCTCAGGTCACTTTTTGCCACAATTGTTTGTACGAAGATGAGTGCCTCGTAGTCTGAATGAACAGTTTCGTTATATTTTTTTGCAGCATAATCGCAACGCAACGAGCTTGATGGGCAGCTGAGTGAAGCCTGTGAAGTCTGTCCGCAATTTGTGTTGGAAGAAAGAAGGGCTTCCTGGGGCTGAAGGCTGAAGCCGTGTGGTGGTCAGAGGCGATTGTTGCAGCCAGAAGCCATTGCCCCGGTGACCTTGTAATCTGGGCTTGTCCCCAATCCCAGGACCAGCAGGGACGGCAAAAGTTGACCCCCGTTTTCTGCAAAGCTCTTTGAGCGTTACTCGTACACTGCTTCAGTTGCACAACACAGTGGATGATGGCAATTGTGTGCGTGCGTGTGTTTGTACGCACTTGTGTGTGTGTGCATGTGTGTGTGTGCCTGTGCATATGTGGGTGTGGGTGTGTGTGCCTGTGCATGTGTGTTGTGGGCGTGTGCACGTACATTAGTGTGAGTGCCCGTGCGCATGCGTGTGTTGTGTGTGCGTGTGTGTGCGTGTGTGTGCGTGTGTTGTGTGTATGCGCATAAGTTGTGTGTACAGCGTGGGGTGAGCTACGTACGCAGCTGGTTAATTTTCGGCTGCGCCATTCTGACGGATTGTCACCGTCTTGACGCGGCTGACCTGAAGCCGCAGGCACCTGGTCAGGAGGACGTCCGGCTCGGCTCATTAGGGGCGGCTGCAGACGATTAGGCTTTCAGCGCCTCTCTCCCCGACGCCTCTGCAGGAAATGTTGCTCCGACAGCAGCTGTCAGCGCGCAAGCTTCAGTGTCCGAGAGGGGGGACAGGCGGGGGTTGGGGGATACGGGAGTGTTGGGGACGGGAGGAGAGGGGACAGATTCAGGTGGCAATGGGACAGGTGTACAGACGCGGGGGAGGGGACGGGGAGGGGCAGAATCTGGGTTGATGGCCAGGTGGTTTCGCGCACGAGGTGTGCGAGGTGCTTTTCTGCAGGAGATGGATGGATGTGTGTGTGTGTGTGTGTGTGTGTGTGTGTGTGTGCGTGTGTGTGTGTGTGTGTGTGTGCGCTCGTGTTGGTGCGTTTCGTCAGCAGAGCAACACGTTCAGAGTCTGTGAGGAAGCTTACGTTGGTCTCTTTCAAATTGATTGCTGTTCTGGTTCAGGTTACGAAGTCAGTGGAGTCCGTTGTGGAGGAAGAACACTCGTGGCTCGGGATCCACACTGATCCTCTTCAGATCTCTCGCTTCTCTCCACCAATTCCCTGAACAAAACGCTTGATTCGTCCACATTGTTTCCGACGGGTCACAGAGGTGGGGTTGCAGGCCAGTGCCCTCGGCCTGGTCAGATTTGCCGGGTATTGATCGGGCGATGTTCGGGGCAAACTCGTTGAACTGTGCAGGGGGAATGGTTCACGCCGTGCGATGTGAGCATGCGCACTTACGCCCCTTTCACGCGGGGTCCTTCAGGCGATGCGTCTTTGTTCACGTCAATAGGCGTTGCGTGCACGTGGGGACGAGGGTCACTGACGCGTGCGTGAACTCAATGCATGACGCATGCGCCGTGAAAGAGGGAGAAGCAGAGCTTGGCGCACAGACGAGACGAGTGCGTCTGCAGAACGCCTGCCTCCCCGCTGCACACAGCCGCGTACGCTGTGCGAACAGACGATGCGGTGAACGCCACTGCCGCTCGCCTCCCAGGGAAAAGCGAGCGTCTAATCCAACTGTACTGGACAGCGTAAGGCGATGGCGTTACTTGGAGAGATGTCCAGTTTGTGCGAATTTGTTTCCCCTGATTTGTTGCTGTGTGCCCATTGAATGCAATGCGCACACCCAGTATGTTTGCAAAGACGTGGACAGACTTCAAATCGTGAACTTGTCCCTTTTCCTGTCACAACGGAAATTCGTTGTTTGCGAGCGAGGCCTCGGATATTGTGCAAACTAAACGGATTAGCCGTGTCCGCGATTGACCATTGTCGGGCGAGCAGCTGGTCGCCCCTGGGGGGAAATAGAGGTTGTCACTCAGTGCGTGGTGGGCGTACGCGCTGAGGCTTTCAGGGTGGCCAAAAGCAGTGTGTGTGTGTGTGTGTGTCTGTCTGTCTGTCTGTCTGTCTGTCTGTGTGTGTGTGTACTCGTATGTAGGTGTGTATGTGTGTGTATGTGTGTGTGCGTGCAGGACATTTTCACCTTGGCGTCGAGGGCGACCAAAGCAGCAGGGGTTTCGCTGTTGGGGTGCAGGAAATCCGTGACGTCTGCAAGCCACCGGAGTACGAGCACAAGCTCAATTTTCCGAAGCTGACTTAGGGAAAAAGCTGATGTTGCTGTGGGTCAGTGGTTGTTCAGTGGTCACTTCCAGGGTTCAAAAGGACGAAAGTGTTTTGCGTGAAACAGCCTGGATCAGGTGACGCGGTGAAGCGTGTAGGATGCGCATGCGCAGCTTCTTTCAGAGCAGCGTTCTGAGCACTCTGCGTAGTGCCACGTGCTCACAGTGCACGCAGGCGGAAGCAGGGGGCACGGGATCCAACTTACGTTCATGTAAGTCGTGATGTGCAGGTGCTTTTTGCATCCACCTCCAAACTCACGCAGACTCAAACCTTCCATGAATATCTCTCCTTGTTGTCGGAGTGCGATGCAGGCTGACAGTGATCAGAATTGATGAATGTTCATGGGGTGGAGGGTTTCCATTCACCCCTGAGCCATTGACTCACCATTGAGGAAGTACTCACGGCACAGCGAGTAGTGCGTGAGTAACGTGCAGAATTGGCCTCGCCACGAGACGAGTGGTTCTGGGGTCGGTATCTGCAGCGCAGTGACATGAAGGCCGGCTGACGCCGCATTGGCTCCGGTCGCAAACAAGAAGCATAGTATTGACCAGGGTGGGGGGGGGGTCTGTTGGCCGCAGGGGAGAGGGGTTTACCATAGGGGAGGGTAGGGGAACGCGGGACAACAGGCTCACCTTGCTAAACTTCGCACAATCAGCAGAAGCTGCGTCGCGAACTATTGGTTGTCACACAAGAAGCAACACTTGACGCATCCAGTGTGAATACAGCCATAACGATATCAGATATTAGATTTCGTGTCTTGCAGCATTGTCGTGGAACTGAATCCTCTTCCTGTCAGAATCTTGAGCTGAGAATATGTTTGGGGATTTTGCACCTTGAGGCAAAGCTGCAAGATGTGGGCTTCAAACTGTTGGTGTGTGTGGGTTTCCTTTGCGCAATCGCAGCTGTGGAAACTTTGCTGTGAAACTGATCCAGGGCTGGAGGTGTGGCTCGTTGAGACGAGGGACGCAAACCGCAATGCGTAGGCGGGATTCCCTTTGAGGGACTGCGGAAGTCAAACGAGAGTTGATCTTCTCAGCAGGTGTCACGGCAGCAAGTCGTTTCACCCAAATTTCATTGCTGTGTTTCAGTTTCTGGGAAGTTTGACTCGCGTTTCATTTGTTGTTGTGAGTGACACGAATCTCTTTACGTCAGCAGGAAGCAACACCTCGGCACGTCGTGCAGCCCTCCCTCGTGTCTGCATTTTGTGACCTCGTGTCGGCACCACGTGACGTCACGGAATCCCACGTGACCCAATCACGTGTTTGCATTGTGTGACCTGATCACGTGGTGGACGTGGGCTTCCCACGTGTCTGTACCATGTGACCTCGTCACGTGTCTGCAGCTCTTGACGACTGTCCCGTTACTGTTGCAGACACGCCGTCTTCGGAACAGCAGGATCTGTTCATCAAGAAGCTGCAGCAATGCTGCGTCGTCTTCGACTTCATGGACCCCGTCGCCGACCTCAAGAGCAAAGAGATCAAACGGGCCGGGCTCAACGAGCTCGTCGACTACATCACGGCGACGCGCGGGGTCCTCACCGAGCCCGTCTACCCAGAAATAGTCAAAATGGTGAGTACGCCACACACGCACGCACATACACACGCACACACACAGTACACCCCCTGCCGACCCACCACCACCACAGTTCACCCTGAAACATGTTGCGTGCGTGCGTACGCACAAAAGGACACACACCCACAACGCACTCTCTCTCTCTCTCTCTCTCTCTCTCTCTCTCTCCTGAACCACTCTGGGGATTAACAGAGTGAGTACACTCGCACCCCCCCCACCCCCACCCAAGAAAGAAGAGTACCTTCTGCCCTAAAATCGTCAAAGTGACGTCTTCAGCAAAGTCGCACCATATAAGTCTCACCCACCGACAGACTGTCCTGCAGACTTGGACCGGAAGTTCCCAACCCACGTGACCCGATTGGACGCAGCGCGACGCGCCTCGTACTCACTCAAGGCCGGGACTCAGGTGGTCTGCGAGTGCCGGGTGACATTTAAAGCGGCGGCGTCGTTACCGAAGGTTTGCAGCCCTTGGGGAACTGCTCTTTGAACCATTTTGTGCTGAGTGTGTCGTTTGTCACCAAAGAATATCGATCGGGGCGGAGTGAAGGGTCGATACGGCATTGCCAACGGTGACACGGAGTCAATTAGATGCTGATGTATAGCGAGAAAGAGGGACGCGCGGTTGCGCTGCTCAGCTGTGAATTTGACGTTTTGTTTGGGCGCTGCAGGTGTCACGTCTTGGCCCAGGATCAGGACAGCAGTCTAGATCTGTCGCGCATCCAAAAACGCTTCCCTTGCTGGTACAGACTAGCTCAGGCGAAGTCGGGTGGTTTGACGTGGAAACGTCAGTGGCATCGTCCACGATGGCAGGGCTCACTGTTCAGGGAGATACAGACGTTTGTTGGTCTGTTCACCTCAACTGGCAGATCTGGATCTGCAGCCAGTGACCAAATGTTCCCCGAAAGTGGCTGCTGATCGCGAGTCCTCGTGACGGCGTGCTCGCGTCCGGTGTGTGTGTGTGTGTGTGTGTGTGTGTGTGTGTGTGTGTGTGTGTGAGAGATCCTGTGTGTGTGTATGTGTTCATGCGTTTGGTGTGTGCGCGCGTGGTGGTGTGCGTGTGTGTGTGTGTGTGCACGCATCTGTTTGATTGTGCGCGTCGGGATTTGTGTGTGCGCGCGACGTGCGTGCCTGGTAATCGCGTGTGCGTCCGTCTGTGTTGGTTCAAGTGTTTCAAAGCGCATTCATGGTGTCAAGCCAGACAAAAAAAAAGTAGCAACACAGCTGCTGCAAGCTTGCACCTGTAACAAGCAAAAGTGGGACAAAGACTCGCACCGATAGAGCTTTGAATACATGTAGCAACAAGAACGTGTAAGTTACCAGATCGACTTTCGTGTCAGCAGAAAGGCTCTTGTGCAGCTGAATTAAAAGGGAGAAAGAAATCAATGGAGTTCTTGCGGTGGAGGCTCTGTTCTTGTCCCCAGGTTATGATCATGGTACATTAATATGGTTCTCATTGTGGAGTCCCCAGGCTCGTATTGATCAACGCATGCGCGCAGCTCGCTCAGGAGACTCCGTATGTATGTGTGTGTGTGTGTGTGTGTGTGT
>JAAUXT010105801.1_pt1 | contig 20179 bp, 29 predicted proteins | sample 7278171 | NCBI WGS metagenome assembly JAAUXT01 (sample SAMN14350112, study PRJNA611818) | marine sediment metagenome | isolation source: surface marine sediment (1.8m) | place: French Polynesia: Moorea | collected 2018-08 | reverse complement strand
GTCTGTCTGTCTGTCTGTCTGTCTGTCTGTCTGTCTGTCTGTCTGTCTGTCTGTCTGTCTGTCTGTCTGTCTGTCTGTCTGTCTGTCTGTGTCTGTCTGTCTGTCTGTGTCTGTCCGTCCGTCTATTCTTTCCTACGAAATGCAAAATGGAATCGACCGCAGACATTCAGTGAGCTGTGGATGCTTTGAGTGACAGCTTGCAGGAGGAATGGCCTCCTACATGAATGGGGATTCCCGATATTGATTTGTCCGACACCAAGTTGACAAGGCAAATTCACCTCAGGATGGAAAACACATTTTCAGTGCAGTCGTTCGTTTGCATGTTTCGTAAAACATGAGCAGAATGAACATTTTTCAGGCGATTTTAATTCAGTGTGCGCGACAGAAATGCATAAATCGCCAGGTTGTTGCTGGCTTGTTTTTTTTTCTTTCGCATTGTGAGACACTTGATATACTTTGTCTTGCGCATTCAGCCGGTCTTGTGATTCTTCCTTTGCCGCACAATTGAACGGTAGACACCCCAACATCATGCCCCAGCACTATTTTTAGTAAGTTGCAGATACCGTTGGACACGAGTCTGCAACGCATATCAACATGACAAAGCGGGCTCATCACGCATGCAGAAGAACAATTGAGTGCAGAAACCTGTATCGGAATCACAAAAAAATTCATTCACTCTTGCCGGCCAATTTTCTTGATGTTTCTGTTCTTTCTGCTTTCAGATCAGCGAAAGAAAAGCCAAATTGGACACGTCTCAAGGTGAGTATCTTTTCAAGTACCTCAATTCAGATTTCGAGTACCCTTTCCATTGAACGTTACAATTTACGGGAAATGCAGATAACACAGATAAGGAAAATGTTTGAGATGAACAAAGTTACTGTTTGACACAGATCACCTCAAATCACCTGAGAGAGTTGAGTTGGTCTCAATTTACAGCCTGTGGCTTGTTACTGGAGTGTGTAGCCAGATGCAACAGTACGGTAAATCACGCAGAGTCTTTGCTTGCTCATTGCTCTGGGACCCTTTGCGGAAACTGCAAGCACAAGCGGGTGCAGAGAACAGTTGGATGATCTGAATGCACGAAGTTGCTGAAAAAAGCTGCGTTGGCATCTTGAGAGAAGTTGATTTTTTTTCTGGACAAACATTGACTGATAAATAGGGGGAATAGGTCGGCATGCACGAGCGTTGAGAGGGAGTCTGCAGTTGCGCGTGCTGTGATGACTGGTATTCTTGACTTGATAAAGTCCCTTTGTGTAAAAATTGAACAAAGTCTGCTTCTTTCTCGCCGAAAAAAAAAACAAGAATGAAGACAATCCAGCGAGAGAGACCGAATGCTACGCGGGAGGTATTCCTCGAGTTCCTGTGCACCAAAGTCACGAGGTTGCCTGCAAACTCAGTCCTCATCGAGGCAGGAAGTTGCGGTTAGTTTGGAATCCAGTCCAATTTCGACCCTGACGTCTCTGACATGATTCTGGTGTACACATGTGTCAGCCTGCGATGCCGCGCAAAAAAGTGATCAGGTGTGGAACCACCACACAGCTCAATCGTGCGGCGCCAGATCTCGAAGTTGCGCTCATCGGATGATCCCGTCCAACCCGTCGCCGCGTTATTCGTTCATCCAGACACACCCTTGTCTTCCGAACAATTTTGGCAACTCAAGTCCTTCACTTTGAATATCTGCAGCCCCAAAAAATCAACAAGATTCCACTTGTTTGGCAATTTGGAAGACGCAAATTCGGGTTTCTGAAAGCGTTTCAGTGTACGTAGAAAAATGTGTCTGCTCCTGCCGAACAATTTCACGCAGAACAACTTCCTGACTCCCTCAAACTCTTCGTCTCTCCGAGTCCTGCAGTTCACAATGTTGACTGTCAAAATGCCACGCAGTCAAATGCACATGACTGGACGGATTGTTTTGAGGTCTCGCACCGTCTCCGGTGTGCCTGACACACAACACCGTCTCCAGTCGCCCACCGCAAAAATGTCCAGTCTTGAAATCGTGTCTGACTGGAAAACTGGATTGGAATGTTGAGGCGCACCTTGTGTGGCGAGTGTCCGAGAGTGCACTGCACTTTCACAGAAGTCCACTTGAAAAAAAAAAAAACAATTTGGGAATGGTGACCAATGCAAGTTTGAACCTCACAAGTTTGAATGAAGTCATCTGAAAAAGCAGGTTTGTCGGACAGGCCACAAATAACGAAAAAGTTTCCCTGCGCGTGATCCCTTTCAAGATCCAGCAGATTGCGTGTGACGAGTCCTGGCAGGTGGTGTCTGCGGTGGAATGTGGGCAGAATCTGCCATGGCAACCAGAAAGTCATTTTGCGGTCTTTTGTCAGTCTGGTGTTTGCACCATCAATCTGAAAGATAGGCAAAGTTGGCAGCACATATTCATGCTGTCTTTGAACATTTTGATGAGAAACAAGGTCCAGCGTGTTCATCCGGTTCCTTCCTTTCTTCGGAAGTGAATGTTACACGACGCTGAATCAGCTTGGAGCGAGTTTTTGAGTCCTTGCGTGTGTGTTGTGTTGTGACTTCCTGCTACTCAATGTGACTCCGCAGGCGACGGTCTGGATCCTGGATGCACCGTGCACGTGGGCGGAGTGTGAGTGGGCGGAGGCTGCAGGGCCTGTGGGAGTCTTGGGACTTTTTTTCTTTTGTAACCCAGGAAGTTCCGCTCCGACCGACCTTTGACACCAGAACTGTTTACCAGACAACTTTTTATTTGTAAAGGTCTGAATGTTGACAGATAATCAGCAACACACGCGTTGGAAATTTGACTCCGTTGTCAATTGAGAGTGCTTTACCGTGCAAAGTGGACACTTTTGAGCAATTTACGTGATTTCACGCCAAGAATCTGAGTGCAACCTTATCGTCATGCTCTTGGTTGCAGGGCCACGGGGTTCGGACACCATCTGTTCACGTTGTTCCCAGGTGCCTAATTGAGCTCAACAAGTTGCAAAGAGGATCCACATCAAAGTCATATTTGTACAATTTGTGAAGAGAACGGAACAGGTGGAATTCGTGCACACAGATCAAAATTACCCCGCTGACAACTGCTTTCATTTTTAGACTGTTTGTACACTCTGTTCCCATTGGCTGCGCAACTCTTCTTGAGTTGTCGTTCGTGGTGACTCGTTGAGAGGAACAACCTGAATGCGGACTCGTGACTTGATCCACAGGAAGTGATTCAAAACTTTTTGTCGAGCCAATGGCCAGAGAAGTGCTGTGAACAGATTGTGAGACGGGAAAGTTACATCGTTGCAGACAAGTCCTTGTTGTCGGCTGATAGATGGTGTCACTGTGGTTTAGGGGCTGCAGTTCAATTCAGAAACCTGTGGAGTTGTCTTGCGTTGCCTCTGTACATGGAACATTCTCCGAAGTTCACCTGATGAAGAGTCAGCGTTCCATCCCAAATATTCAGAAAATACTCTTCTTTGTTGATGCTTGCTTTTTTGGTGTCCAGGAAGTTTGAGCATGAATTTCAGATTGTTGAGCTCATGCATGGTCATTGGAAGAATGTGAAACATGTCTTTCACTGTTTTGTTCATTGTGTCGAATGACGACAGGTTCATCCTTGTTGGTCGACAGAACGTCGCACACACAGCACACACTGAACACACCAGTGCTGATTTCAATGAAAAGAAATTTTCGGCAATGCGCTCGTACACTATGCCTTCCAAGTCACGTGCGTGACCAAGAGGAAGAATATTTTGTTGCAAAATAGGAAAAACGTAGACTAGCGCTCCCATTTGTCTTCAACGTTGTCGTTGAAATGTCACAAGCATAGCAATAAAAGTTTCATCTTTGGTTCGTGTGCATTTCCGACTCGTGCGTAACAGTTTGATCCATAAATACATTGGCTGCCTGGTTTCTGTATCAATGGGCAGGATTGGCTATCTCGACTCTATTTGTCCTGCCTTACGTAATGTCAAAAGTATTCCTTTTTGGGCCAGTGATATGCGTGAGAAAGGAATGTTGAAATCAAAACTCATTGAGAAAGATAGAATGGAAAACACTGTCACACAGTAAAGTCGCTTGCTTTTCTTTCGCAGTGTAGTACACACTTGGGAATCTCCAATCAATATGGTTTTGAGATCTAGCCAAACTTGTGCGTGGTTAGTTGAGTATGCGTTGCTGCTAAAATTTGTACAGACAAAACCATTACAATTGACGTGCATGTGAAGCAAAGTTGTCTCGCCATGCAGTTCTGATCAAATTTGTCTTTCTTGTGTTTTTAGGCCCATCCTTCTCCGCGCACACATCGGAGGAGCGCAGTCGTGTCGTCCCGCCGCCCGTGTTGCCAAGCAACGTACAGCCGGCGGTGACGCCAGCCGAGACGGTGTCCGTGCCCGATCTCCACGATTCAACTCACAAACACACCGCGCACCTCTTCCTTGCCAGCAAACCGCTGACACAAAGCAAAGGTTCGTTCGCTCAGTTGGCGTTGTCTTCTTTTTGTGTTCCGGGTGTCCTTGGGAGAGTGAATCCAGATTGTCCCGCACATACGTCCTTGCGAAATCAAAGTGATAAGTTCTTTGATTGATTGACTCAAAGATTCTCTTGAATTTGCAGCGTTGCAGGTCATTCGCACTTGGCAGGACAACACGAATCTTTCGGCGTTCGTGCGAAAGGGGATCACGTTCCAGCAGGATCGCGGCCACGTCGTGATAGAAACCAGCGGCACATACTTCATCTACGTGCATCTGCTGTACGGCGTGAAGGACCCGGGCTTTGTCCCCCAGATCTTCCAAACCCGAGTCATGAAGGCAGAGCTGAACCAGCGCGACACCATTCTTTTCGAAGACAAACAGGCGGTCTTGTGAGTATTCAATCAGTTCATCAAAAATCACCGAGTGAAAAAAATACGCATGAGTCAGCTCATTGTCACCTTGGACCTACCACTAATTTTGCAGTAAACGGAACTGTTGAACAAGGTTGCGGACGAAAACTGACGACACGCTGAACTTTTATTGCAGGTGCAACCACGACCAGCATGGGTCTGCTTGCTACACTGCGGTACTTTTCGGGCAGGTCGAGCTGACCAGTGGTGCAGAAATATACATCCAGGCCCGGCACGCACATTTGCTCCAGAAGGGGGAGGTCAGCTACTTCGGACTTTACCGTCTTGACTAGCGTCTCCGAGAACGGGTCCAAAACGGCGCTGCGTAAAGCAACGCATGACGCTGGTGCGTTTCGATCTCGACGGAATCGCGCGCGGAGGCGATTCACACGACGCACGAACGCACATGCACCAAGAGAACAACTGGTCACATGTGCGTGGAGTTGGAGCAGCTCCTGGGGTGAAAATGCAACACACGAGTCCACGAGTATTATTTTGGTCAATGACTGCAAGCCAAGACCACTTTGTGACAACTCCGGTTGTGATGCTTTCCCCGTCTCTACGTCTCAGATAGAAATGGGGTCATTCCTGCAAAAAGTTTTTCCCGACTGAATAGAAAAGTCGGTGCACACGAACTCACACGCGCCACAAGGAAAGAACTTTGGCACCACAAATTCTTGCTTGAACAGAAAAGTGTTCTTTTTTTTCTTTCGAGACGCTGTTTTTGGATTTGAATCAACTGAAGTCTTGCGTTTGACACTGACTTGACGTCCCGGTGATGAGAGCTCAACCACACAATCCTCAGTGGCCCTGCGCAGCAGGTGTCTGCCTGGGCTGGAATCACGAATCTTGACCCAGAAGCATGTGTCTTGTCCAGGGTGCACACCATTCTTGTGTACATATCACAAAACATTTTTTGAGTGGAAAAGAAGATAAATGACGAAATGTATGCTGTTTCACACTGTCTTTGCAAATTTGTCAACGGATCCAGGGAGTGGCGATATGTTCAACGCCCCTATTTTTGTGCCGCAGTTGCAATTTTTTTTCGTTTCTACATGTCAAATTTTCAAAGAGGGTCACCCCCCCGGCCAACCCTGGATCCGAGCTGCTAAGAAAACATTAGAAATGTTCAAAGAACAATTTCACGCCTCAAAACTTGCAACTGAACCACATTTGTGTCGTCAAATTGTTTCTCACCGGAGATTTACTTTCCGAAAAGTAAAAGGTTGACACACACGATTCTGTTTTGCCACGAAGTAGCTGTGTGTGTGTGTGTGCGTGTGTGTGTGTGTGAAGTGGTGCGTGCGTGTTGCCGAAACGTTTCTTTTGACGAAGAAACTTCCAGTACGAGTATACTACTCACAAAGGAGAATCCAGTTCTGCTGAGCAAGTGGAGACAATTGCTGGTCAATGTAATAATTTATGACAACTTGAATGCTGAAAGGTTTGTTATTGAGGCAAAAAATGTGTCTTTGTGTTGTACAAACTTGTATGCCGCTGCATGAAATCGTGAACGTTGACGACGCAACTGTTACTGCTGATCGCGCCCTGAATGAAACAAAATGCGAGAATGCGAGTAAGCTTGTGCTGCAATGTAAATAGGAACAATGCGAATGTTTTTGTCCGACATGTTTCGATCGATCTGGGTAATCGTTTGTACAAAGACTGTGGATAAATTCTTGAAACTTAATTGTTGACAGAAATTGCGAAGATTCCACGCTTGTAAACGCACACTGTACAAAGTAAAATATTTATATGAACAATTTCTGTGATACAAAATATGAAGCGAAAGAATACTGTATCAAAGGCTTTCAACGCGTTTGAAAAGTACAATTTGTTCGCGACTGAAGAATGTACGTGTGTCAAGTCGCTTCGGGTGCAAATCCGAGCAAGTTCAAACAACAGTTCATGTACCTTTTTCAATAAAAAATAGACTACCATGAGCAAATTCTGTTGCATCGGTTCTTGTGTCTCGGTCAAATACTCTAAGGCTCAAGAAATGACGTTTCTATCCAGGGCACGTCCTAACTTTTGCGAACAAGGTGGATCTATTTGTCAATTTGAAACACATTTGTTCTTTCTCAGGATCTCCACCGGTCAGGGAAATCAGGGAAAATCTTGACAAGTTCTTTTCACGACACTCCTTCACACACACACACACACACACACACACACACACACACACACACACACACACACACACACACACACACACACACACACAGCGGCCCGCCCCAACCGCCAACTGCCAGATGCTATGCAGGAGCGCGTTGTGGAAGCAGTGCCGCTGAGCGGCAGCACAACCTGGAGACCTCTTCGTGAGTCTTCAGGAGTGGGGACCACTGTTTCGGCCAAACTATTTGTGATTTTCGATCTTGATGATGCAAATAGGTTTAGATTTCTATTTTGGAGTTTTCTGGTGGATCCAGACTCCAGATCTAGGTCCAGAGATCTTGGAAAAAATTTGCCGGCACCTTTTTCTCCACAAAAATTCATTGGAAAATTTTCTGAGGACGAGGCAACAAATTTCAGATATTTTTTTGGGAGACAGGAACAAATTCCGTTCCTGCTGAGGAACATTTTCTGTCTGGCTTAATAATTCTTCTTATATATTATTGTTGTTTCCCGAACTAGGCAACCGGAAATGATGTTCGTCGCTCATGCGCAGTGCATGGCACCAAACGGACATCATGGCCAGTGATCAGGCACAGTTCGAAGCTCTGCTTCAGAGCCTCATGAGCCCGGATAATCAAGTTCGAAAACAGTCAGAGGTGAAGTATCTTTAGTTCGGACACAGTGCTAGAAAGGTGTCAATTATTGAGGTGATATGATGCATGACACTTGAGTTTTGAGTCCTGAAAAGATGAATGGAAATGAAACATGGCGCGAAACCCCCCTCATGTTCTGGGGTCGGCTCGACTCATTGTTGTGAAATCCAGTGCTTGTCTCGAGAGAATGAGAATGAAGCGGAGTCAATTGACAAGAGGTACCACGACAAGGAAGTTCTGGAAATTTTTAGACTGTCTGTCTCAGGATGAACAAACTACTGGAAAGGGTCTGCTGCCGGAAGTTGCGGTTTCCCTGCGGTCTCAACATGCTCCTTTCTGCTGAGTTCACGGCAGTTGAGATGACTAAGGTTTTCAGGTTAAAGGCACCGTGGCTTGGTCGTCATCTGAGGCGAAGGGAAACCAAATTTGACCACCCCTCGTTGACCAGACTGCGGGACAGTCGAGACCACAGTTCGATCTTGCCCAGACCTTCAGTGACACGACCTCACGTGAGGAAGACACTTGGGCTTCACGGGGAAAATCATCGTTGTGCCCCTCCCCCTCTGGGTATCCACCCATCTTGACAAAAGGGCCGAAGGTGGCATCTTGAGAGGGCCACAGAAACATTCCAGTGGGTAGATCTTGTTCTTGTGCTCCGGCATTTCTCTGTGTACCCCTGTGATTTTGTGGAGTGACAAGAATCAGGAAAACCTTTATGGCGTGATTCCTCCGCTTCCTTGGCCAGGCGCTCAATCAGTCTTGTGAGACACAAGTTTCTGCACAGTGCTAGGCTGTAGAAATGATCAATCACAATGTCAATCACTCATGGATGATTTGCAGGCAGGCCCAATTGATCAGCTTGTACCAGTAGGTGTCTCAAAATGTCCTGCCTTGGTGCTGAGAAGGCTTCCACAGCTTCAACCAGTTGGATGTCCATTTTCAGAGGGAAATTCCAGTCATGTGACCAACTTGTGGGCTTCCCCAGGGGGAGGGGAACAGCCAGAGCTAGCGAAAACAGTGTTATTTGATAGGAAATTGCTATATTCGGCTGTTCTCATGTTTGTGAATAATTATTGTAAAATTATGTACATATTAAAAATAGCTGCTGAGGCCAGTGCCCCCTGGTAGGGGGAGGAATGTGGTGTGACACACCTGACTGATCATTAGAACCACCACCACTAGATGGCGCAATAAACAAGGAGATTCCTGCCTCAGAAGTCAGTCTCTTCTGAGATACCAACCTGATCGTTTGTGATACGAGGCTTATCCCAAAACTCTTTCCTGTGCATGACAATCACCATAACCTCTGTTACCATTCTTGAGGCCCAAGTTTGGTCAGACAGTCTGAGACTAGAACCCTCTCAAAACTTTTGGTTATTTGATTCCAAAATGTTGAGCTTCCATGTCAAAAGACCACTTTCTTGACAAGCCAACTTGGTTTGTTGATGAAGTTTTTACAGTGGTCAAACCAGATCAGCATCCATGTGAAGTAACAAAGTCGGCTGTCAACATAAACAGTCACTTCGGACAGGAAAGAGTTTTGGGATTAGCCTCGTATCACTACATGTGTCCAAAGAGTCTCCCCGACAGACAACTTCGTTTTGGATACCCCAGTCAGAGTTGGACTTGGGGAGAAATATCTATCCATTCATCCTTTCCACAACATTGATGTCTTGGGTCCCGCACGAGTTGCTTCACATAAACGCAGTTCGTTTCAACAAGGACAACGCACTGCAGGTTGGGCTTGAAATTGGGCGACACATTTTCTGTTCACGTTCAGTGGTGGAGTTCGAGTCGTTGGTTTTCAGTGTGGATTTGGATCCTGTGGTGTTTGCCTTCAGACGCCGACGTTCTCTGTCATTGTCAGGTTTTTCAGCTGGGATCCCCCACTCGTTTTCCGTGTCCACCCGTGCGCAAGAAACACCTTTTGTCTCGGAATTGAGCACCAAAACTGGGGGTGCATCATTTCATGGGGGTGAAATTTGTGTTGTTTCAATGGGACCTGAGAGCAGAAAATCAAGGCTGAAGTTGTGGTGCGTCTTGTACTTGGGTGCGACTCGTACACGGGCGGTACGAGTACTTTGTACTCCTTGCAGTTGTTTGAACTTTGCGTTGCTTTGCAGGATGCGTACGAGTCAATTCCGGGCCCCTCCAAGATTCCGCTGTTGATCAGTGCGATGCGCAACACAACGGCAACGCTCGAAGTGCGGACGATGGGTGCGGTGTTGCTGCGTCGCATCTACGGCTCCGCCATCTTCGAGGAGGAAATCTGGCCGCAGTTTCCCCCAGAGGCTCAGGTTCGTTCGCGATCGTTACAGCGTTCCTTCCGGAGGACGAAAAACACAACACTCAAAACACTGGAATATGCAGTCATTTGTCACAGCGTTTTGTCAGACTGGAACAACTACAAACACGTCAGATGTACAGTTGTGTGCGCATGTTGCGTTTTTGTGTTCACGCACAAACTCGCAGTGCACAAGTGACATTCCAAGTACCAGCCACTGCATGTGCTGGTGAACTCCACAACGAAATTTGAATCAAACTGCATTGTGACTTCGTACAATCTACGGTACAACCAGTCAGTGGCCCAGTGGGTCTCAGAATTGCACATTGCAGACAGTGAAGCTCCGAACAGCTTCGAGACAAACAGGAAAGTGGCAGAGTTCAAAGTGCGGTTTCCCTGAGAAAGCCAGCAGTTGGACACAAGCATCGTTGTCGGTATTCATTGGCTTGTCAGCTTTGCTGGAGCAACTGACACAAATGTGTTTTTCGAATTTTCGTTCCACAGGCCAAAGTGAAAGAAGAAATGCTTGGCAGCGTTGAACACGAAACAAATGGCATTGTTCGGAAGAAGGTGTGCGATTGCACTGCGGAGTTTGCAAGGACTCAGTTTGGTAAATAGGAACATGTTGACCCTTTGGTGTTTCGCTGTGTTGGGATGTCACCTCCACACTGCTGTGATGCTTTTGAGACTTGCATTTCTTTCACAGACGAAAATGGAAACATGACGTGGACGGAAATACTCAAGTTCCTCTTTGACTGCGCCAGTTCTCAAAATGCTGGATTGCGGGAGAGCGCTCTCAACATCTTTTCGTGAGTACAGATCTCGTGGCACACCAGACACATTATGGAAATGAAGGTTACATTTTTTGTAGTTCTCCATGGAGTCGTGTTTTTCTTCAGAGCTGTTCCTGGAATATTTGGAACCCAGCAGTCGCAGTACCTGGATGTCATCAAGCAGATGTTGCAGCAATGTTTTGCAGACCAAAACAATCCTCAAGTGCGTCAATTCGACTGTTACATTTTGAGGGAGTGGTTGAAATCTCCCTGCCATTGGCTCTATCACAATGCAAAAACTGTGCAATTTGCAGGTTCGGTTTGCGGCGGTGAAAGCGACGTGTTCATTCCTTCTCTCGAACGAGAAGGAAGTTTCCGTGCAGCACCACTTCCGCGACCTGCTTCCAGCCATTATTCAGGTGCCGAACTGACGCAAGAAACAGATTTCAGTTGGTAGAAGCGTTCCCGCTTGGTGGCAGTTGTGACACGCGCTCCGTTTTGCAGGGTGTGGCGGACAGCGTCAGTAACCAGGACGACGACGCAATCCTCAAGTGTTTGATCGACCTGGCAGAAAGTTGCCCCAAGTACCTCCGACCACAGCTGGAGACCATTGTCAACATGTGCATGAAGGTCAGTTTGACTCGAGACCCCTCGCCCACCTCACCCAGTCCAGGTTGTTTTCCCAGTGAATGATTGATCACTGGTTTGACTGGAGCGGTGGGAGGTTCCACAACTCACCCCTGAACCTGTAAGGGCAGCAGGAAAGGTCAATTTCATATGTTGATTGGCATTGTATCAAGAAATCTTGTAACAGATCATTGGTGACGCAAACGTGAGCGACAACTGGAGACAACTTGCGATGGAGGTGATTGTCAGTCTGGCGGAGTCGGCACCAGCCATGATCAGAAAGTTTGGCAAATTTCTCGGCAATCTGGGTGAGTCACGTTCGGTTCGTTTTGGGACAACTTCAAACTCTCAAACTCGGACCTTGGTGTCTGTCACCGTCGTTGATGCAAATATGTCAGAAGTAAAACTTGTTTGCAGTTCCCCAAGTGTTGGCGATGATGGTGGATTTAGAGGACGATCCTGAGTGGTCGAAATCGGACGAAGTGGAGGAAGAGGATAACGACAGGTACCACGCAAACCAAATCTGGACAGACTATTCCGGGAATGGGTGTGAATGTTCAGCAAGTAGGACTCACATCCTGCCTGGAAATAAACTAAAAATTGAACTTTTGTTTTTACCAGCAATTCCATAGCGGCCGAAAGTGCTTTGGACCGATTGGCGTGTAGTTTGGGAGGGAAAACTATGCTTCCGCACATCATAGCCAACATACCCACCATGCTGGCAAACAGTGAGTGCATTTCTGTGCGTCTCGACACCCTTTGATTTTACCAATTTGCAATTCATACTGGCAGTTCCTGGCGTGCTGCGCTGGCGAACGGCTGCTCTTGTTGTCACCGCCTCGACTGCGCTGGTGAGATCTTGTTTGGCTCCCGCCGTTGAAAAAAAAAACAAAACACAACTGTGATTGTCTTCAGGTGACTGGAAATACCGGCACGCGGCGCTGATGGCGATCTCTGCGTGCGGGGAAGGCTGCCACAAACAGATGGAGCTCATGCTGAACGACATCGTGGGAGCAGTGCTGCCCTTCATGGAAGACCCTGTAAACCTCCTGCCGTCTGCATTTCTGGCCACATTGCAGACACTGAAGTGTCTTGGAAAGATCTAACACCGGATTTATTGTTTCAGCACCCGCGAGTACGATATGCAGCTTGCAACGCACTGGGACAAATGTCGACTGATTTCGGTCCAACATTCCAAAAGAAGTTTCATGACAAGGTGGGTTTTGTCAGGTGATCTGTCGGCAACGTTCTCCGTTCTGGTCAACTGAATTGCACGAAGGAAAGCACCACCAACATGTCAACACAGAAGTGCAGCTGAAAAACAACACGCTCTGTTCACAGGTGGTGCCTGGTTTGCTGATGGTGTTGGACGACAACTCGAACCCGCGGGTTCAGGCCCACGCCGGCGCTGCCCTCGTCAACTTCAGCGAGGACTGTCCGAAGACCATCCTTGCTCCGTACCTTGACCCTCTTATCGCGAAGCTGGAACTTGTGCTGCAGGCCAAATTCAAAGAAGTAAGTGCGGTGTGTCGGTGAATTTAAATACTCGACACCGAATTTGTTCAGCTTGAAGCAAAGGGTACCAGAACTGACACTTGAGTTTTATCTGCAGCTGTTGGAGCAGGGGAACAAACTGGTGTTGGAGCAAGTGGTCACAACACTCGCCTCAGTCGCCGACACGGCTGAGGAGAAATTCGTCAACTACTACGACAGGTATCTTGTCGCTCCGTCAAATCAGTCTGGCGTTGCTGCCGATCGGAAATGTCCGAACAACGCGCTCCTCTCCTCTCCTTCCTCTTATTTGTCGTTTTTTCATGTGCCTCAGGTTCATGCCGATGTTGAAGTACATCATCCAGAACGCGGTTCAGGCAGAGCTGCGGCTGCTGCGCGGCAAAACGATCGAGTGCGTGTCGCTCATCGGACTCGCCGTCGGCCGCGACAAATTCTTGCAAGATTGTGGCGCGATCATGCAGCTGCTGCTCGAGTCGCAGACACAGGAGTCGCAGGAGACAGCGGACGATGATCCACAGGTACAGCGCGATGGGAAGAGGATTAGTGCACTCCCTGCTGTCACGAACAAACGAACGAACACCCAGTTTTTTATTCCAGGTTTCATACATGATCTCTGCTTGGGCAAGAATGTGCAAAATCATGGGGAAAGACTTCGAGCAGTACCTGCCACTTGTCATGGGTCCAGTGCTGAAAGCGGCGTCACTGAAACCTGACGTCATGATTGTGGATGGTAAGCGTTCGTGCTGGTCTTCGTGTCCCATGTTGCGGTCTCTGCTCGTGGCACATCTCTCGCTTCGGTGATCACTGGTTTTCACTGGGTGTTGTAGAAGATGAAATGAAAACGCTGGAGAATGACGTGGATTGGCAGTTCGTCACTTTGGGAGATCAGGTTTGAAGAAATTCGTGCGTTTGCTCACTTACATTTTGTGTTCAGACTTGAAAGTGGTGAAACTTCATGAAGAGCAACTCGTGTATTTTGCAGCAAAGTTTTGGCATCAGAACGGCGGGGCTGGAGGACAAAGCAACAGCCTGTCAGATGTTGGTGTGCTACGCGCGGGAACTGAAAGAAGGATTTGCTGCGTACACCGAGCAAGTGGTGAAGATCATGGTGCAGCACCTGAAATTCTATTTCCACGATGGTGAGCACCGGTTGAAGAGCACTACAGTCGCCAGACGAACCACTTCAGAGTGCAGTACGTGATTCTGTTTCTTCCTATCATCAGGAGTTCGCATCGCGGCTGCGGAAAGTCTGCCATATTTACTGGACTGCGCCAAAATGCGCGGTCCCCAGTACATTCACGACATGTGGCACTTCATTTGTCCGGAGCTGCTGAAAGCCATCGACACGGAGCCAGAGAACGAGATCAAGTCCGAGCACATGCAAGCATTAGCTCAAGTGAGTGACATTCTGTTGTGATTTGCGTAGCACAGCAGTCGACGTTTGAACTTTGATCAGATGTAAAAGGTTTTGTCTGCTGTAGTGTATTAAGAAGATGGGGAAAGGCTGCTTGAACAGCGAGCAGGCGGCGGAAATGTTGCGAATTCTCGAGGACATTCTCAAGGAGCACGACAAGCGCCAGATACAGCGACACGGTGAGTCAAACAGACAAATGTCTTCCAGAGATTTCGGTTGCAACACGCAGACTTTGCTCCGCTGCAAACAGTGTCGGTATCAGTCCTCAATTTCACATGTGCTTTTCAGAGCAAAGAAAGGACGAAGACTACGATGAAGACGTGGAGGAAGGTTTGCTGGACGAGGTAAAATAATTTTCTTCCACCAAGTTGCAAAGGAATACTTGCTGGAATGAAAGTCGGAGACGTAAAATGTGCGTCTGTGTCAAAGTGAAGTGTTGGTTGTTTGAACAGGACGACGAGGACGTGTTCATCCTGACAAAGATCTCCGACATTATCCACGCCATGTTCGGCACGCACAAAGAGGAATTCCTGCCCCTGTTCAACAAACTCCTCCCGCAGTTTACAAACCTGATAGTGAGTACCATGCTGATGTTCACTTTTGGTGTTTTGTGTGTGTGACTTCCATTTCGCCACGCCGTGTCCTTGTTTTGTTGCTTCACACGCACAAACATGCCGTTACAGCAAGCGGACCGACCTTGGGCGGACAAGCAGTGGGGACTGTGCATCTTCGACGATGTGATAGAACACACGGGTCCAGTAAGTTTCGACTTTTATGGTTTTGTCATTTGCGTGCGTTCTGCGAGGAAAACTTTGCTGATTACTCCCGTTTGTTTCAGCATTCCCTGAACTACCAACAGTACTTCGTGCAACCCATGTTGCAATACATCTGTGATAAGCAGTGCGAGCTGAGGCAGGCGGCAGCTTACGGAATCGGAGTGATGGCGCAGTTCGGAGGAGAGGGCTACGCTCAAACTTTGACAGGTGCACTGAGAACTTGTGTATCTATCAGCAATTCAGCAAACGTGTTTGGTGGGTGGGAGGGCCCCACAGGCGCTGAATTCGCATACAAAGTCTGCCTGTTGCATTGTGTGGCTCCTTGACGGATTCGATTTTTGCAGAGGCAACGCCGTTGCTCATCAAAGTCATCCAGGACCCCGAGTCACGGTCCGTGGAAAACCTGAGCGCAACGGAAAACGCCATTTCGGCGGTGACCAAGATCTGCAAGTACAACCCAGGCAACATGAACGTCACCGAAGTTCTGCCGCACTGGTTGTCATGGCTGCCGACGTGGGAGGACGAGGACGAGGCTGAACATATCTATGGCTACCTGTGTGACCTCGTCGAAGCGTACGTTTTGTTTCCAAAATTTGCTTCTGGAAAAGAAGTTTCAGTTTGACACTGTCATTGCTGTGCCGTGGCACTTGCTTGAGTCGGGATGTGTGTAAATTTGGTGTCGCGTGGAGACAAAATCACCACCCACCTGCTTGGAAACAAGTTGCCCCAAGCTGAGGACCAGCGTTCCCAAATCTCACGTCGGTAGATCTAGGCTGTGCACGTTTGAATGCATCTCGCAGCACATGACTCAACGCCAAGCGGTCACGCGACACAACACAAGTGCTCATGTTTTGCTTTTTTCTCTGTCATCTGTGTTTCGGTATCGTTGCAGAAATAATCCACAAATTTTGGGCGAAAATAACCAGAACTTGCCCCGAATTCTGGAGATCATCTCGGAAGTGTTTCGGCGGGAGGCGCTGTCCAACAGCGAGGCCGTCGCGAAGCGACTCGTGAACATAGTGAAACAAATTCAGGTGAGGGCAGTGTCACGTTTGTTTCGTGCGCCAGTTCTGTTCGTGCAACTGAAGGACAGAGAAATGCCTGGTCTGAAAAGACGCAACGCGATTTCCCACAATATTGCACGAAAGGCGGCACTTCAGACTCGTCGTTGAAGGAAGTCTGAACGTAGGTGTTTTTTCATACACCTGACTGAACTTACTGTTCGAATTATTCCGCTGGTTTCCTGTCATTGCAGACGAACGGCGAATTGTTCCAAGCTTGCCTGACGCAGTTGTCACCAGAACAGCAAAATGCCCTGTGCACTGCCCTGGCCACCAGTTGAGTTTCGAAGAAGACGTTGTGGGGTTCAACTGAAAAGTGTGTGTGATACTTCTTCCTTTGCGGCGATATTCACCGGTTTTGCAGTTTGGGAGAGACTTTGGTCAAATCTGTTTGCACAAAAGAAGGGGCGATGCTTTCAAGCACAAGGGGGAGTTTTTCACGTGAAGGGGAATCTGCAGCAGAGACCGTGCACCAAACACTTAGTGATGATATTCTCGGGCAGAGCTGTGAGACGCAACCTCCGGAACCCCCGCCCCTCCCCAAAAAAAAAAACAACAAGATTATCCTGAAAACATTTCCAGTCTGGAAAAAGAGAAGGGATGGGACCAACCTTACTTTTATCGTTCAGGGTCTACCCTGGCTCTATCCAACCTCGGAACGAGTCCCCTCCCCCCACCCCCACGACCTACCTGAGGTTGGATGGGAGTGGAGCAGGACACCGCCCCATTTTCATGCTTCCGGAGCTGTAAAATTTTGACAAGCGGTGTGAGTAATGACTCAAAACAGAATGTCAGGAAAGACTGTCCATTTGAACTTGTTGCGAAAAACTGTTTTGCGACAAGTTTTCTGAAATGTCACAGGTCGAGAAACGCCTCGCGGTGTGAATCTTGGTACCAAAAACTGCAGACTTGGTGCTGCCGTGTGCAATTTAGCTGCACAGCATGCACGTTCTCCATGGTGTGTGACTTGATGAAAGCCAGTGGACATTTTGTAAAGCTGTCACAGTTTGTTTTGGCTGAATGATTTTGACATCATGAAAGCCAGAAGCATTGACATGTGCGAGAGCATTGCTGTTCAGCGATGTGTTATTCCTGACCTGTTGATCACTTGAATCCAAATCCTTGGTTTGGTTGAAATTCTTTTCCCCTCTGCAATGCCCCTTGTGTGAGCTTTAAATTTCCCTCTGCACAAAATCGGCTGTGAAATGTCTTCTGCTGAGCTGGACCGTCTGTTGGGATGAATTTTATTTCTGGACCGTTTTCGAAATGATGATTGACGGGACTTTTGGTTGATTTTAGATGACATGTTGTTGAAGACTGGCAAGTCAGTCTCAACAAGGCTAATGAATTTCACTGAACGGATTCGCGTGTTGTCAGTTGCGGTCATTCCGACGTCTGTGAACTCTATCGAACTGCACGGCGACAGAAAGGCGCATTTCTTGTTTTGGTGAAACAAGACTTACTTTTTGTCATTCTGAAGGTAACCCTTGCCCCCATCTCATTTTTGGACTGCGAATACTGTTGTTGCTTGCTGTGGCAATTGGGAGGATCCAAAAATGATGCGTAAATTCTGGACTTTTCGTTTGTATTGATTCAAAAAAAAAGTGGGTCCATTGTCGGGAGGGGGGGGGTTCCTACACGTCAACCCCGCGGCACTTCAGCGAGCTCCGAGCCAGTGCAATCGCAATGGTGTTGTTCTGTATGAAGGGACATTGGTTCACCGGAAGTTGAGGGGGGGGGGAATGCAATAAAAATTTTGCTGTTAACAAAACCAATGGTTGATCTATCCCACCCACTGGTTACAAAATCAATTGTTGATTTGGTTACCAGGGGTGGGGTGGGCGCAAAACCAACCGTTTTTCTCATTGGTTGGGGCAAAGCAATGAAACTAACAGTTGGCTTCCCCCCTCCCCTGAGTAAATCAGTGGTTCCTCGCAGCAGCAGCTCTGGCCTGTTTGCTGGAACAACGCGTATCGTGAGCTCAAGGCCTGCTGTAAGGAGCCGCGGGCTCGTTGATCTGTGATCTCTTGTTGATCAGAAATTATTCCCCGTCAGTTTCTGACCATAGACCCCAAAAAATTTCAGTTTTGGCTGTGAACCATGTCAAGCCGCGCACTTTCTGATCTCCGATCTGGTTCGAGCAACGCCAGTCAGACCCTGTCACGTCGCGGACATTGAACTTCGCTTTGGACGTTCGAATGACGTGTGGCGGGGCCCCAGGTGGTGAATTATGCTCAATCCGCCTGTTGTAGCGAGTCATTTTGCACTCATTTCTTCGTCGCTTCTGAACATGGCAATCCTTTTCGCAAAATTGTCGGCAAGAGAACAGCAGTATCTGTGAAATGCCACAAAGCGCGCATTTTCTTGTGCTCTCAGAGTACAACTACATTGTATCAATGCAATTGTCTGTCCTGTACAAAAATAAAACCCGGTATTTGAGAAATGGAACGTGGTTTATTTCAGTTCAATCAAGGTTTCCGCGAAATACAAAATAACCAGTGGCACACTCCCGCAGACTAGAAAATTGTCGCATTCGTACATTTGTCAAACAAGGTTTTGCAAAAGTGTGCAACTTCAGAAAAGCAGGGAAAGCAACTACGCAATGGCCGGGTCGGATGGAATGTGCCGCCTCTTGCTCACAAACACTTTGTGATTGGATATGGTGGCAGTGTACATGAAGTTATCCCAGATCACTGCAAAAGAAAATGAAAATATGTGCAAAAGTGTTACGACCTTGCGGTGGCTGAATGGTTGTTACTCAGAAAGCGAACCTGAAACTCGCCGAAAGGCCGAAGGTCGATCCTGTGATTGTACGAGCTGAAGCGACTTGTGCACCAAGTGCATTATTTTCTCGGCCATTTGCTCGTCGTTCTCCAAATCGCCACCGGACTGAAACAAGGTAACTTTTTGAAAGAAACGTCCTCAGTGTGAAGATTTTTATCAGCCGCGGTAGCAAGCTGATATTGGTTCACCCCTGTATCAGTGTCCGTGTGCCTGTCCTGGGTAATGCAGACAAAAAATTGTCCCAGTTACCCCCCTGCCCACATAAAATGTTCAACCTGGACATTGTCCAACTTGGGCATTGTCTGAGTTATCCCCTCCTGCCTACAGAAAATTTTCAGCTTGGACATTGTCTGACTCAGACATTATCCGAGTCAGGGTGACTTGGACATTGTCTGAGTTACCCCCCCCCCCCTGCCCACAAAAATTTTTCAACTCTGACATTTTCTGACTGGGGTATTGGTGGATTGGGACAAGTGCTGTCCTGCCGATGTACGTGGATCTACGCTGCCCGCGGCTGATTCTCTGCTTCTGGTTACTTTCGTGACTGATGTCTTGAAACTGCATTTTTTTTCAGCGCAGTTCAGGCGACAACGAGCGTGCAATTCCTCATATCTGATTGCAGTGTCTCACTTACGCTGGACACAGGCCCTTTCAAGCAACATTGTTCAGAACCTCAGCAGAACAAAGGTTGTTCAACGTATCACTTACACTGAGTACGGCACCGTCTTCATTGATGACGAGATAACCCAGCGAATCGGGAATCCTTTCTATGCCTTGGGTCGTCATGTTTACCTGAAATTTAGGCGATTTGTCGTCAAGAACACCGAAGTGGAATGTTTACCACAATGCATTTCCTGGACAGACTTGAAATTTAGAGGAAGGCGACACCTCCATCATCCTGACGGAGTTACGAGGGCCAGCCTACTTGTAACGAACCAAATGTCACCACGCTAACAAGTAGACTATCTCACAAGTGGCAACATATCAGTTTTGATCAAAACGAGCACAGCCCATCATCACCAAGAGGTGGTGCTACAGGGCAATTTCGGAAAATTCGACATACGAGTACCGGTACCCTTTTTTCATTGAAAAAGTCGAATTGTGTGAAAGTCGAATTATGAAACCGATCAACACACACACACAAATCCAAACCTGTTCTGAAAAAGTCGAACCATGTAAAAGTCGAACTAGACTTTCAAGTAGACAATCAGCCGCGGGCAGCGTACATAGGCAGGACAGCACTTGTCCCAATCCACCAATGCCCCTTTCAGCAATGTGTCCGATATACCCCTAACCCGCACAATTTTGAAAAAAAAATTTTGCGGGGGGGGGGGGTAACCCGG
>JAAUXT010060374.1_pt1 | contig 20179 bp, 16 predicted proteins | sample 7278171 | NCBI WGS metagenome assembly JAAUXT01 (sample SAMN14350112, study PRJNA611818) | marine sediment metagenome | isolation source: surface marine sediment (1.8m) | place: French Polynesia: Moorea | collected 2018-08 | reverse complement strand
GTAGACATACTTTTGGAAGACCCTGCCTATAGGTGATTTGATTTTGCTTGCTCCAATTTCACTCGCTTTTTCCAAAAGCTCACAAATCGGACCAAGCTCCTCAAATCACCTGAAAACTTGTGAGCCAGACATCGCTGCCCTCCCTGAGTTGGAAGGAGTTGTGACAGACATAGATTTCTGTTTCTCTAGTACCTACAATGTGGAAGTTGTGAAAGAACACGCACGCGGAACCACAGTTCTGTGAATGCGTGAAGTTTGACAAGCCTGGAAGCTGACGAACTTGTCCAACTGCGAATTGTGGGTCGCATGTGGCTTAGAATACTTGTGCACGGTCGTCTCGGAGGAACAAAGGACTTCGCTGGTGCAGGTGGACGGAATCAATTTCTTTTCATTGGTCTCAAAAATTGTCTTTGTTGCCTGCAGCCACGATGCACTGAGACTAGAGACTCTGAAGTGTCCGCAGTTCTGGTTCAAGAACAATGGTGTTTGTGGTGATCTCAAACTTCAAGTTTCTCGCCTGAGAGCCCGAAATGGTAACTTCGAAAAGCAGGTTGAAGTTCACAAAAGCTGCAAAATGGAACTCTTTAGATACGCAGGCTATGACTGCTATGTTCACCGGCTCCCGTGCAAACTCAAATGGCGAAACTGATGTATTGCGTTGTTATTCTGCAAAGCCTTGCCTTTCTGACGGCTTCATCACAGACAGACAAGAGTCATGCAAAGCCTTGGGGAAATTTTCCATTGCAATCAAAGCGTGAGTCTCAGATTGGGTTCGTATCAGTTTGTTCTCACTGCAGCTCTTTAGAAACTGCCCAGGCATGAAGTCAGATTGTTTGACTCGAAGCCGTGCTCTCCGTTTCGCCCAGAAAGGCCACACTTGGTCTGAACGTCGAGCGCATGAGGCTGCATATTCGCCCGCCACTCGTACAGCTGAAAGTAATTGAATTCTTTTCATTTTGGTGGAGGTTCCTCGCTCCAAGTCACTGCAGGCGTCCAAATCCGCAGAACGCGATGACGTTGCATGATGAAGACAGGACAGCAGTGATGGTGCTGCGAGCCAGGGAGACAACACTGGGAGGCACTGTCCTTTCAGCTTTGCTTTTGTGCGGAACGACTGGACATTTTTATGTACTCCATCGAATCGATACTGACCTCAACGAGTCTTAATGTAATGCTCTGTGATGGATGGTGTCGGGCCTCAGGCTCTTGACAAAGGTCCAGATTTATGCAACCTTGTCAGGGAAACCGCCTCAACGGCGAGGCAAACAGCACTTTCCTTTTCAAGTTGTGGCTCTTGGGACTGGAAACATACGAGTGTTTGGGAACAGTCATCTTCGTCAGTCACAGCGGCACCACGTTTTTGACATTTTGACTATCCGGAGCCCAAGGATAGGAACAATAAACCTGTATTGCCATGACAGAGGGGCTTGATCATCAACTGCTTCTCAACCCAGGAAAACCATGGCGCCGACCAAGGTAAAAGAATTGGGAGTCATAAACGCAAATTGGCTTCTGAAACTTTGAAGACTTTGCGGAAATCACCAAGACTTTCAGTGATGTTTCTGCTTGGTTTTGTTTTCCAATTTTCTCCAATGTTTTTCTTGACAAACATGTCATCAAAGTTTTACCTGATCTTCACTATCAAAAAAACATTGTCAGGGTCGGTCCCAAATCCCGATCAGGTATCTTCAAATTTCAACTTGTACAGAATTTGTAAAGATTTTTTTTTGTTTTTCCTTTTCCAAATTTGTGTTGTGAGAAAGTTGCAAAACTATTTGATTCTAGGTCGGAGACAGTTCAAAGTGGCCGAAGCTGTTTTGGCCAGGGCACCACAAGAAACAGATACCAAGGAGTTTTGTTTGTGCATCTTGAAAACAGTTTTGGCTGCGACCCTGACCAATAGATCAAATGTCGTTGCCAGAAGGCGGCGAAAGGTCACTGACCGCGAGAGCGATGCACCTGTTGAACGGACACCGATGGCGCTGCAACTGCACGGGTTGATGAGGCAGAGTTTTCCGGATGTTTCGTGAGGCTCTGGATCGAGGTGAAGCATTATTGTGTTTCATACTTGTTGAACGAGGCCCAGGGAAAGGTTCTTCTCTTCATGATATCACTGTCATGCCGCGCGTAGTCATCATCCGCTCATTCTGAGTCAGTTTCAGCACACGAAACAACCTCCAGTGCGAAGACGTCAAACCTTCTTTGCGATGGTCCGCACCGAAGGAGCTTGATGTCGACAACCGTGAACTCAACATAGAGACAATTTGAAATGTCAGCCCAACTCAAAGAGAGGAAACAATTTTAAAGTGAGGACACGTGGCAATTTGGAGTCCTACCTTCTTATGATCAACTTGTCCGAGCAGGGACAAGTAAAGGCAAAACCTTTCGTCGTGTCTGTACTGACAGACATCCAAGACTCACCGTATCAAGAAAGAAGAGGACTGGACTGTGGTTGAATGTGGTTTCTGCCTGCAACAAGAAAGATGACAAGCACCCTTGCAGTTTGAAAGATTATTGAAAGGCCCACACAGGTCCGAGCGACGGGTCACAGTTCCACCACTGCAATTTGTCAGACGCCACCTGGTTCTCCGCAAACGTTGCCTACAGATTTTGCTTCCTCGAGAAGCCGTACTTCACCCTCACGCAGCGTTCCTCCCATCACCAACATTGCTTGACAAAGCAGCTTCTGCGACTGACAGAATGTGCACAATGCCCGTGACGAAACAAACCGGTGGCACCTCAATTTCACGGCCCAAAGACATCACCCTGGTCACCATGCAGAGAAACGACATTGCGCTGTTGGAGTAAATTCTTGTTTCCAAAAAGCTGACAAGTAACAAGTAAACAAGTAAATCCGAGTTTTCTCATGGTGGCCACGAGCTCTATAGGTGGCCAGACAAGACAAAACAAGACGGTGAAGAGGTCTGTTTGGACCAATTCTAAGAGTCTGAGGTTCCAGTACGCCAATTTGGACGACTTCCTTCGTTATTTCTGTACACCTCTCACTCTGTTCTTCACCCAACATCTCCAGCATTGTGTCCATCCTCAAAACCAAACCAAAGTCCCAAACTGGAGTTTCCGCAATGGAAACAAGGCTTCCCGATGCCGGTTTGAACCACAAAAACTGCAGACTGCGGAACACATGCGTCTCGAGTAAACGTGTGCAGAAAAGGCAAATTCCCAATGAGAGTGCACAGTAAAATCTTCTGAGGTCATCCCAAGGACCAAGAGATCAAATCTCCTCAATCTCCACCAGACCCTATCAGCCGTTTGGTGCAGAAAAAAAACACATCACAGCAAGTTCAGTGGCAGGACAAAAGAAGACTGATGTGGAAATGTTGCCTTGTGGAAGCGACCGTAATTCGAGTAAAATTGGTTGAAAGGGCTCTGAATGAAGTACGAGACCCTGCAGAAAGCTGCGTGATCTTCCGTTTCGTTGGTTGTGTCGATTCCTTCCTCCAATGGTTTTCTTTGTGGTCACAATTGAGACCCACTGAAAGTGCACAACAAAAGAGGGAATCTAACAAGGTAAACTCGACAGCAAAAGGGGCTGTGCTCGTACGAACACACAAAGGAACCCGTCTACAACCTCACTGAGAACAATCGTGATCACTCTGCGCGGAACTACACACACGAAGAAGAAACAGAGCTTCCTGAATATGCTGAGAACTTAAGAGTACTTTTTGTGAAATTTATGTGCTGAGTTCAGCAGCAATCAGTCCTGAAAGCGACCCTTTGTTTCTGTGGAGAAAACTGTGTGAAACACGAGCTCTCGTACAACTCTGCCGTTTTGTCTGTTGTGCGAGCATGGCACTGCAGTACAGTGAGGTGTTGAGTGGTACCTGGACAAATCCAGACCCTTGTTTGTGAGAGAACGTCAAAATGACTTCGTGTGAGGCCATGTGCACCGGTGGCTCAGAAAAAAGCCGCGGCTGGTGACACGATCCAGAGCAGTTGTGAAGACATTCGTTAACAAGTGCTGTGAGCCTTTGACACTCAGCGTGAGTGGCGATCACTCACCACAAGCACAGCCACAGCCATAGATACAGACACACACACACACACACACACACGCACAAACACAAGCGACCAAACAGCACTTCAGGAATGAAAATTTAAAATGAAAATGAACTGGTTTTCAGACTCTGCCCACCGGTCGCTTTTTCCGTGCTTGCTCAGCATGGTCCGTCGAGCCTCAGGTGTTTTCCTTCCAATACCTGTCGCTTGCTGAAAAGTGAAGTTTTAATGAGAGTCTTTGTCTGTCTACATTCGCTTTTACTTTGGGCGAAATGTTGAAGCAAATACTACAACAAACGAAATGTCGTTTGATGTGTGTTGTTCTTGTTCGAGTACATCGAGACAAACACTCCCAGGGCACCAAACACCACGCACAAAAGAAAAAGCTGTGTTCCTCCAGTTTGCCTTCGTCTCCCAAAGGTGAAGCGGAGGGTTCGTCGCGTACAAATCTGGATTAAAGGCTCGTTCATGAGCCGCAGTTGCACCTGTGCCTCTGTCCGGATGTCGTTTTCCATTCGCCTGTTGCTGAAGAGAATCAGGCTGACACAGAGGTTCAGCACGCTTCACACCACGGCAGTTGCAGGTGGAGCTCTAGGTAATGTCACGAGCTTTGACGAGGCCTTTGGAACGACTAAATTAGCTATGTGTTAGAAACCTGGGACAAATAAATGTGAAAAATGCGACAAAGAGTCCTGAGACAACTGTCTCCCCAGAACGACATCTCCATCCATCTCCATGCAATCTGCTTGGAAGTGGTCCAGGGTCAGTGGATGACAGAAAGGAGCAGGATGGCAAAGGCTTCGCAAGGGTTCGCGACCTGTGGTTGAGAAACAAGCAACAAGCCGCAGCTCAAGGCTCCGTGCTGGACCCGATTAGTCTCGTTTAGGCGCCATCAAGTGTTCCCAAGACCCTTGTCACTCCCAGCCCTGACAGTTTGAAGAACTGCAACAAATTGTGGTGAGCGCACCACGAAATAAAGAAGCGAACAACGAGGTAAATGGCACCAGAGGGAGTTGTCACGTGTGTCCTGATGTTCCTGCAACAAAGAAGGTTGAATTCTCGTGCGTTGTGGTTTCTTCACTTGTCCTGAATACATCTTGCTGGTGGTCAGTTGGAAAAGCCCCGTTTCAGTCCCATCATTTCTCTGTACTTTTGCTTATTGTGACCAGGTTGACACAACGGACTTGCCCAAAATGAGAGGTCCGAAAATAGTGTACCTGCTACCCCAGGAATTGTCAGCCGCAAAATTTTTGGCAATGTTCTGCCGGCAAAAAGCTCTACCTCCGCGTAATTCAAGCGCATCAGTGTTTGCTGGAAACGTAATTCCAGACTGAATAGGTTCATGGACACTTGGGGTCGCAGATGGACGAGGCAAATGGGAAATCAAGAAAAATGTTCACACGCAATTGTTTCGATTTGGTGAAAATAACAAAGAAATACGTGTTGCTTTCAAGCAAGAAATGGAAGAAATGAATCACCAACTTGTCCGTGGGTGATTCATTTTTCCTTTTCAAAGGAACGTTGGCTTTGCTGGGGGCTGCGACGCACTTGTGCTGAAGCGACCTCGGAGTCACTTGGATTTCAGCAGCTTTGGGCTGAGTGAAAAGAATGACAACAACACAAAAAATTAATCCCTCCAGGGTACACGACATGTCTTGTTTTTGTTGGGTTTTTTTTGGGGGGGGGGCAGGGAGACTCGATGAATGGATATCCTCTTCCAAACCAAATCATTGTTTCATCGTCTGCACACAGCTACTCTAACCGGTGGCTTCGGGATGGATCGGAGCCTTTTGCAGAGAGCAGGGTCTGGTCCATCAATTCTAGATCCTTCCCGGAGAATCAACACGGAATTAACTCAGGTAATCAATGAAACTGCATAAACAATCCATCTATCTGCGGACACCCACTCCCTATCACCGCAGCGCTGGGTGAATTTGTCCAGGCATTGGGGAGCTGTGGTCATTTGCTGCAGCTGCGCATTTTACAGATATGAGAGACAAATCAAAGTATCCAACCACACTTCATGCAAACCTCTCATCCGACAGGTGACTTGCTTTGATGAAATCAAAAGCAAACTGCTTTGAAGAGGTCTGTCATTGGTGTTGTCACGCGGTTATCATCTGAAACCAGACCTTTAGCAGTGTGCATCTGTCACTGCACTGAAGGCAAACGCACGCACGCACGCAGAGATGTCTTTTCACACCCGTAACACATGAACAGCACTGTAGTCTTGCTGCAACAAAGCAACTGAGACAGACACCAATCCATTTTTGTGTCATGATTTCCGCTTCGTTTTTTGTTTACAGCTCTGTAGCCAGTGGCGGAGTGGTGTTCTCAGAGAAAATATGTAATGCATTCGCGCGGCCAGCGAAAAGATGGTCAGGAACATCTTCACGTCTTCTGATCTGAAACAGGCAAGCAAAACACGGCTGCCCACAGGCAGGTGGAACAGATGAAGAGACTGACAAAAACAAAACCGTGCTTTCACTCCAACCATGCACTGCGATCTTGTCTTCAGCCAGTCCCAGCCAGTACTTTTCACGAAAAGGCACTTTTGTTTGCTTTTCTCTTGGAAGGATTCAAGTTACATAAAGAGTCAGCACTGATCCCATTTGATAAGATTCACAACCAACCAACTGCCAGGGTTCCAGAGCATTTCTTTCATTGTGAACGGCACCCAGAAATAAAATAGAACACCCGTGAGGGTGGGGGGGGGGTGGAAATGAAAACAGAAAGTTTTGAAACTTCAATTGTTTTGTGTGAGCACAACTGCGCTTCGGGGGTTGAGGGTTGGCGTGACCAGTGCCCACTTGAGTCAGCCTGAGCAATCAAACAGTTGCCACTGTCATCACTTGCTCTCGAGAATTTTCGTGTCAAAATACGACAGATAAATTCTCGGAAGGTATACAGCACCAATTTCTTGAAAACAGAAAACGCCAGACCAAATTTCATGCAGCTGCAAAACACAGGTCATTTGACGATCGAAGCCACGTGTGTCGTGCTGGAGGAGCATCGTGAAGAGAAAGGAAACTAACCGCCTACATCCTCCATGTTTCGACGTTCATGTGCACACAGAGAGAGCAGTGAAACATCTTGAGGCCCAAACAGATCTTTCCATGTGGGCAAGACTGAGCAGAACTTTGCAGTGTTTGGTTGTCTGAAGAAATCTGCCATGAGGACAAGGCTGAGCAGAATTTTAAAATGTTCAATTCAGTCTCAAAATATCTTTCTATGCAGACAAGGCCAAGCAGAACTGTTCAACATTTTGGGAAACATCCAGAAGTGAAGGGGAATCACAGTGTCCGCTTCAATTCAACACCGCAAACAACTCTGGGAGCCCTCAGCACCAATGACCATCTTTTTGATGCCATTTTTTATGCTGTGTGTGAGCAGTTCAAAGCAAAGAATTAAAGGCCATCAGCCTCTAAAAGAAGGTATGTGGAAGCTTGCTCCATTCAGCATCGCGTCAAAGGCAAAAACATCGTCGAAACACGCGCTGTGCTCGGGGGCCTCAAGACAGAACGTCGGTGCTTTGCTGGTTAAGTGTGTCCGTGTTCGACTCCATTTGGAAGAAACAGTCGCAACACGAACATCCATGATCATGTGTTCGAGCTTCTTCGACGTAAATTGCTACGGAAACATTCTTAGCTTCCTGATGCAGGTCTAATCATTCCAATTACAATGCAACTTCCGCAAGGCAGGTCGCCGTCAATCATGAACAAGTTACCCTGAAATTAGTGCGTGCGCAGAAACTGTCACAAACAACAAAGAATCATTCATTCTGGAGTGTGTATCGTAGATGTTACGCAGCTGGGTTTCCTTATGGCTCGCATACCCAAACATCCACCTGGAAATAGGTCTTGTTGTGATTCGCTTCCTTTGGTGAGCAAGAGTCCTTCAGTTCAAGAGAATCGGGAAAGTAAACACAGTGAAGAAGGAGGTGTGTTTCTAAATTTTCACCTGCTCTGCCATTCCTCAAGGCCAACTGAGGTTCCGTGCAAAACTGAGCTTCTGGCAGAGTAAGCACTGATTTTATGAGAACGCAATTAACTGAGAGAAGAAACTGGTGACAATCTGCATCGCTATGCGGCCCAGGTCACACAGACGCGGATCAATCATTTCAATCTGCTGCAGAATTTTCGTCGAGTGGCGCAGACAAACTTCGAACACAATCAGCAGAGTGACAATCTCCTCAGCGGGCCCAGGACCGGAGCAGGTGCGCCCGATGTTTTGACTCTTGTTGGAGCTCAAATTCAATTTGCTGCCCACGGTTCAAAAAGGAAATTTTCTCCGTGGTTTACGTCCCTTGGGCTCCTTGTTCCGCCGCAGGTCTCCGCTTGTCCATTTGCTGCCAGTTGCAGAAAATGCGCAAACTGGCTCGACAAACTTGACCACAACATGTTTTAGTTGCGGCGTCATGGAAGAGATACATTTGAACAGTGACAACAAAATTCAACCAAAAGCAAGTTCTGCTGAAACAGACACGAAGACACAATGGAGAGCTTCAGCACATTGTCCGGGCTCCGCCGATGTTCTCCAATTTCAAGATCGACAGGCCAGACAAAATTTCCTGTTGACCTCCAGAGGCCGTTCTCTGTCAGCCTCCAGGGAAACAGGACACAGTGTAACAGGAGACAATTGTGAGACCATTGCAAAGCACCGAGCTTTCCCGAAAGATGGGGAAAAGTGGCTTGAAAACTTCGCTCTTCGGTCTGATCAGTTCACTCTGGAGACCCTTCCACTTCTGTTACAAAGTTGAAAGTAGACGACAGAACACACAAACCTTGGACCTCTCTCGAGAAAAATGTCAGGAGCAATCAAAAAACCCAAACACGCGTGAACCAGAGGGGAAATAAAGTACAGAGAATCCTGTTCCGGAGTTTTGTGGCAAAAGGGCTTGGTACACATTCCGTGAAGAAAAACGCGTTGCTTCTTTCGCACAGGATTGTGCACTGACACTCACCGACCATCCAGGGGATCAACGAAAGAGGGACTTGCCGCTTGTGGTTGTGGAACAATTTGTGCTTGATTGTGCAAACAAAGAGGTCAGGGCCCAAACACACTGAAACGTTCTCGAGAGCGAAACGCGCTCCAGAGAACTTTTCAGTCGCATCGTTCTGGTACATTTCGAGTTGGATTGAAGAGAACAAGGTGGGACACACTGAAACGTTCTTCAGAGCTGATTCAAATTGCACGCAGTACATTGTGAATCATTCTCTGGAGAAGGTCGGGGACCTGAAGAGAACGAGTCACGAGGACGAAACGATTTGGTATGTCTTCGCCTTGAGTACTTCAGGGATCAGGAACCCAAGGCCTCATGCCCGATCCGCTTGAGAGACCAGTGGGGCGTTCAAAGGATGCACGAACGTGGTGATGTCGCCAACCAGGGGCTGCGGGGATGGCGTTACAGCTCCATCTTAACCTTTGTCAGGAAGACTGTGGAGGAAGTGTCAGCTTCTCTACGAGCGTTGCGAGGGATTCACCGGATGCTGATGCGTGACAGACATGCCGACCAGAGTCCGTCGTCGCCATTTCTATGGCCATGCATTCAAAGCGACTCATTTTCAAGGTGAACGACGGTTCTTGCAACGTGTGCTTGTTAAACTTGTCTGAAATGCAGTACTGTTTACAGGCCCTCAAATTTTATTTCTCCGCAAAGAAAAATCCCTCTTTGGTTCCCGTGCTTCCCCGGAGAAAGGGGGGCAGGATTCTTTTATTTTTCTCTCCCTTGCAGTGTGGTACCAAAACAGTGTAGCACCCCTTTTTGGCGACATGAGAAGGTGAAAAGTGTCGGATTTCGTGCTGTGTGGAGTATGACTCCGAGACTTGGAACTCAAAACAGGTGTGGACTTTGATGAAAAATGTCCTGATATCATTGACATTCCATTTCCCCGGGTCTGCCAAACTGGTGTTGGAACTGAGCTTGATTTTTTTTCCATTGTGCAGGACAGGAGACAGTTGCCTTTGCTGGGAGTGAAGGGGTGGGGTTTCCTTCCATTGCCAGGTCTGACAAGCAAGAATAAATTATGTAAGTTTAAATTCGCTTCTGGACAGCACTGAACCTGTGCAGATGCGAGCAGAGTGCAAAGAGCACGATACGAGACTCGGCCCCTGAGAAAATCAAAGCACCCCAGCTCGGCTGATTAGTGCTCGTCGTTTTCGTTTTGTCAGCTTGTTCCAATATTTCAACTTTCATGAATTGGATTACCTTTTATGTCTGTCAAAACGAACCGTGAGCCTTTACGATGAGGGAGCTGGCGCCCCAAGACACAGTCTTGTTTCGGTGAAGGGCATGGTCAACGTCGTACACAGTTCAACCTGAGTGAGGACCAATACGAATCCAGCTGTTCTTCTTAGGAAATCGGCCATCCTGTGCCCGAACCTCAGAACTGCCTGCACAGAGGATCAAATTGGTGGATTCAGCTTTCATCCATTGTGATCACCTTCATCAGAAGGCTTGTTCTGTCCCCACTCTTCTTGGCATGAGACTGCGGGTTTCCTCTCCGACCTGCTCGTTATTGTCCTCAGCCAGCATGGAAACCATTTTGGCAGCATTGCGAATGAATTGCAAGTTTCTTTGATGATTCTGTGCTTTGATGCTGTACGTCCATTCTCCTGCAAGGAGGAAAGGAGGAGTTTTAGCGTGGTCTGGTTTTTGTCCGTGCACGCGTCCAAAATTGTGCCATATCGGTAACACAGAGAATCAAATTTCGAGAACGACCTCATGTGAATCTTCACCACTGGTTATTCTCTTTGAAACTTCGTTCTCTTGCACTGGTCTGACAACTATTGGGGGAGACGAGGCGGATCTGCGAAAACTCCCCACCACACACTTCTTTCGTGCACGTCAAATTTTTCAGAGATAAAGTCACGCCCCCTTCGAAGGGGGTCACCCCCTTGGCCTGATTCCTGAATGTGTCCCAGCACAGATGCCAGACAAATCATGGCCGCTGCTCGACACACGCGCCTTCGGCGGCGTCACGAGATCAAGAGTGTCTCTTGTTTGCCTTGCAAATTCAGCTTTGATCTGCCGAAGCGCCACAGGCCAAGTGCACGACTCAAAATCTTGGATTCCCTGGTGTTGCTTCGTGAAATGTTTCCAACCTCGGCTCAGCACCAGGCTCAACACGCGACTCAGACATCAACGATGACAACATCACTTTCCAGGATGAACTGATGTCAAGATTGCAGATGGAATGTCGGTTGATGCGCAACTTCCACTTCCATTCTTCCATTCCACACGACATATCCAGCGGTCCTGAGGTTCTCGTCTTTCGCTCCATTCCTGATGCTCAATTTTCACCTCATGTTTTCCTCGTGTTGGGGGGGGGGGGATAGAAAAGCACCTCACGTTCACCAACGCGTACCGTGCTCCACATTTGCATTATGTCACAAATATTGCACGAATCAGCATTCAATATGTGTTCAGAATGAACGAGTGCGCAGCACGAGTTCTTTCGTCACATATTGAATGATGATGAGTGAAATAGTTGACTTATACAACAAGTCAAAACTGCAAGAGATGATTCGTGGCCAGAGAATGAATGGTCGTGCTCTTAGATTTCATGTTTGAAGATATCGCACGAGTTGTATAACAGCTCATACCTGCAGGGTGAAAACGTGTCATGTTCTACAGTGCTGCAGTGCATGTTTTGGAGCAAACGAAATGAGGTGTTCAGTGAGGATATTGTTCATTGTGTCAACTAAAGCAGCAACGGAAACAAGCGAGCTCCAGTGAAAATGCAGAATGAAGAGTTGTTTGTGTCGGCAGTATAAAAGTGTTGCTCGTAAAGATCCTCCGATCCGCATCCGCCAAATTATCAAGAGCTCGAGTGCCAAACTTGGGCAAAGCCGCTTGTTGAGAAATGGGTGAAGCTGTGAGACACGAAGGTGAGTCTGAGCAAAGAGAGGGCAGTCATGTGAACGAAGCCACGAGCAAGACAAAAAGAAGAGCACAGTAGAAAAGCAGTCATTGATCGGAGTGTGTAATCTACGCATTGATTTGACTGCAAGCACGTGATCAATGGTGAAGCGCGGGAACCGAGCAAACTGAGAGGGAAATCAGAACCAGGCTGGTTTGGCGAGCCAAAGCCCGGAAGCCCAGAACGGGACGCGGCTCTACAGTTGCCCTTCAAATCGCTGCTTTGTCATTGGGGGACAGCCGTTTGTTTTGCGTGGACAGTGCTTTCTCTCCCAGAATGTGGCAACTCGTACGCTGTGCTGGTGTATTCTTGAGAACCGCAATTTTTATTCACACACTTGACGTGATAACTGCATGCCATTGCAGATCGACCACGCGGTGAGACAGTCTTTCTTATCGCTCGTGAGCCATGCCTGCGATATGCAACTGGATCTGCGAGGTCAGCTCCAAATAATATCTGTCAAGATTACTCAATCCCGCGAACTTAATGTCACACCTACTCACGTGAAGGCTATGCGGCGGTGTTGTCACGTTCTTGCAAAAAGTTGGTTGTCCAAATGTTGAATGTGTCCTGATGGCACAGAGCTGGCGATATCTGAAAAACCACTGGTCTGATATTGATGAAACAACTGCTTCATTCAACTGAAGAGTGCAGTTTTCCACACCTGGTTGTTTCATCAAAGTCAAACATACCAGACACAAACGGTGAGACAGCATTGTAGAGGACAAAAACTAACATTGTATCTGCATGACAAAGGTTACCGTGCAGTTTGTGTTTCAGTGGCATGATGCAAACTACACTTCATCTTTCTCAGTTCTTTCACGTTTACCTTGCTGCTTCGCTTCGATGCACGTATAATTAGGCAGATTATTCCACAGGTAATGACTGCTGCTACTCAATCACACTTAATTCTCTCATTGCTAAATCCAATGGCTCACTTGATCCAACAACTGTCCACTCTGATTTGGGTCTACAGCCTACTTCATCCAATTACGCTTTTTGGATTCCTCTGAATGAAGCCTTCACTGCGGGACGACAACCCCTTCTGGGGCTTTTGTCTATCCAGGAACAAGAAGAATGGGCGAAATTAGTACGTTTCCCACAAACTTGTTTCTCATCAATCACTTACGAGATCTGTCACGGGAATATCCGCTTATGTGGGACAAAATCATTGCGTATTCGTACATCAGCGGAAACATTCTCGACAGCATTTGCATCAACCGAACCAAGGCTTTTGTTTCCCTCAATGCTTGTTCTTTTGTGCTCAAATCACGGTGCGACCGTTGTTCTTTCTGCCGTTGAAACTTTCTTTCAGGCTCGTGCAAAAGCACTTTGCCTGCCAGACTTGTGTCCAGCGTTTATGTCGCAGATTGCATTCCCGTGGTCGTACTCGTGAGTACAAAGCGACTTGAAGTTCCTGTCTTTGACATCACTCCATGTCTTGTTGCACACCGTGTTGAGACGTGTTTACGCACCCATGCACAAGACGTGCCCCGACATTTGCCTCTTGTTTTCTGGCACTAAGACCTGTGCTGTTGAAACAATGGTGCCCGAGTATAAGACGCACCCCTTCCTAAAAAATTGTCCTGTTTCCGGGACCAAAGGTGCGTTTTCCCCGAAACCACACGATACAAATTCCGTTGGACTCTTTTCTCTTCAGGCACCCTGACCTCAGAATCCTTGTCTCTCAGCTTTGCTTCGTTGGGAACTCAATGTGTTGAGTATGGAGAGCTCCTTGTAGCGAAAGTACAGAAAACGTCTGTTGTTCAAGATGAATCAGAATGTGGACAGAATGTGGCTTGTATGATTCAAGAAAACAAGCACATGCAGAACTGCCGCCGTCGTACGCTGGCGAAGCGTCGCGCACCTGGACCCCCCGCCCCCTTTGCAGCTTCAAGCCTTGGATCCATGAGTTCCAAGCCTTTTTCCTTATCGTCTCGTGATTGAGGCCAGGGACTGAAAACAAAGGCGTTGGTTGAGGTCTCGTTCTTTGTTTTGATTTTAAAAGTGTAATAACTGAGACGTTACACCTGCAACACCACTGTGTTGAAAGGCTTTGGAAATGGACCGTACCCCAGTTTGATTCCCAGATTCGTTTCATCCCACTCGGCGAGGACGCACCTGCACGTGAAGCCGCAGCTTCACGCAGTGTGAAGCAGCTTTGTGTGTCAACAAACTACAAAGCGCAGTCGTGTGGGATTGTACTTTCCATCTGCATGCAGTGAGATCACAACACGATGTTCTTTGGATTTTTTACATGTGTAAATTTTTCTGGTCTCTGACAATAACAAATGACAAGAAAAGAATCGTCGTGACTTGCCGCGGACCTGGGAATTGCTGGAACAGTGGCCGTGAAACGTGAAACGCCGCAAGAAAAGACAAAGTTTTGTGGATTCAACTTTCGCTCATTCCTGATGGAGAAGGATGTCGCTCACGGCAGACTTCGTCAAGCGGAAAATTTTTCCAGCTCCTAAAGACACAGGGAAATCAGAGATAACGGATTGAATTTCACTGGGAACAAGTTACTTGTGACAAAATTGCTCAACTCTGTTTCATCGCATCGCAGCAGTGAGGCTCGGCGAGACAGCCCAGTGAAATTCTCTTGACTTGGATTTTCCATCCAACATGAATTTCACCAACGCAACGGAAGCGCCGTCGTCATCCCGGCCTCGGCTAAAAGTGATGGACACCAAAATTGACCTCATCATAGGAGTGTTCGTTCTGATACTGTCCATCGGGTTCACATTTGTGTGTTGTGTGCTCATGGCAATGAAGTGCTCCAAGAACCCCAAGAACCAGTACCACCCAACGAAGCGAACTAAGGAGCCTTATGAAGAGGTCCCTCAGAAAGAGGGTGAGACTACAGCATTGTGAGGATGGTGCAGGATGTTTTGTTCTTCACAAATTCAGATATCAGTCGTGGGAACAGAAGAATGATCACCCTCAGTGGTGCCTCTGGGGTAAGAATCAACTTCAGCCAAGCTCACTTCCAAGATACTTTCCGACCGACAGCGTTTCAAATTCCAGTGGCGCTGAAGTTCAGGCTGTGTTTGGCGAAACAAAGTTTAATGTTGCGGCATTGCACTCAATGCATGCAAACTGTCTCGATTTTCTTTGCTCCTTGGGTCGCTGGTGTTCTCCGGCAGCATCTTTCACGGACTCCTCTGTGGCGAGCAAACTGAAAAAGCGGACACCAGCTGAGGGAAGACGTCTCTTGTGAACAATAAAGTTCACAGAGCTGCTTCTTCGTTCACAGACGACGATCAAATTTTTAATGATTGCGTTTTCATGAAAGGATCTTTCACACAGAAAAGTTCTTTTTTTTGAGAAAGTAACAGAACCATTCTCCACGTCAGTTTCTGGAGCATCATCGTCAGAGGTTCGCACGGTAGTCTCCGGGGTGTCGTTTGTTTCACACTGAATTTAATTAACGAAGCCGCAGCCTCGCGTGCAAGAAGAAGCGAAAAAGAAATATTGTCAACCTTCCACGCAAGCTTCTCAAACTCGTGAGAAAATTTTAGACACAACAGACTTGCTTGCAAAAAAAAAAAGTGTATGCGTACGCTCGAGGAAAGAAGATTGAAATTGTGTTGACAGAAAACGTTTCAAACATGGTCTTTATTCAACTCCAAAGTCAATCCATTACATTCACGAATAAAAAGCTGTTTCGTAAACCACAATGAAAGTTCATTTCGTCAGAGACTTCAGAAGGTATTTTTTGCCACGAATGCCTCGGTTTTCGAATCAAGCTCCGAGTGACGCCCCAGTCGTTTCATGTTTTTTTGATAACAATTGATTGTCAATAAAATGAGATAGAATTGTCTGACTTGCCTTTCGGGATCAGAAAATGTTTTGTTCTGAACACGCTAGAGTCTTTTTTCCACTTGCGAGATCGAGTTCCTGCCCAGCATTTTGCTGACTTGTGGTGGTCAGCACTTTTGTCCAGGTCAGCTGTTGCACATGAAGTCTGTGCCATCTGTGTCTCAGTAATTCGTCGAAAATAACAGGACTTCATCAGGTATTTGAACTCTTTTTGGAGGCACGCTCCAGACGTCGGGAGTTGAAAGGACACAAAATTCTGTTTGTGGTACAAAGAGGCACAGTGTTTTGAAATACTTGCTGACCAAAAGTGAAACAGGGAATTGAAAACAATTCAAAACGATTTGACAAAATATGCCACATACGATTCAATAAGGGCACTACGACGACTCTTTGTTGCTGACAACAGCACCACCCAATGCCTTGTTTGTCTCACGCAGGAAACACACTTCTGGGAGCCAACACCAGGGCACAAATTACAGTCAGATCTTCTGGAATCATGTGGCAGTTCCTGATCTGCTGTGCGCAATTTTTCAAGGCGATCGACCTTTGCACGACAATCAGCTCAACACAAAGCACGAACGGCCGCAAAGAATCCACACCTTTTCTGCTGGTCACTTTCCACGTTCCACCTTGGTCACGATTACTGGTGTGTCGAGCGAAGGCAGTGTCTATATAAAGTTGGAGAAAGAAAAGACAGTGTCACAATGAGCTGGAAACAAACCGAACAAGGTGGAATTTCCAGGCGTTTTTCAAGTAAAGTGTGCAACCACTGACTTTCAGACGAGTCAAAGATTTTACCAGCTTCTCTTCATATCAGCATTCTTTCACATGCGCACGTGTCACTTTCATTTCTTCCAAAATGTCATGTGTTTGCTCTACCAAAAAATATAGAAAATTGTCCCGCTCAAGAGCTATTATTTGCTTGTGGATTTCATTTCCTTCGTAAAATTTTTTGCATTTGTTCAACGAAACAACCCTGATCAAGAGAATCCACGAGCAATGACCGTCTCTTCTGGAGTGCTGATGTGCAAAGGAAAGTGCATTTTGTTGTTGGCTACAATTTTAAGTAGAAAAGCATGTCTGTTTGTTTCTCAGCGCATTACGGTTTCAACAAAGGTCGAAATTTCCATTAACTCCACAACAGGTTTTTGAACAAAACGCGTTTGCGTCCATTCTCGCAAGTGCAAAGACTCAATTGGAAAGATTCGTTTTCGAAGCTGGCGAGAAAAAGACCGGGATGTTGTTTGTGTCGACGGAAGCTGCTGCCCCCAATAACGCAACCGAAAAACGTGATAGTTGTGAGTCAAAGTGTCAGGGTCATGTTCCCAGCAGGTGACAGTACGACACAGCTTGGTGCAACAAACTCGTAGATTCTCACAAAACGACATGTGTTGAATTTCTCCTTGCGGTACTGGATTTCCGAGCGAGACTTTACAGCGGTGCACATCCGCTCGCATCAAAAACACTTTCAGTCAAATCTCCGTGCCTGTTTTCATTTTGTCCTTTTGCTGACTTTACTGGTTTTGCACATGGAAGTCTCCGTTCGATTCAATCGCCGACGGAGTCTGAATGCCGCAACAAAGCTTACGATTGCAAACAGACGTAATCAAGGAAATCGCCTCCTGGGCCTTGTTCCGTGCTTAGTCAGTCAGACAAGAAGCTTTGCCCTGTGATTCCAGAACATTTCCTGATCCTCAATGTTTCCGTACAAAATCCACACCAAACAAAGAAGCTTGGTGTGTTTTCTCCTTTGCCATTCGACAACTCTCAACACGCAACTTGTGAGACACAAAAGAAAACAATTTACTGGAATTGGAATCTCGCGCTTTGTGCGTAACTTCTCAAAACGCAAAAGTTCGCAAAAACCCAAAATAAATTTGCCCTCCCAGAAGTGTGTGGAAGGCTTGAGAGCATGGGGATATTATTTGGATTAATTGTGTCACAATGTAAATTCTGAACCACTTCCTGTTCCAAAGGAATTGCTTGTGAACATCAACATGCTATGAATCGGGCTGCTGCAAAATTATCCCATGCAGAAGTCTTCAACAATCCAGTCGTTCAGGAAGGCCTGTGGTCTTGGTGTCATCACTGTCAGGAAGGGGAACAAACGTAAGGAAAGAAACATGGAGGCGGGGTCAAGGGATTTTGATGCATCTGTTGACCAAACACGGAGAAATGTAGGGACGCGCTTCCTGTCGTGCGCCCCGCCCCCTCCATTGGGGGGGGGGGGGCACGCACCCCCGTTCCTTTACCCCTCCACATGGGGCCCACGCCCCCCTCACAAGGAGCACGTTACCCACTCTCAAGGGAGACATGCGCTCCTTTGCACAGGTGGTGCACACCCCCTTCCCAAGCACCCCTTCTAAGAAATCCTCCCAAATCCAGCAAAAGGTATCCCATCCCAGAAACCTTTTCTCTTCCAATTACAACCAAAATTCTCGTGCAGATTGCCCTTCATTTCATGACAGAAGCAAAGAACTTACCCCCATGAGAATTTCTACAAAACTTTTTTTCGTGCAGAGAATCTGCAAAATCCATCAAAATCTACCAGCATTGCCCAATAACCTTTCCATTCAACACAAGAACACACACTTTTTGAACCGAGAACCATACAAACAATCAAAAAGGGGCGAGATGCAGCCCAGCTGTTATTTTCGGGCGCCTTTGACAAAAAAAAAAAAAGCTGGAGCGTCGTTTACACACACACCTATCGGGCGTGTGAATGAAAAATTAGCATCAGTAGAAGCAAATGCAGCATTTCATCTGCAGATTTTCAAAGAGATAGAAAAGCGCGAGTCGGCAGAGCGGCAACTGAGATAGCAGACTACAAACAAGGCGTGCAGACACACGAACACGAGAGAACTGGGAAGAGGCTGTTTGAGCCGTGGCGATCGTGGTCGGTTTTTACGCAGGCCCGTCCTTCGGAGCGCGCCCGTGTGACGAACTGGCAACAACTGAAGACGTTGTGTTCCAGGAGATAGGAACCGAAGAGAGCCAACTCCGCCTTGGACATCAGACCGTTGAGGTTGTTCCTGCCTTGAAGCCTGCCTTGAAAATAGGAGCAGGTTCAGAGGGGAAAAGGACCCACCAACTCCAAGGTGAGCCCCATCCCTCAGAAGGCCTCATGGGGTGAGACCTACCGACCTAGAGTCGGGTTTACTCACCTCCAGCCTCATTTTCCGGTGGATCCAATGTGCTTGCCACGAGCCCGTGTTCAAAGCTCTCCTTTCTGGTTTGTCTTGTTCTCAGTTGGTCACTGAGCGGATATTATCATAAATTAAAGGCGTGCTGCACGTTTTGTCAAAAAAAAATGAAGCCTTGTCCAGAAACTGTCAGGTTCCATGGAAACGAACGTGGCAGAAGACGGCGCATTCTGCACTTCCAGTGTTTTGCGAGAAATCGGAAGACGAAAAAGTCAACGCTTGTGGATCCCCGAGAAAACACAACCCAACGACAGCAAAACAAAAAACAGCAGAACAAAGAATTTTTCCGCACTGATGTGGCATCTGTAACAGGTCTGGCATGACGACTGGCTCTTCTGGATCACGTCCCAGCAACAAGTGAAGGAAAAGGTTCTCTCTGTCTCTCTCTCGCACTGTCTCTCTCCCTGCGTTTGGGTGGCGAAGTTGTTTGTTTGTTTTGTTTGTTTTAATATATTTATTTATTGACGATTACATCATACAAATTCTTTCGTCCATTCATAACCCGCGCACACATACAAATTATTACTATAAAAATATAAATAAATATTATATTTGTAAGAAGGCAGTCAAACAAATCTCTTTGTTTTTTCTTTGTATTTTTTTAATTTATTTATTATATATATATTGGCGAAGTTGGACAACAAGTTCCTGTTGTTTGATGGAACAACAAACTTCTGATGTACATGGCAAAACACGTTCTGCAGGGAACACGATACTCTTCAGGTGACAAGAGGATCATTCCCTTTGCGACAGGCATGGAACGGAAACGACGATCGTGACCGAGCGCTGGTGATGCGGCGCCGTACTTGGAGCTTTCTCCTGGCAAAAGACTTCCATTTTGCGCTTCTCAAAACGCAGTTTCATCGAAGTTCTCGTGAGTCAGCTATGACACGAAATCTGCAAAGACGACGACAACGAAGAGCATTTCTGACATGCCAGCCACTTTCAACAAATGTCACAACGCTGAGCTGGTTCTTGACACTCCAGGACGGCGTCCTGAGTTCTTCTCCATGGAATTCATCGAGGGCAGCAAGTTGAACTTTGGTGAAACATGAGAAGAGCAGAACACGGCAAATGTCTGCATTGCTTCGTGCACGAAAAAAAGAAACAAGCAAGTCCGGTGAACGGACCCGGATGATGGTCGCGTCACTTCTGTCAGCCTTTTCCGGGTGGGAGGTTACATTCCAAAGTGTGGACAGACGCACACATGAATGC
>JAAUXT010048376.1_pt1 | contig 20183 bp, 18 predicted proteins | sample 7278171 | NCBI WGS metagenome assembly JAAUXT01 (sample SAMN14350112, study PRJNA611818) | marine sediment metagenome | isolation source: surface marine sediment (1.8m) | place: French Polynesia: Moorea | collected 2018-08 | reverse complement strand
TCCTTACCTGAGGCATGTTATCTTTTTATTCCATGCTAGCTCGCAAACCTTGGGGCCGTCTAGAGAACACGAAAGGGACGATGGGCATGCACCAGAAGTTCAGGGCCCAGTGACCAACATTCCTTATGGACAGGGCAGACCACTGAAGCCTTCTGTTTGCAGGCCAAGAAGCGTCTCGGCCACAGCCAGTGTGCTAGTGCCCACGCGTTTGTGGCATACTTCGTTTTTATACGTTCTCATTTTCGGACACAAGGAAAGCTCACAACTGACTGCGATGGATCGGTAAAACACGGAAAATGGCAGGAACCAGCGGGAACTCTTTCAGTGGTTCTTACCACGTACATGGACTGATTCCAAGTTAGAATACATCTGTCAGAATATCAATTCCAGTCTGCTGATTCTGCTAAATTTAACCTTGAACAAAGTGTTCAAGTTGAAAACTGAATGTCTGCAAAGTTACAAGCTCCAGATTCTGGTGCTCAAAAGTAATGAGATAAGCAGCATTCAACCTGATACATTTTCTGGACTGGGAAAGCTGCAAGTTCTTGACCTATCCTCAAACAGACTATACGACTTTTCATTTTCATTTTTGGCTGATATTTCTCTTTTCTATATTGGCAACAATACATTTGGGACATTTAATAAAGATATGAGGGACAGTCTTGGAGCTGACATGGTGCTGGGTGATGACTTCAGAATTTGCTGTCTGCTTACAGAGTCAACTTCAGTGTGTTCCAGCAAGCCAGTATGGCCTCACAGTTGCAAAAAGTTACTGAATTCAGCATTTTTCAAAGCTTTCATTCTCACTGGATTCATTTGCATTGTTCTTCTCAACATTTTATCCTTGATTGTTGTGATTTCACAATCTTGGAACAAGCCAAGAGTTGTTGAAAAGGATGGTGTGTTCATGGCAAGTAAAACAAAAACATCCAAGGTGTTTTTCACCAACACTATGTTTATTAATATCAATGATCTCCTATTTGCCTCTCAATTAATTTCCCTGCTGTTTGCTGATAATTCTCATGGTGAAATGTTTGTATTTTATGCCAAAAACTGGTTGAGTAGTGTTCCATGCAAAGCTCTTGGCTTCTTGTCTACATTTGTCCTTTTTGAGTCTCTCTTCCTCTTAAATCTAATCTCAGTGTCAAGGTTTGTTGCTGTGAAGTATCCATTCAGCAACTTTTCCAAAGAGAACAAACAGATATTGCGTTTTATAGGTATTGGAACATTTGTTAGTCTGGTCATACCTGTATGTATTTTATTGGTTTATCAGTTTGCAGAAAAACAGGAACAGATGCCTTCACCAGGATGTCTCTTACTGGGTGAGACCAGAAGGGCAATCAGTATCAAATTATTTACAGGCAGGCAGTGCTTGTTGGTTTGTCAAATGCCTGCTGTTGGTTGCCTTCAAGTGTGATACATTTGTTGTCCACTATTCTCAAGGAATATCCCACAAACTTACTCTTGTGGAATGCAATTGTGGTCAATCCTATAAATTCTGTAATGAATCCTCTCATATTTAGTCTCTATCCTGCAATCAAGGAGAAGTTGTCACAAAGAAAAAAGGCCACATGATTACAATTTATCATCAAAAGAACTCTTTTTGCCAACTTTGTCTGCACAAACCTCTCACGAAAATTATATGTTGCCAGACTTCAAAAAAGCAAACAAGCAATTGTTTCCTCTTACACAGGAGAATGGATTTGAAATTTTGTGATCAATTATCTCACACAGAGCAACAGACATCTTGTTTGTGTTCTGTCAATGGGGACTGCACCCTTTTTCTGCAGTTTTGAAACAAATCTCTGCAGTTTTGTGTGTATTTTTTCACATAATTTGTTTATGAGCTGACTTGCTCTGTGTCACTTGTTGGAGTTTTTATCATTACTTTCTTTGTGAAAAATTTCCTTTTGGAGAAGGTGTTGTTTGTTTTTCTGATAAAACACCTGTGTTTGCCCCCCTAAAATCTTTGTTTGAACTTGGAATTTGATAGATTTTGTTCATCTGAACATGTGAACAGTTGAACTTGTGAGCAGCACTCTAACTTGAGTTGGACTCAAAAAGTATTCCTGTGCTGAGCACAAACATTCAGTGATCTCACAAAAATGAGCAGGAGAGAAGCTGGGTGTGATGCAAATGTTAAATATTTGTGCAATGTCTGGGTGGGTTTGCTTGGTGATGTGAAATGAAAAATTACATTGGTTGTGTTTCTGCTTGTGGTGGCTTGGAGCAACTCTCAACTTGTTCTGTCTTTTAAAACCACAAAGAATGTCTCAAAACTGGAAGGAAACAAACAGCACAAATGAAAGTTTGGGTCCAGGCATTCTGGTTGATTTGATGACAGTGAGAACAAACAATTAGTGAGATAGTTCTTCAGGAAAGTTTTGACTTTTGCCAATTTCAATAATGTGATCAATTGGCATGAATGGATTCAGTGGCAGGATGAATGCTTCCAATTTATATTTGGTATTATCAAGTTTGCCACACAATGAAAGAGATGTTGTCAAGATGCCTGATTCTGTGAATCACCTGCGCACTGGTAATAACAGTCTGCAAGGAAACTGCCACAAGTGAGAACAAATCCTTCTCCACAGGGAACAGCCATACAACACCAGGATTTCTTTGGTTTTCTTGGAGTTATGTTTGTGTTGAGTATAAACTTGATTTACCTTGCTTGTCATACACATTCAGAAGAACATCTTTGGGGCTGAACAAAGTGAAACATGAGATTTGCACTTCGGTTGTGACAAACTGAACCAACAAGTTTCATCAGTGCCTGACATTAAACATTTGCTTGTTTTTGTGTCTTGTTTGTGTTCTTCTGAAGATCAGACAGGTTTCAACAAGATGACAAAGTTGATAGGAATTGTGTTTCTGACATGGAGCAATTCCACACTCTCTTTGTGCTCACAATTCTGGAAAGGAAATGCCCACCTGACCAACATACCAACTGGTCTTGACCCTAAAATCAGATCAATCACACTGAGCAACAATCTCATCCAATCCATCCCCAATTTCATCTTTGCAAACCTCAGCATTTGTTTTTTCTTGAACTTGCAGCAAAACCAGATCAGCAGAATTGAGAGAAATTCTTTTGAAGGTTTGGTGTCGCTGCGCCATTTGAATTTGGCCCACAACATGATTTCTGTTGTTCATGACCAGGCTTTTGCTTCACCAAGAAGACTCAGAATTTTGTATCTTCAACACAACAAAATTTCACTTGTGAACTGCAGCACATTTGAAAGTCTTTACAACCTTCAAACATTGGTGTTGAATGATAATGAGATCACTGCAATTCATGAACACACATTTGCATCCCTACAGATGCTTTCATTCTTGCAACTTGATCACAACAACCTCAGTTGTATCAGTTTCAACCTCTTTGGAAACCTCACTTCTGTCAGAAACCTGAAGCTAGAATGCAACAAGATACAATCTCTGAAACTTTTCCCACTCCAATGCAGTTTACACTCATCTGTGAACCTGACAGACATATCTGAGTTTGATATGAAAATTGACAAACATGCAGTTTGCTTGCCAACAAAAATGAAACTGTTCAAAAAATTACAGATCAAGGTTCAAGACAACCAAATTCTTGTGGTTCCAAATTATGTGTTCAGAACTTTTGAGAACTGTGAGGAAATCTATATGTTGAACCTTGAAAGAAACAACATAAAAGAGATGATGATTTATGCCTTTCATGGTCTTTTTGGTCTCTACCACCTGAGACTTCAGGAGAATTCCATTGATGAAATACTCAATGGAACTTTCATCACACTGGTAAAATTAATTACCCTGAGACTGGACAAAAATAGAATCTCACATTTGAATGAAAACACATTTAAAGGTCTTGTCAGTTTGCAACAACTGAACCTGTCATCCAATAGAATATCACACATTGCACCAGGAAGCTTACATTTCTGGACAATGATGAAAAATCAAGGATCCAACACAACAACACTCAGGAAGAAACTGACAATCTCTGAATGGAAGGACAAAATTGATAAAAGACTGTTTGTTCTAGATTTGAATCACTCTTTCATACTGCAATGGAAAATATTTATGAACATGAACAACACACTCAATAGCAGTGATACTTTCTTTGAGCTTCCTTCCAAATTTCTTCAATTGGATCACCAGCGTTTTCTTTTCACTTGTGGAAGACATTTATGTTGGCTTCAGCAAATTTCCTGGCAAATATTTAGTCACAGAGTTTCCTTGGACAAGTGTGAAAAGTACTTAACAACTGTATGTCCAAACAAAGGCAAATATTTTTGTTGTTGTGTTTCATATGAAAAGTATATTAGTTGGTCATGAGATCCTTTTCACAAGAAAACAACACATTTTAAACTTGTTTTCAGACACATGTATGGTATATGACCTGCAGAGATGCAGTACAACTTGTGAAAACTCTGGACTGAAAATGACTGAATTGTCTGCAGATGGGGAAGTTTGTCCATTCCAGTTTTTCTGCAAATGTTCAAGTCAGGATTCTCACCTACAGGAGTGTTCTGAACTTTGTGTGAGGAAAGGAGGAATAGCAGTGAATTCCTCAAGGAATGAGCAGGATGGAGGAAACTGTCTGTGTTCCTCTCAAAACGTGATGACAGGTACCACTGCACAAACTGGTCTCTTTTTGTCTTTCTGACATTTCATCTTTGATTTGTGAGGAACTATTTCATCCATTTCAGTTGATTTCAAAGAAGGGCATTCAACTAAATCAAGGCAATATCATGTTCTTTTGATTGTTGGAGGCATGTTTGGAGTATTGCTGGTTCTAGCTGCTGCAAAAGCATTCCACGGGTATGCTTTATCTCACCAACCTTTGTCTGCATTTTCTGTCACTACAATGTTTTCAATTGTCTTCCATTGGTGCAAATTATATTTGCAACAAATATTCACAACACCATGACCTTGCTTGTTTTGCTGTGTTACACACTCAGACAAAAACAAAGGATTCTGCAGGGAAGTTGTCAGGGTTCCACATTTGTGTTCTTAGTGTCTTTGCAGAATGATCTGGGATTTTATATTTGGGAAGAACATGACAGACAATGACCCACAGCTGGAAGATTCTTGTCTTGAAAAATTTCCAGATAGAACACAAAAACATTCACACCTTCAAAAATTCCTGAAAAACTTAAAACCAGATTTAGCATGTGAGATAAAACAATGTTGGATAGAACCTGGGGACATCAACATTGGCCACCTCCTGGGCAAAGGTAATACTGTGTCAAATGCTACAGAAATTCCCAGTTGTTTCAAGCTCTATGGTTTGTTCCAAAATGTATTTTTTTCACAGGAAACAGTGGAATAGTGTGGTCTGCAGTCCTGAATCAATGGCCAAATTTGAGACAAATAGTGGCTGTAAAGATTATCAGAGGTAAACAGTTATCATTTTTTATGGTTTCAAATTTTTTGCCTGTCTTTGCATTTTGCACATCTCAAAAATAATTTGCATTAAATCTTTTAGTTCAGTACAGAGATATTTGGAGCATCAAGTGCAGAAGAACTGAGGAGAATGAAATAAAACCTGTCTTCAAAAAAGTGGCACACCAAATAGAAGTTGAAAACAAAGTGACAGAAGATTTTTTGTTTGAAGCCGTGATCATGAGAAAATTTAATCATCCAAACATTCTGTCTCTGTGTGGAGTGTCAGTCCATGACAACAAGCCCTGTGTTGTTTTGCCTCTCATGAAGAATGGAGATTTGAAACATTATGTTTTGCACAACAAACAGGTGTGTTTCTCAAAATTGCTTTTAATTTGTATTTTATCCTGTCTTTTCCTGACAGCTTTGTTAGCTTTCTTTCAATTGTTTGGACAGAATTTGACTGTTGCAAACTTGTGTGGATTTGCACTTGATGTGGCCAAAGGCTTGGATTATCTGGAAGACCAAAATTTTATTCACAGGGATGTGGCAGCAAGAAACTGCATGTAAGCTCACATCATACTTTCATCACCCGACTCAAAACCTGTTCAGTACAAATGTTCTCTTTGCTTCTTCAACTAGGGTTGATAACAATTTGTTGGTCCAAGTAGCAGACTTTGGTTTCGCCAAAGAATTGGATGAGACCGAGCATTACAAAATGGAAGACACAACAAAACCATTGCCTGTAAGATGGACAAGTATTGAGGCTCTGCAGCACCACATTTTCACAACAAAGAGTGATGTGGTAAGAAGAGACTGCAAAATTCATAGATTTGAAATGTAGAAAAAGTAGAAAGCCAATGAATGGTTATTGTTTGAGTTGCAGTGGTCATATGGTGTTGTGCTGTGGGAAATATTCAGTTTTGGAGCTGAACCTTACAGTGGCATGCAAAATTCTGAGATTGGAGAATACCTCATAGAAGGCAAAAGACTGGGCAAACCTCTGCACACATCCAAGCAGATGTGAGTAAAGACTCCAAATTTTGTCACATGTGACTGCAAAACCACAACCTGAAATATGAAAACATGAAAATTCAGGTAGATTTTCCTCCCATTGTCATTTGATTTCCAGTCAGATACTTTCAAATTGACTGTTTCCTCCTCTGCAGCTACAATGTGATGTTGGAATGCTGGAAGGAGGATCCACAATACAGACCCTCCTTTGCTGTCTTGCTGGTAATGCTGAACAAAATTGCTGGTGAGCTCCACTCCAACTGCAGGACAGGGTTTAGTTGTTCAGGAAAAAGTGACAAGAATTTTGAAAATGCTTTAGGCAGAGAATTCTGATCCCTTGCTCACATTGTTCAGTTTGGTGTGATACCTTTCTTTTGTCTTTTCAGATGATGTTGGAGAATATGTGGAAGTTCATGCTGAGGAAAAAGAAAAGGAAAGTAAGGAGCTGAAAATGAAAATAATTGCAGCAGCAAGACCATCACATTCTAATGACTGAACAGGAACAGGTTCATATCAGAAGACAAAATTGTTTTCCTGTTTGTTTCAGGCACAAGTGATGGGAGGGGTGATGCACAGCAGGGAAAGGAGAGGACATGTGACATTCCAGGTCACAAGAAGGATGAGACTGCTGCCATTGAAGACAAAATGGACAGAAATGATTGAAAGTGATTGCTGAGGATGTCTTTTTTTATTTGGAAACATTCCACTGCCGATAAAACCTTGACCATGATGAAAACAATGTTTTTGGTGTCAAAACACATGCAGATCAAAAGTTTTTGAATTATAGGGAACAATTTTTGCTGGTGTTTTGTGTTTCTGATTGACAAATGCAGGTTGTGTTTTCATGGGTTCAGGTTCACAATGTTGTGCTGGGCCCAGGTTTTGACAATGCACTCACACTGACTTTGTGTCCAGGATGTGTCAAAAGGAAGAACATTCCGCTTACAATGATTGTGTGCAAGTATGGGAGGGATGTGAGTGCCCTTTTGTGTGCCATATAGTGTAGCAAGTGTGTGCATGAGTGCAGCATCTGCACATGTGCTCGATTGTCATGGTCATGTCAGCAGACAGAATATCTCCTCTCGTTTGTTGATGTGAGTATGTGCGCCAAAAAACATATATGCGTGGGTGTGTTGATGTGTGCTGGTTTGAGTATCTGCAGATTTTTGCTTTTGCTGTGTGTGTTGATATGTGCTGTTGTGTGTTGCCGTGTGTTGGTATGTGTTGTGTGTTGCTGCTTGTTTGCAACTCTGCTCAGGAGAGACCATGAAGAGAGATTCTTGGATCAGGGTGAATAGGAGAGGGAGATGGCAGAGAAGGGACGGGTGTTGTCAACCACTGATTGGGGGTTTGGCGCCCAAAGCTTCATCACCACCTTGTTCCACACAAAATATTGACATGTAATTCATGGCTCATTGCTGATGTATCTTGAATAGAATACCCTGCCAAGGCAGAGCACTCAAAGGTGTGCCCCAAAAATCAGGTATGTGTGGCAACCCTACCAAGTGTCTTCCTGTCCCATCCCATCTGTTACACTGGGCAGAATTGACATTTGAACAGATGCAAAACACCATAAAAGATCAAAGGGAACATTACATCCTCAGTTGCACTACTTCTCCTTTTTAGGATACCAACAATTTCAGCCAAACAAATGACTTGATCTTCAAACTTTTGGCACAAGAATTGAGAAACAAAATGAAAACAGCATCGTTTTAGGTTGCTTGGTGGGTGAAACTTTTCTCTGGACAGTCAACACAATTTGTCTATGGAATTTTCAAAATTTATTCAGTTCAAGTAAAACTTGCTGTGTTCTATGTGAGGACAGTTGCAAAGCTTCATGTGAAAGTGTTTGCAGTTCATATACTCTTGGCTCTTTCAAATGAACTTGTTTTCTTGTTCTGTTCCTTCAACTGTATTTCATCACCAGAAACACTGTTTCCAGAGCAAATGGAACATTCCTTCAGCTTTCTGTTTGATAAGATTTTCTTCAGGAGCAGAAACAGAGCATAAACTAGAATGACACTCAGTGGGAACCACAGCAGAACAATGTCAGTCAAACTGTCACATGCTTCAACAATACTCCTGACAATGCCATAATCTACCAAACCTTCAACAACTACAGCTTTGATCAAATTCAGCAGGCCAAGAATAATTGTTGAAATGAGAGAAAAGGAGAAGAGTTGGTTTGCTCTCCTGTCTTTGTAAGGGGAAATGTTGTTGTGAAAAAGTAATATAAATAAAGTGAATACTGTCATGCAGCAAAGCCTCAGCACAAGATTGCTAATGAAAGTGTACATCAACACTAACACCAACCTTCTACATTTGATCACACCTGTCCAGCACACAGGACCAATGCCAGTCACTGAAATTTTCTTGAATGATTTTTGGAGATCCTCCACAAGCTCAGCATGCCATGGAGTAATTAGTCTCTCTGTCTTGTCCCATTGATTTCTGTGTCCTTTGTAGGCCCACCACAGCAAAATTGGAACTGGGAAAGAACATGAAACTAAAAATTCAGGAGCAGATATTCTGTTGTCACTCAGGAGACCAGGTCCAATTGTCAACACAAGTATAAATGGAATGACCCAGGTGAGTAGAAAAGCAAAGACTCCAAGTTGCCAAGTTTGATAACATGAAATGGTCCCATCCAGAAGAAGAACATATCTGTCTCCAACTTGAACACAGTGAATCAAAGACAGTGTGGCTTTGGCAATTTTTTGAAAACAAAGCAGAAGGACAAACACTGCAGCTGATGCCAACCTGGTGTACACATGTTTCTGTAACTTGGTTCTTTCTTTACCAAATTTAGTTGACAGAAAAAATGCAAAGGACAGGGCTGCATATAGCAGCAAAATTGAGGGCCCAAGAAGACTTTTTAGAACAACTTTTTCCACAGGTGTCATGTCAGTCCAAAAACAAATATTTTTTCCAAATTGAATCATATCAATTGCCCACTCAGAGAGGTAGAAAATATATTTGGAAACAGCACTTTGATTTTCAGCAATTGGATTGGAAATATTAATTTGCAGCAAGGAAATATCTTGAATGTTGAAAAGTAGGATTTGCAAATATTTCAAACTGCCTGCTTTCTTTGTATCATCATCAAAGAACTCTTGCACTTTTGAAACCTGCACAATTCCTTTGTGCCTTGTTTCCTTTGGTACCTTGGCAAATATGTTGAGTTTTTCTTTTGATATCTTGTAATGACTCAATTTTTTCTTTCTGCACTGAGTTTTGTCACTTTCATCACTGTGTTCACTTTCAGTTACTCTGTTCATGCTTGATGAGCAAGAAGGTGCTTTGCTCTTTTGCGGAAGTGATTTGACTGTCTTTAACACTTCCACAAAGAACACCTTTATATCTTTCAAAACAATTATGATGATGGCTGCCAATAGTACCCATGCAACACATGTCCAAAGAAACCATAGGTCACCACACTGAGACTTTTCAATGCATGTTTCAGACAGAATAGCTTCTGAAAACCCATTTCTGCATCTGCCACACAGTGTACCTTCTCTATTGTCAGAACAGCTGTTAATTCCTGGGCAAGTCTCTTCTGGGCAGCAGTAGCCCTGAGGACATCTCTGCATGTGTATCTGCCCATCCTGCATCACAGAACCCCAGTAGTTTGCCAAGGCAGAGATTCCTGTTGAGCAGTTTGCTCCATATGGACAGCTGTAGCATTCTCCTTCAACATTTGACTCACACAATACAAAAATAGAATTAAAAGGAAAAGATGACTTGTTTTGGGTGGTACAGCTGTAATCAGAAATGCTCCTTGTAGGTCTCATCAATATTACTGTTGTGGAATTTTCTCCAATGTAATAAGTGTGTGGACAAAAGTCACAAGTTAGTTGAAGTAAACTCACTTCAGTTTCACTCATACCTGCTGTGCTTGATTTTGGCCATGCATACTCTGGACATACAATCTCAATATTTTGGTCATTCATTGCTCTCCACAGCAGGTGGTTCACAATAACAACTGTGGGAATTTTTCCAAAGTGAACAATGATCTTCAAAGATACAATAACTGTTTCATCCATAGTAACAATGCTGGGTGGTCCTTCTGCCCAATCTTTTGTAACTTTTATGTTTTGTAAGATGACTGGGTTTTCAAAAAAGAGGTCATTGCCAAACTTTGACTGATTTTGAAAGTTATTTTCAAATGTACAGTCACTTAAAGTTGAGTTTACATCAGCAATGCCGTGGGAAACAACAGCTGTTCCTTGGTTGTTCACAAAGAGTACAAGGTGTAGGTGTAAGGCACTCTGTACAGCTCGCATGACAGACGCATACTTTCTGGCTTTGTTACTTTCACAAGTGCTGTTGGACATTTGTAAGGCAGATTCACCAAAGAGAGATGCAACCCCTCCAACCTCGTAAGCATTGTTACTGAGGAAGTAAGAAGACCCTACAGAAACAGAAGAAGCATCAGCCAGAAAAGTACCTCCAAACAAAGCTGTGTTTTCAGTGAAGCTGGAGGACATAACAACCACCCTAATATTTCTGTTGGAGAACACAACTCCACCATATCTACCAGCCCAGTTGCTGAGGAAATCAGAAGAGTCTACAGAAATAGTGGAACCTTGCTGTGCATCAATAACTCCTCCTTGCCAACCAGCAGTATTACCAGTAAAGCTACAAGATACAACTGAGACTATAACATTGGTGTAGGCAATCATAACCCCACCAAAATCATCAGCAATATTTTTGAGGAAAACAGAAGAGCAAAAAGATACACTGGAACCTCGTTCTGCATAGATGACGGCCCCCTGCTGAGCAGTATTGTTGATAAAACTGGAGGACACAACTGTGACTCCAACAAGATAACTGGAAACCATAACTCCCCCAGCTGCTAGTGCCTCATTTCTGATGAAATGAGAAAACTTAAAATACATGGAGGACTCTTTTTGTGCAAAGAAAACTCCTCCCTGCTCAGCAGTATTTTTGCTGAAGCCAGAAGATACAACCACCACTGTGACATTTTCAAAAGCAACCAGAACCCCAAGAACATGAGCATTGTTGCTGACAAAATCTGAGGAATTGGCAGAAACAAAACTGTGTTTTTCAGCAAAGACAACTGCTCCATAATTTGCACTGTTATTTGCAAACATGGAGAAAACAACTGTCACTGGAACTTTCTTGCGAACACACAGCACACCACCTTGTTTACCAGCACTGTTATGAGAGAAACCAGAAGAGATTGAAGAAACAGATGAACCTGCTTGTGCAAAAATTACTCCTCCATACTTGGCAGTGTTGTTGGTGAAGCTGGAAGAAACTACTATTGCTGAAACATTGATTCTCAAAAGGAAAACCCCACTGTGTTTGGCAGCTCTGTTTCTGGTGAAATTGCAAGACTCTACTGAAACAGAAGAATCTTGGTTTGCATCAAAAACTCCTCCTTGCCAACCAGCAGTATTATTGGTGAAAGATGAAAAGTTAACCTTGATTGAAACATGATCACTAGCAAGCACAACTCCTCCCCTTTGTCTGGCATAGTTGCTGTGAAACACACAAGATGAGGAAATTTGTACATTGGAGGAATCTTTGGCAAGAACAACTCCACCAGAATGTTTTGCATGGTTTGATATGAACTGACATTCTCCCATTATAGATGTTGATCTGCTGGTAAGAATCATGATTGCTCCACTGTCAGCTGAATTTGAGGTGAAGTTTGACCCAACAACAGAAATATTGGAACCTGAAGCAAAAACCACAACCCCCCAGGGATGCTCTTTGTTTCTGGATCTCTTTGTTGTTCTCCAGTGTTTTGTGATCTCATTGACCCCTGCATCATTTTTGTGAAAGATAGAAGACTGAATATAAAGTGCAGTTTTGATGAGGTGAAAGCAACCACCTTTGTTGCTCAGGAAGTGACTTTCAGAAATATTTAAATTGCTCCTTGAAATCATAAAGATGCCATGAACTTGCAGTGATGACTGAGAAATGTTTACAATAGATAACTTGTTCCCAGCAAACACACAGTTTGAAACTGATATTGTTGACTGTGTTACATTTAAGACAGCACTGTGGTGTGGTTCAAAATAATTTGCATTCATGACAAATCTGGAAGAAGGTTTTGTTTGTGTCCCTGTATCAGAAATCTTGCAGCCACACAAAGTGATTTTTGAAATTTGAGCATTTCCCACATTCAAAGCCTGCCACACTTGTAAGTATTCTGTAGAACTAATTTTCATCTCATGAACAGTATTTGCACTGATGAGGCCACCCAGCAAGTTTCTAAACTCGCAGTCTGTGATGAGAAGCTGTTCTGTGGTTCCAGAAGGAGCCGAAACACCAACAATGAGATTAGAAGGTGAATCAATGGAGGTAAATTTTGTGGTTGTGATGTTGACTGTATTCCAGTCCCCAGACAAGTGCAAGAATGAACTTATCCCAAATTTGTCGGTGTGTTTGGGGACAGCAAAGAATGTAGAGTCAGAAATCAACAAGTCGACTTTTATACCAGATGTGGCAAGTGCCAGAAAAGAGTTTTTGAAAGATGAAAAAGCTACATGTAACCCTGTGCCTTCTATAGAAATATTGGTGTTCTGTATTGAAGTATTCTGAAGGTAAAGTGTTCTTGGCTTCTGAACATACTTGTTTACAAACTTGATGTTGTAAAACTGACTGATGTGCTTGTCACAATGATTGTTTTCTGTCTGAAGGAAAAATGATGTTGTGAATTCTGCTTCCAGATTGTGTGTATTTTGTGCCTCTCCTTCCTCAGCATCTGCAATTTTTCAGGGCCAATTTTTGTGGACAAAATGTCCAAGAAAAACAAAGATCAATTTACAACTGGAATGAATCAACACATAAAATTTACCATTTTCCATGCCCAAGCAATTGGCAGATAAAACCACAGTATCACCCTCCATTAACTTCTTCATGACTGATTTCAATAAGAAGCAGGGCTGATGCCTGCCTCCACAGTCATCTTTATCTTCCACAAGCAGTTCTTTTGGCCTGTGGATGTTGACATACCAAACCCTGCCTTTTGTTCTCAACTCTGCAGAGAGAGAACATGTGAAATATACGATTCAGGAAAGTCAGTGACAATGGAATTTGATTTGCTAATTTCTGTGTTTGTTTTTTTTTTTGCAGAAATCATTTTTCCTCCTCAGTAGAAAGACAAACTGTTTTCATTGGAATTTTTGGATTGTGTAAGAAAACCCATGAATAAGCAGCATGCACAAATCCACATTCCAGGAAGAACAAGAAATATACCTGTGCTGAGAAAACTTTTGAAAGAAGTTTTTGGTATTTTGTGTGTCTCAATTGTTCTGAAGCTTGACTGTTCTGCTTCAGAAGAAAGGGACAACTGGACTTTGTGATGGTATACTCCAACAAAACAGGCTATGAAGAGCCACAGAAGCAGCATTGACTGAAAAAGTGATTTATCCTGTTGAATTGAAGCCTTTTGTCACAGCTTCTGCAGAAGAGATTTCATCGCATGCTCAAAACCATTTTCAATTTGAATTATTACTGTGCATTTGATTGCAAATTTCAAAGAATTTTCACTTGCTTGGATACAGGCAATGAACTCATAGACACCACAATGTACCCACTTTCAAATGATGTTTCAACCTTCAACAATGATTTTCCCCATTGTTGATGCAAATTCAGCAAATCCTGAAGCAAAGCAGCAAGAAGTATCGCAAATTACCATGAAAATACAATTTAATTAACACAAACCTCACAACACTAAAAGCTAGAATTATCTCATTGCCATCTGTGTTTGCTGTTTGTTTCAGATGCAAGTTTCTTTGCAAAATTACCTGTAAATTTCAACCATTTGAGGAAAGACGCCACTTTCCCATTCTGTTTTCTGTTTTGATTATATCTCTGCTGCAGGACAAAACTCAACTGTGTAAATGCAATGAACACTGCTCAACAGCAGCATCTCTCCTTCAAAGCTGTAATTGTAGCAGCACAAAGAGATGCTCAACATAGAGCTGAAGATGAGCTGCACTTCAAACAGAAAACTGAATATTGCTGCAAACCAGCATCTAAAATTACTGTCTGTAATTGTAGTATCACAAACAGGGGCTCAAAATAGATCTGAGACAAAACTGAGATAATTGGAACCACAATGATGGTGAAGTACATGTTGTTGCAATTTTGGTCCATGGTGGGCCAATTTGAGCCTCCCTCACCCAGTTGTCCACCAAACACAAACATATTCACTTTTTCAAAACTTTCCTGCATCCTGACCAGTTTTGCTCATCTTCAGAAGGTTCTTTCAGAATTTGGTCATTTCAAAGAAACTGGAAGTTGTGAAAGTGCAAGGATGGTGTTGTGGCCTCAACTCAAAAACAACCAAGTGCAGCAACTTGAGTCTTCATTGAAATCATCTCCTGAAGTTTCTTCTGTAGTGTCATCCACACATTCCACCACCCACTGGCACCATATGTATCCAGCCCACCTTGCCCCACTGACCCATGCACAAACTTCCCATCTTTGTTACCCAATACCCCACCCTTTCCTTTTGCAACATTTTAGCACCTGAAGAACCTCTCTGTCTGTCTCCCTCTCTCCCTGTCTCTCATTTTGTCTCTGTCTCTCTGTCTCTGTCTCTCTGTCTGTCTCTTTCTGTGTCTCTCTGTCTCTGTCTCTCTCTGTTTTTCTGTCTTTCTGTCTCGCTGTCTGTCCTTGGAATAGATTACTTGATCCCATTGGTACTTTTATTGAGCAAAGACTCTCTCTCTCTCTCCCTCGCTGGCTCCTCCCCCAAGACAGACACTTGATTCCACTCAAATTTTGATCAAGTCAACCAAAGCTAATGTTCTGTCCCTTTAAGTGTGAATACTGGTCCACAAATATCAGTACAATTCCTGTACTGTGAGTATGAAAGCATCATGTCAAGTCCAGCTGTCAAACATGCTATGACAGAGTCTGAGTATAGTGTGTAGGTCCAATCACCATAAGACAGAGAGTTTTATGCCAAGCTCTTAGTGGAACCAGAGATGACCATACTCTGTGCCATGAGTACTCATTCAGACCTGCAGCTGCTTCCTTACATCTGGGTATAAAACTTCACATTCAGCTTTACCACTGGGCAGTCCTATACATATTCATATCTATCAGTCAGATGCAAATACGGTTACATTTATTTGTAACTATCTGTCTTTGCTGACACAGTTATACAACTGTGCATATATTGTTACTCACTCTTGCTTGTTTCCATCATCCAGCTCCCCACTGCCATTCACAACCTTCCCATCCAGCCCACCCTGCCCCTCTGACTAACACCGAAACTTTTTGTTTTCTCTCTTTCTTTCTCTCTCTCTGTCTCTCTCTTTCAAATCTAACCCTCTCATACCCCTCCATGGCCCCACCTTTCCCCGACCCACCTCCTCACTCCCCAACCCCTTTTCCATCTCTCTCACACCCTCACCCCTGTCTCCCTCCCCCAAGCCCCTCTCCATTCCCTACCCAGACCCAACCCTCTCCCATTTCTCCCTCCACCCCTCTCCCATCCCGCACCCACCCCTTTCCCATCCATCCCCACCCCTTTCGCCTCATATTCCCATACCCCTCTGCACTCCCTCTCCCACCCATCACCCTCTCCCTACCCCACCCCTCTCCCCTCCGTCTCAGCCCTTGAGAGAGACAGTTGAAATGACTCCAGTCTTGTCTGCCGCACCCCTCTGCTGAATCTGAGCCTCCTTTACCTCCTCACTCCCTACCCCTCTCTCTCCCTCCCCCACTGGTCTACTTGTCTGCAGTGTGGGGCCAAGCCCTCTTCCATGATTTGCTCTGTTGTTTATGGGTACACATGTGGGTGATAGTAGGGTGGGGTGGGGTGTTGTTCTGATGGTGTGGGTGTGGGTGTGCATTGCTGTTGTAGGTGTAGGGCAGGTCTTGTGGGCAGCAGAATTCTGGAAGAGAATATGAGGTTGGGATGGCTTGTGGGTATAAAATTCTGTCTCTGTGTCTGCACCCAGTGTAAAAGCAGGAGGAAAAATTCAATATGTTTGTGGTTGTGGATTTTTTATTTGTTCAAAATGAACTTTCTATCTGTTTCAGTGAAGAACAAAGAACTGTATTTGCAGGTATCCAAACTTTTAGATGCTGTCGCTTCTTTTGTTTGATTGCTTGTTTTTGTCTCTTTCCTGCAACTCAATATTTTCAAGTGTTGAACTTTTCCTGAAATACTTTGAACAACAGTCTTTTGCCTTTCTCTTTGAGAAAACTTTCTTCAACACCAGAAACAGGGCATAAACAAGAATGACAGTGAGTGGACACCACAGCAGAATGCTGTCAGTCAAAGTGTCACATGCTTCAAGAATGCTCCTGACTGTGCCATAATCTACCAAACCTTCAACAACAACTGCTTTGATGAGATTCAACAACCCAAGAAAGATAGTTGCACAGAGAGAGAATGAGTACAATTGATTTGCTCTCTTATCTTTGTAAGGTGAAACCTTGATGTGAAGAGGTAACATTGCCAAAGTGAACAGTGTCATGGCAGAAAGCCTCAGTACAAGATTACTAATGAAAGTGTACATCAACACCAACACCAATCTTCTGCATTTGATTACACCAGTCCAACACAGAGGACCAATGCCAGTCACTGAAATTTTCTTGAATGATTTTTGGAGATCCTCAATCAGCTCAGCATGCCATGGAGTAACTAGTCTCACTGTCTTGTGCCATTGATTTCTGTGTCTTTTGTAGCTCCACCACAACAAAATTGGAACTGGTAAGGAACATGAAACTAGAAATTCATGAGCAGATATTCTGTTGTCACTCAGGAGACCAGGTCCAATTGTCAACACAAGCATAAATGGAATGACCCAGGTGAGTAGAAAAGCAAAGACTCCAATTTGCCAAGTTTGATAACATGAGACAGTCCCATCCAGAAGAAGAACATATCTGTCTCCAACTTGAACACAGTGAATCAAAGACAGTGTGCTTTTGGCAATTTTTTGATAGAAAAGGAGCAGCACAAACACAGTTGCTGATGTTAATCTGTTGTACACATGTTTCTTCATGTTGGCCCTTTCTTTGACAAACTTGCTTGTCATAAAAAAGATGAAGTACATGGCCCCAAAGAGAAACAGGATTGAGGGTCCAAGAAACATTTTCAGTACAAGTTTCTGGACAGGTGTCACACCACTCCAAAAACAAATGCTTTTGCCAAATTGAATCAGATCAACAGCCAATTCAGAGATCTGGGTAAGGCACTCAGGGATAGAAATTCCTTCATCAACAACTGGACTGGAAACAGCAACTTGCAGCAATGAAATGTCCTGAATGTAGAACAACAGGATTTGCAAATATTTCAAGTTTCCAGATTTCTCATCATCAACAAAGAACTCATGCATTTTTGACACCTCAAATATCCCTTTGTGTTTTGTTTCTGATGACTCCTTTGCAAATATGTTCAATTTTTCAATTGATATTTTGTAATCTGACAATTTCTTCTTTGTGGACTGAGTTTGTTCAGTGTTTTCAGTGTCTGAAGTTTCACTTGATGACTGGGAACATTCTTTGTACTTCTGATGGAATGAGATTAGATTTTGTGGAAAATCTGCAAATAACATCTTGATGTCTTTCAAAACAATAATTACAACTGATGTCAGTCCTATCCAGGCAACACATGTCCAAACAAACCATTGGTCATTACAATGAGAGTTTTCAACACACTGTTCTGACAAAAAGGCTTCTGAAAACCCTTGCATACATCTCCCACATAGTACGCCTGCCCTGTCATCAGAACAATCATCAATTCCTGAACAGGGGTTTTGTTGGCAGCAGTAGCCCTGAGGACATCACTGCATGTGTATCTGCCCATCCTGCATCAAGGAGCCCCAATAGTTTGCCAAACCAGTGATTCCTGCTGAGCAGTTGGCTCCATATGGACAGCTGTAAGATTTTACTTCAACATTCAACTCGCACCAGGTATATAGAGAATTATATGGAGCAGATGACATGTTTTGAGTTGTGCAGTGATGACCAAACTTAGTATTTGTAGGCTTTGTCATTGTTACACTGATACAATTGTCACCAATGTAATAACTGGAAGGGGAAAAGCCACATGACAGTTGAAGTGAACTCACTCCACCATCAGTCATACCTGCTACACTTGATTTTGGCCATGCATATGGTGGACACACAATTTTAATATTTTGGTCATTTTCTACATCCCACCATAGGTTGTTGATGAAAACAACTGTGGAAATTTTTCCAAACCTCATAACAATCTTCAAGGAGACAATTACTGTTTTACCCACAGAAACAATGCTTGGTGGTCCTTCTGCCCAATCCTTTGTAACATTTACATTCTGTATGAAAATGTGGGTTGCAAAAAATATATCATCTCCAAACTTTGACTGATTTTGAAAATTATTTTAAAATGAACATTCAAACAAAGTTGATTTTCTGTTCCTTGTGCCATGTGAAACTACAGCTGTTCCCTGGTTGTTCACAAAGTGCACACTGTTAAGGTGCAATGAACTGTCCACAGATTGTATGGCAGATGCATATTTTACAGCAATATTGCTCTGGAAATGTGATGACTGAACAGAAGCAGAAGAATCTTGAAAAAGAGACATAACTCCTCCTTTTGGAGCACTGCTCTCAGTGAAATTGGAGAACACAACAGACACAGAAACTTTTTTCCAAGTGTACAAAACTCCACCTGATTTGTTAGCACTGTTCCTGAGGAAATGACAGTTTTCTACAGAAACAGATGAATATTGTTCTGCAGAAATAACTCCACCTTCTTCAGCAGTGTTGTTGGAGAAGTTGGAGGATACAAGAGAGAGTGATGCAGTGTTCAAAGTGTTCAAAACTCCACCATATTGAGCACTGTTCCTGAGGAAATGACAGTTTTCTACAGAAACAAAGGAATCTTCCATTGCAACAAGAACTCCTCCATATTTTGAGGTGTTGTTGGAAAAGTTGGAGAACACAACAGATACAGAAACATGATTCAAAGCATCCAAAACTCCACCAAATTGAGCAGTATTCCAGAGGAAATGACAGTTTTCTATGGAAATGGAGGAATCTCGGTATGCACCAATAACTCCAGCAGACTGAGCAGTGTTCTTGGAGAAGTTAGAGGACACAACTATAAGTTGAATTTCTGTAAACCCCAGCAGAACCCCACCAACACCAGCACTGTTGCTCTTGAAATCTGAGGATTCAATGGAAACAGAAGAATCTTGCTCTGCTTCAATAACTCCTCCTTTTCCTTTTGCTGTGTTGTTCATGAAGGATGAGGAATTAACACTGACATTGACATTGTCAATGGCAAACATCACACCTCCATATTTCCTGGCCTGATTTCTGTCAAATACACACAGTGACTTCACTTGCACATTCGAGGAGTCTTTTGCAAGTATGACTGCACCAGAATGCTTTGCTTTGTACGCGGTAAGAGCCATTGAAAGAGTTCTGGCTGGTTCCTGCCATTTTCTGTGTTTTACCGATCCATTGCAGTCGGTTGTGAGCTTTCCTTGCGTCCGAAAAAGAGAACGTATAAAAACGAGGTGTGCCTCGAACATCTTGGCACACTTGGGATTTTTAGCACTCTGGCTGTGGTCGAGACGTTACTCGACCTGCAGAACAGAAGGCTTCAGTGGTCCGCCCTGTCTGTTAGGAATGTAAGGTTGCAGGGCCCTGAACTTCTGGTGCTTTCCCCATCATCCCTCTCATGTTCTCTGGACAGCCCCAAGGTTTGCAAGCTGGAATGGAATAAAAAGATAACTTGCCTCAGTTTCGGAGTTTATCTGATTTTATGTCCTGCCGAGCGGAAAAGGATGTGGTAGGACGAGGAACACGGAGGAAGG
>JAAUXT010114749.1_pt1 | contig 20186 bp, 24 predicted proteins | sample 7278171 | NCBI WGS metagenome assembly JAAUXT01 (sample SAMN14350112, study PRJNA611818) | marine sediment metagenome | isolation source: surface marine sediment (1.8m) | place: French Polynesia: Moorea | collected 2018-08 | reverse complement strand
ACATGGGCTGGCAGGCAAACTCAACATGGAAATTTTCAAAATTTTCTGAAAATGGCCAAAAAATCTTTCAGGTGAACGCCGAACGTTTGTATGAACCCCCACGCTTTTTATGCGTAGCATTCTTGTTTCTGAAATAGCCTAAAAATGATTTGGGTGAAGGTTCAGTTACCCCCCCCCCTGCAAATGGCCCACTGAACTGGCCAACTGAACCGTGGTCAGAGCTCGGAGACGACTGGCCTGCAGGAGACCGCGCTCTTTTTAGGCGATAGCCTTCTTGTTAAAGTTTTCGCGAAATGCCAGGCAACCGTTGCAATTGGCGAGATAATCTTCTGTCCTCCTCATGCCAGACGTTTCTGGATTTGTCAGTAGTGAGTCCCATCTGCCACTATCCTGTTTGATATGTTGGTCCAGCATGCCGAGAGAATACACCACAGTTTGTACTCTGGTCTCAACTGTGTGCAATTTTCGGACAGGTCGTTACAAAGGTCCATTTGCCTAGTTTCCGGCTCCACCTTCACCTCGGGGGTGTGCTCTGTCTTTGTGAGTTTGTCTGAACCTCGTGGCTAGAGTTCTCATTGGTGTTGGTGACAGGTAGTTACACGAGGGGAGGAGGACCGACAAAGCTCAGTCAAGCCCACGAGGCAAAGGTAGATGAAGCTTGTCATCTGCACAAGCCAGTTGTCAGCGCTCTCGTTGCGTGCAACATTTTGGATATTCGTGGAGCAATGACATACGGATTGCAATCATTACCTGTCCTCCTTCATTTGAAAGTTGTTCAAAGGGGAGGGGGGGCAATCTGGCAACTTTTTCGAATGTGACAAATATTCACCGCTCCCTCCATGAACAAGATGCACAATTTGAGGGTAAACAGGCACCTCAGGTTGTGAAAGGGGGAGGGGGACGCCTTCACCTGAAGCCAAGTAGTGGTTGCGTGAGATTTCTTTGTGAAGGCCATGAGATGGCGCGTGTCTGTATCGGCAGGTGTTCTTGTTTAGTTTTCTGTGCGTGGTGTTTCTGTTCCGTGCGTGCGGTGTCGTCCCTTGACAAGCTCGTGCAATCAGTGATTTGTGTTTCTTGGTCGATAAGCGACGGAGTTTATACTAGCTTTTCTACAGACCACTCGATTATTTGCTCCCCGTGATCGAGATTGCCTTGTGTTCGTCAGTGTGCAGTCATGGTTGCATGATTGTGCGATACGATGTTTACCGTGATGCTGTGCAGACTTTCAACATCTGTTTTGCTCCAACCCATCCGGGTTCCTCGATGAAAGACTTTCTTGTGCATTTGTGCTTCTCGCTTTCAAGTCTCCTCTTCGGAAGAAAACTAACTTTTTGCACACTGAAGCAGAGTGTTTTTGATGGCGTTTTTTCTCCTTTGTGTCTTCAGGAAAGTCAGGAGGTGCTGGAGGAGGTGGGATGGGCGGAGCTCGCCCTTCGCCCGCGGGAGGCGGTGGAGGAGGCGGAGGCGGCGGCTTCGGGGGAGGTGCGCCGCAGCTTGGAGGGCTGTTCGCCGGGGGAATGCCCACGCTCAGGAAAACTGGAAACAGACCAGGTCAGTTTGGATATCAAATCAAGTGCTGCCTGAGGGTCCAATAAATTTCATAATCTGACAGGCAGAGGTCTGGCAGATGTAGTCGTGGGAAGTTTCTGATCCATATTCCTTCCCTGGTTTCACTGACATTTTGAGATGGGGAGAGAAGCACTCGAAGGTCCAAAACCGCGATGGAATATCTGTTGTGTTGACATGCGCAATGGAGGAAAATGTCTTGTGTGTTTTTGTTTGAGTGAATGCACAGGATAGATCAATAAATTACAAGTTTTCTTTCTTCTGCTGGTGTCAGGTGGAGACGTTGGGGCTCCAACACAACCTATGATGCCAAGAACTCTAAACAACAACATCAAGGACAAAAGTCCAGCTCCTGCGAAAAAGTGGGCACCAGTCAACACGAGCCCGGGCCCTGTGAACAACAACTCTACAAACCGTAACGGACCCGTGAGCAACCACATCGGCGGCCCTCCACCGCCGCCACCACAAGCGAAAAAGCCACCCACTTTCGGTGGGGGTGTCCCTCCACCTCCTCCCTTCCAACAAAACCATGTGGGCGGAGGACATTCAGTGCCTCCACCACCACCTTCCCAAAAGGCGAAGCCATCTTTTGGGGGCAGTGTTGTAAATGGTGCTATCGCTCGATCCGCGTCCACGAACAGCAGCCAGTCGGCTCAAAATGTGTCGAGTGCGAGGAATATGTTTGAAAACAGCCGGGGTCCTCCAGTGCCGCCGCCAATGTTGAATGCAGGTCGGCGGCCTTCCACAGGAACGACAAACAGAACGCCAGCGTCGGGGTCGCAACCACCGCCGCCGCCACCTCCCCCGAGCAGACCACCATCGGTCGGGGGAGGACCTCCGTCTCTCCCAAACAGACCTCCGAGCGCCAAGAACGTGCATCCGGGTGGCAGACCGACGCAACCCCCGATGGGAAATCGGCCGCCACCGCCGCCAGCGAGAGGAATGCCTCCACCGCCGCCCCCGTCCAGGTCGAGCGGCCCACCGCCTCCGCCTCCAGCTCGAACTGTTCAGCGGACAAGTTCGTCGTCGTCCTCCAGAGGTCCTGCTGGTCCAGGGCCGCCTCCCCCGCCCCCGATGAGAGGCGACCGGCCGCCACCACCTCCAGCCAGAATACCGCAGTCACAGTCTTTGGGCTCGGGCCTCAACAAGTTGGCTGCGTCGTATGACAAAGGTTTGTTTCACGAAAACGTGTCCATCGCGGAACAGTGAGACTCAGTTTGGAGAATCGAACAAAAAATCAATCCTTCGTCCAGTGTCTTTCGAAAACTATGCGCTTGGCAGTTGGTTTGAGGAAATTCTGGTTCGATTTCGGCAAGTGACAATCGCTTGAAAGGTCTGCAATGCTGTGGCACATCTTGTTCCAGATTTTGAAAACATGTTCAAGTTTCCATCGGATTTACCTTCCCCGGAATACTTCAGTCGATCACAAAAGACGTACCCCAGCCACAATCCCAAGAATCCGGGTAAGTAGCCTTCATAGATTCGGACTGATGACTTTCATTTGTTCATAACGTATAAACTGTCTGACATTTCCTCGAAATAAAGAACGTTACCTGGTCATTTTCCTGTCTGGCTGAACATTTCAAAACACAGCTTGGTAATAAAATGCATGGCATTAACTGTACCAGTTCAGGTAATGTTTCTGGGTTCGGTATTGATGACTGGAATTCGAGGAATGAGAAGGGGCTTTTCATTTTGTTTCATGCTTTCTTTTGTTCAGTTGTTGCGCAGCGCAGTGACTAAAATGGTGTAACACTGGTAAATTTAACATTCGGTGATCGGGTTAGACGGTTAAGATGCTCAATCACGCGCCGTCCACACACACGTTTGCCCTGCTTGCAACACGTGCGTTTTCCCTGTTTGTGTGTTTTTCACGCTTGCTGTTCACGCCTGAAAGGCCAGAACAGACAGGATAATGTGGCTGGCTCCCTTTTGTTTCGTGGAGAGAAAGTGGCTAATCCATCCTGAACCGAACGTCAGGTTGATCCAAACTGTCTGATTGATGGCGTTGAATGGGATCGGATGTTCTCCCTTCGGGGGTCTTCGTTGCACACCAATGTTTGTGCATGATTGGGAGTCGGTCGGGGTTGCAGCTGTGGTTTGTCGTGTGTCAACCTTTGCACGGTCAACCCGTTTCATTGGAGACGACGACAGTAGTTTTGATTCCAACTCCCTGTCAAAACGCTCGTCGTTCAGTGGAACAACGACAGGCACAGCTTACATCAAGAGTGCAAAGCTTTTTACGATGTAAGACCACCGTGTATGGTTTACTTGCATGAGGAGCGGTCCAGACTAAACCAGATCAGGGATATAAAGTGTGTTCCCTGAATTCGTTCTTCACCAAAAAACACCTTTGGGAAAATTAATACTCTCATCTCTCGTATCTTTGTGTTCTTCCGCTCAAATTACCGTTGGTCCTGACTCTGCGAAATGTATTGATCCACGAATGCCATTGAACTCACCATTTATTGTCTTCATTGCAGTGAACAGAAATAGACTACCGCCACCACCTCCGCCGAGATGAGGCCTGGCCACTGTTCATAGACGATCTACTTCGATAGGTGATATGTTGGCTGTAGTGATATTGACTGCAGTATTTTCCCAAAACTACGTTGGTGGAGTTCCCGCATCGAACAGTTCTGTGCACGAGCGAGAGCACCAAAGGACAAAGCACGTACTCCTGGAAATTTTGACCTTTTTCATTCACCTTTTGTCGTTGGTCACCTCAAATATTTGTTTGTACAAATCATAATGATGCCTGCAAAAAATTCTTGCGTGAAGCTCAAAGTAACTTCCATTTGCAACTGAGCCGCCGCATTCTGCAAAGTGTCCACTTGAACATTCCAATTGTGGTTCTGGGAATCATGTCGGGAAGACAAAACAACATTGAGGCAAAAAACAATTGTGCGAAAAATGTCATCATCAAATCTTTCTGGTCGGCGCAGTCCAAATTGTTTCGTCGCAAGTCCGTTCGTCGCGCTCTTCTTGAATGCCGTCTTTGTACTGCTGTCCACGTGTTGCCATGGCAAACAAACGTCATATCTTTTTCAAAAGAAGTGGTGCTTGCCCACATCTGCATGATGTCTTCACAAAAAATGTTCAGCTTCAGGATCCGTTCGTGGCACTCTGGTTTATTCAAAACTTGTGGTCTGTATTTCCTTCAAAAGTGTTGAATTTGGTTTTGTGTCTTCAGAACAATATGTTTCATTGTCCGCCTTGTTTCATTTTCCGCCTTTTTTGCACCAAAAACAGTTGCAATGATCAGGGTCGGGAGAGAAAGAACATGAAGGTGTGCACTTGTGTTGAGAAAGTTGTCAGCAAGGGAATGTTCTTCAGGCAGAGCAGTCTGTGATGGATGGAGCCTGAAGAAAAAGCGTTCTACGAGTTTACCGTATTTATTGCAAATCGTGAAACTGTGATAGACTTCCTAGCAAATCATTCAATGTTTCTCGGCACATAATTCTCAGCTGATGAATTGAAACCGGAACATGACAAGCAGCCAAACGAAGTTTAGGGACGTTCACAAAATGCGTTGCTGCTTTGTAAAGTTCATCTGTGTATAGATCTATACTGAGGTGCAGGGTTTGAAGAAAGAAAATAATAAAACGGAAGCATTCTGTACCCCATGGCAATCCCTTGTGAAGCAGTTATGTAGTTGTAGCTTTTGGGGAAACTATTTTCCACCTCTTTCATCCCAGTTTTGAAATGGGATATGTTACGTTGAATTTTTGGCGTGAGTGTGTTTCTGCAAGAGGATGATCCAATCTGGTCCGTAGAAATCTATGCAAGGCACTTTTTTTTTCGCTGAATCAACTTCACGATTTTGCGAGCTTTCAGATAACGAGTTGTTGCAAGGCTTTTTCTTCGGGAATTTTATACCGGTAGACCGATATTTAAGTTCCGTTTCGTTGAATTTTTCTGTTTCGTTCATGTTCAGTTCACAAAATTTTTCCCAAAGAAAGCAGTCGTGCGCGCGAGATGTGTTTGATGGGAGAGTTATTTGTACAGGATGTACATGTTGTATACGTTGAAATGAAACTTCTATATTTTGTACAAGAAGGGAGCGCATGACTTGTACATAAAAAAGCGTCATCAAGAGCAAATTGTTCTCTACACAACACAAATTACAAATAAATACAAAAAGATGAATGAGAACTGTGTTTGTCAACCGAAGCCACGGCTGCAGCTGGTCAACACTCCACATTGCCCGCAAACAAAGTCTCAGCAAGTACTGCAGGTTTTCGAGCGAAATTTGCCGTTCGCGGGTCAGGTTTTGTGCACGCGCACTGGCACAGAAGAGGACGCTGCCGCGCGCGCTGCTCTCAGTTGTTCCCGCAGCGCACTGCTGCTCCGCGAAGCGGACAACTTGGCCGAAGCGGCCAAACGAACGGACATGTACCGCGCTGACGGAGGCAAATCCTCCTTGATGCGAATGTCGTCCAGCTCAGCGACGTTGTTCAGATGCTGTTGCATCGCATCCTCAAGGCGACTTTGAGAACGAAGGAGGATATCCGTCGCAGCGTCTCTGAACGTATCTGCAAAAAAGCAGAGTTTTGAACTTTGGCGCGATGCAAAGACACGCTGTAAATTTCCGCAAGAAAAGCCCCTTCCGGTCATTGATTGCGTTCCTATTTCGAAACTGTTCCTTCAGTAAATGTGCACCAGGATGACATTCAAGCAAAGGATTTCTTGACGAATCGCGGGGTGTGAAACATCTGGGGACTTCCCGTGCATGAGACTTCGGTGAACACGAACCCTATCTGCCGACAATCCACCACTGTCAATACACTCAGAACGCATTGTTTCCCAACCAATTGTAAACAAAAATCTGTACCCTCCACACTGGAAGAAGACTGTCCGTAAGGATCAACTGGTTCTTCATCTGAACCACTTGATTCTTCACCGCTGGACGAGACCTGGAATCCAGCCTCAAATTTTTCTGTTTTAGTCACGTCGATCCCGTCCAGCTGCTTCAGATTTGGTAAATCCTGGACGATGCTTCCCCTGCGCAGAAATACAACACAACGTGCAAGATTCTGAGGAACTGTCGTTGTGAGCGGATTCGAGTCAAACCTGAAGGGTCAGCCTGCAGCAAATTCCATGAATGAATTCTGTATGACAACACAGACCTGTAATCTGGCAGTTTGGTGCACGGGTTGCACTTCAGCGACAGCACGACCAAACTCTGAGGCAGCTCGTCTGAAAGATGTTGCAAGGGCGGGTGATGCACAAGCGTCCACAAACTTTCACGGAGTTTGTGAACATTTCCCTCCACCCTTTTTCCTGACCCTTCTACACCTTGAATATTTTTGTTTTGTTCAACAGAATATTCTGTCAATTGATGAACGTTTCACTTGTCCTCATCTAGAAGCAACCCAACTGAAAGGCTTTTGTGAAACGCCATTGACACCAACAAATGTGTCCACACAAAATTCCATTGAGATCTTTATTTTCCTGAATTGACACTTTTCATGACGGATCTATTTTCAGATGTCCTTTGCAAGTTTGTTTTCTGTGGTGGCGAGATTGTATCAGTACAGTATCTTTTGATTCGAAACTTGTTGTTTGCTGTTCTGCTTTGAGAAATACACACATGGGCAACTGATTTCTTGAAACTGCGTTTGGCTGTTGATACGTATTGTTCAGGCTTACCGATGTCAAAAGACTTGATTTGATTCTGGGACAGATCAAGAAATGCCAGTTTATGCAGATGCGACAAGCCTTCTATTCGGTTGATTTGGTTTTCTGCCAACATGAGGAATGTCAAATTTGGGAGGCAGTCCAAGTTTTCCAACCGTGGGATTCTGTTCTGTAAAAGAAGTTCATTTATCTCCTTTGAGAATGTGATCCAAATTGCACGAGATTGAATGTCTACGTCAGCAGCTTCGTCAGCTCTCACGTGTTGCAGATACACGTTGGTCACTTTCTTTCCGAGCAACTCCAAACTGTCAATGCGTCCAATGTTTTCTCTGTCAAGTCGGAGATGTGTAATTTTATTCAATGCACACGTTCTACAATGCAAGATTGCACAGCAAAGTGATTCACAGCATTTCATGGCAGGTTCAAATTTTCGTCAAATAATAAAGACAACCTGAACACGTACATTTTGTCGTGACTCCATTTCTGAGCTTCCGCTGGCAAGTGCCTCCTGACAATCAAATGCAGCGAAATCGCAGTTGGTTTGGTCTCTGAAATGAAAAGATCTTGGCAGTTTGCAAGACAACTCCTTGGCTTGAATTTGACACGAATAAAATTGTATCTTATCTCATGAGATTGACCAGAATTTACCTTCAATTTCATAAGACTCGTCGTATTCATTCGACGCCATAAAAGGGGCAAATATGTTTCACATATAAAAATATTTATGTCGTTTCTCCCGGAATGTTTCCAATGTAAATAGTAAACAGAGATTTTTACGATGCAGCAAATCACGTGACAAGGTTCACCGGATAAAGATTAAGAATTGTGCATTTCAGTATGTCTTGTTGCTGTGACAGAACTTCGGCCATTATTCAATCAAACTCTGTTTGTTTTGAAAAAGAAGTTTTCTTGTTTGTTTGAAGCAAAGTTAATTGGCATGAATGGGTGGATGACAAGACATAACACGACCGTTAGAAAGTTACATTTTAGATCACAATTTTCCAACGTCCTTCACCCTGCAGCAAAACGGCGGGAAAAACAGACAGCAGAAATAAGAAAACACAACAGACATGAATATCGAGGAGGAAGAATTTCAAGACGAATTTTCCACATTTGGAATCAATATTGAAAATGAAGAAATTGTTTTGAGATTGAAGGAGCTGTGTCAGCAGTACAAGTGAGTTCAGACAGATATATGCGCTTTGATGCTGCCCAAATGACATCAGACTAGACTACATTTGTGGCAGAAGCTTTGACAGCTGGATCTTTTCTTGTACAGTTTCGCACACTGGTGCTTCTCGTAAATTCTAGGTTGAAATGTAGACTTGGGATATGAATGTGAATTCATATCCGCTGTTTTGGAATGGCCGGGACCCCTCTGCATCGATTGGACATTGACATCCATCTAGACTTCGGACTCTACGAGTACATTGTTGTTTCCAGGCTTGACGCAAGTCAAATCGCAACAGAATGGGTTGCTTATTCGAACAGCAACAAAAATTGCAAACTCAACCAAGAAAGGCTGGAGCTTCTGGAGCGAGACCGGCTGAAAAAATCCGCAAAAGTAAGTGCGAAAGACATCTTACTCCGATGGAAGGTGAATATACCTTCGTGCTGTTTGTGACCTTGTCTCTTGGGTGACAACTTCAGATCAACACGCCCAGCTCTACTGGAAAGAAATTCACGAAGAACAAAATTCACAACTCAATCGACGCTGTGAGCGACTCGGAATCATTTATGGACTCGTACTCCACTCCGAAGGGAAAATCGATCAATAAGAGACTCCAAGCAACTCCTGACAGGTTCTAGAAACTTTCAATTGAATGACGGCTGTCAATTGATTGGGAAACAGGACGGGCATTGTTTGAGGGTTGCATCGTTTCTGCTGAAAAATCACTGAAATACTCGTAGAAGGTTTGATGACCCATTTCGGCGTGGCAATGAAGTTTACCCCTCGCAAACAGTTTGTTTTTCGTTTGACAGCAATGCTGCCAACAAACGACTGACGGGTCTGAACGGCAGCTCCTCTGTACCGTTTTCACCAACAAGTTTTTCACCAGGCCAGTCGTCCGTCACTCCTTCCAAAAAGTACTCTGCTCGCACAAATGCTGGAGAGATACTCGCCTCGTTTGGAGACGAAGTGAAGGTGAGTCAGTGTGTGTAAGCTGTTGCAACAGGCCTCATTGTACGACTTTGGCAGGGTGTCAGTCCCCAAAAATTATGTTAACGAATCTTGTTTCAGGTGTGGAAGTCAGAACGAGCAAAACCCGTGAACATATCGTCCTACGATGAGGGCAGTGCTCTGACATCCCGATACAAGTTCATGTTTCAAAAGTTGGTTGACAAAGCAGCTGCCTTGAATGATATCACAGAAGTTATTGGTAAGCCTGAACGTCACTACCGAGCTTTACTGCTTTGCGCATTTCTGTCAGCTTAGTTTGAAATCGGTGGCAAATTAGACTGCCAAACAGAACAATCGAACTACGTACACTTATTTGTTCAGGTGCTGACATCCAAAAAGAACACAATTTGGAGGAATACGTCCACGTTGCAATTCCTGCCCAGGAAGAGGTGAAATGCCTTCTCTTTGTGTCCAGAAAAAAAAGTGGAGGAGCCTCTTCAGGCCTCAATGATTTTCTTCTTCGTTTTCCAAACACTTGCCTGAACATTCTCACCTGTTTTGCAATTCCAGGTGACGGTCCTTGGTCGGATCTGTTGCGACTCGCAAGGCAAGCTGAACGCGAAGTCTGTGCTGTTGGAAGGGTGCAGTCAGGTCTCAATGGGAAGACAGGTTCCTGTGGATTTGTCTGAGCTGAAGCAGTTCGCTCTCTTTCCTGGTCAGGTATGAGCGTGATGTGTCAAGAATGAAACCTGCGAAACTTCAACATTGATTTTCTTTCTCCTAGTATGTGCATGTGTGTGTATATCTCTGTAGGTTGTGTCCATGACTGGTATCAATAGCAACGGCAGTAAGTTTGTTGCCAAGCAGATACATGAGTGTGGTGCGCCAGCGCCGCCGAAAGAGCGGGCGGAGCTGTCCAGCGGTCCTTTGAATTTGCTTGTTGCCGCTGGGCCGTACTCTACAACTGACAACTTGACGTTCGAACCACTGGCTGATCTTATCAAAGTGATAAAGGTGAGTCGCTGGTGAGAGAACCGCATCGACATCAATGCCCGGTACGTCTTGTTTGGTCACAGGGCCGTTCATAAAGTGTGCAGCGAACGTCGTGGGGACTTCATTTTACACAATGCACAGACTGCACCAAAATTGTCTCTTGAAGTGCGATGCGCCTGAAGTGCATGGAAACAGGGCCAAATGTGAAATGGATTTGACCTTACGCGCTTTTGTGCACTTCTCGAAGCCCATCATCATCAGGCAGCATACACATCGTACAGGTGGCGCAACACATGGCCAGGCGTGAAGAACGTTGTTCCTGTTCCTGGAAGTATCTTGTTTCGCTTCACGCATGTTCGATGTTTGTCAGCGAGAATCACCTGACGTGTGCATCCTGATGGGGCCGATACTGGACATCAAGAATCCTGAAGTGGAGAACGGCCAGCTGGGCGAAACGTTCGACGAGCGATTCAGGAACACCGTCAAACAAATCTGTGATATCACAGCCAAGTAAGTTTAAGAGGTCGTGTCAAATGAGAGCACAAGTTCTTTTGTGCAATTGTGAACATGCGAACAAACTGGAAGTCTCCTGGCTCAGATCCTGACAAATGTTCTGGTAAATCCAACCCAGTTTTCTTGGTTTTTCAGCCTTCAAACACGGTTGGTATTTGTGCCATCATACAGAGACGTGCACCACCCCATGATCTACCCACAGCCTCCGTACAACATGCCTTCGGACGAACGCGTTCACTTCGTGTCCGATCCCTGCCTCTTGAACATCGACGGGCTTGTGGTCGGTCTCACCTCGACTGATGTGCTGCTACAGCTCGGCACCGAGGAAATTTCTTTTCCACCAGGTTTGAGACTCGTCGTGTCTTTTCGATTGCTCAGGTGTGAAAACACGCAAAGGCCGCCGAATCAAACCCTTTTTGCCACAAGCTGAAGTCGCAAATACTCTACACAGCCTCACGTCCAAACGACAGGCTGCGCTCATCCATATTAGAAAATCCCCAAAAGAAACGTGCTCACAACACCTACACGTGCAAGTAGAAAATGGTGGTGGCACAAAACTGTGCACGAACAGCTCACAGTTGTGCTTCATTTTTGCCTGCAGGGTCATCGGACCGGTTGTCGCGTCTGGCGGGTCACCTGCTGACACAGAGGAGCTTCTACCCGCTCTATCCACCGACGGAAGAGATGAACATCGACTACGCGCACTACGAACACTACGCAACGCTGCCCGTCACTCCGCATGTGCTCATCACCCCGTCCGATCTTCGCTACTTCATCAAAGACCTGCACGGTTCGTGCTGTGTGAATCCGGGCCGGTTGGCAAAGGGTCACATCGGTGGCTCCTTCGCGAAGTTGACAGTACGACCGTTGGTCGGAGACGATGTTCAGCCTGTCGTACAAAGAGTATCAGCTCAGATAGTTCGCATTTAGCAAATTTGTGAAGAGATTTTTTTTTCTGTCAAATATCAGCGCTCACTTTCGACAATGCAATAAATGTGCAGACGTCATTCTTGGTCGTTTGTTACTTTATTGAAAAAAGGAACATTTTCAGCAACGAAGTTTGGTTACAAACAAATGTAGCAGCTTTGATCACAGATCAATGTTTACTTCACTTCTCCCGTGTCAGTCGCACTTCGACCAACTGGGGCCAATTCACTAGACTTGGTTTGGTATCGGAATGCAAACACCCGCAATGACTTACATCTGAGCGATTTGAACACGTTTGATTTGCCGCGAAAAGTCGACACAAACGTCTATTTAGCAGCTTTATCTCCTACGTCGTGACGACACTCCTGACCAGAATGATTCGCTGAAATTTCGAGCAGTTCACAACCGTCTGTCAGTGAGCAGCACCAGAGATCTGACGAAACTGTCCTGGAAACATTCCCCCCTCCCTCCAAATCTCGTCAAACGTGAACAAGCACGTCTGTCGAGCCAGCGTCGTCGGAGTCATCGCCTGTGACGTGCGTTGTATTCTCTCTGGTGTTGTCTCTTGAATCGCTTTCGCTTTCACACAGCCTGCAACAGAGAAACAGCTCATTTCCATGTTGTTCAGACAGAGGGATAGGTCTCCGTTCCAACGTGAAAAACGAGGTTGAACAAAAGGAACAAAAGACTCAAAACAATAATTTGCTCTTCGAATCAAACCAGACTCGTGCGGGATCAGTTCTGACCTGCAACTAAAGAAAATGGCCTTTTCTGCGCAGGACGGAATCCCCTCATACAAACGCACATGCAGCTCCCATTATGGATAGTGATTTAATTTGTCAATCAGCAGTTTTCCCGAGCCAATGCTGCAAAAAGAAACACTGAAGAGAATTGAAACTAAACCTGTAGAAGTAGGTCATGTCTTGGAAGTGGTGCTTCCCGGTGAGATGCTCGAGGACGCCTCCGTTGAGCAGCCTCCTCCCGTACTCGACGCCTTCTGAGCGTTCCCTGACCAGCCCGACCTCGAGCAGCCAGTCGATCAACTCGCTGCCCGTGAACACGTCCTGGTACAACTGCGAGCGGGAGCTGCCGAAAAAAAGTCGTCGGTGGGTTTCCCACAACCAAAAAGATAGACAGACCGGTCGATTCTACAACAGATGAAAAAGAACTGACCTTTTGTCTGTCACAATATTTTGCTTGCACCGGTCTCTGTGGTACGTCACGAACTGCTCACAGGTCTGGATGGTGTCCGAGTCAAGATCGCTGAGGTTTCTCTTGACGCCTGCACCGCTGCATCTGTTCCACATCAGCATAATCCTGCCAACAAACAATCTTTTCAAGACACAAATTTCACAACAACCAAATCATTTTCAGTGCAAGGAACCTTGTTTCGTAGTTTTAAAACCTTCTTCTATCTTCGTGAATCGCACGACATGAGAAAGTGCAGACACACTGAATCACACACACCTGGATGTGGTTGTGCTGTTTGTTTTGCGCCTGATATTTTTCTTACCTCCGCACAAATGGTTCAATTACCATCTTCTGGTCCAACCCAAAAATCAGGAACGCAAAGAAACCCTGAAAGACCAGCATTGTTTGCGCATAGGAATCGCAGTGAATTTTTCGCCTCAAACATCAAGTTGACATCAATTGGACAAGAAACAGAGACAAACCTGGCCAAATAGCATGAAAGTATCGAGAAACTCCAGCTCAAGGAAAACGCCCGTCTTAGATTCGCCAGTCAAGCGCCAGATCAAAAGAAAAATTGCCTGCAAAACGAACATTTTTGTACACACCAACTGGCCACGAAGAGTCTTGGAAAAGAAATGCCACTTTTCCTGTTCCGGCGGTCTTGTTGCTGGTCAGGTTCCTTCCCAACGTTACCTCAATGCACGATGCAAGCAGCAGCAGCAACAAAAGCTGATGTCTCGTTTCTTGGAAATCATACTGGACATCCTCTTCTTCCATTGGGTCATCCGTGACGCTCTGAAAATGAATCACGAAAATAGAAAAGCACAGGCATCAAGCCGCACAACCCTTGTGTATCCCTCCGAATTCGACGTGTTCTCTTCAGCTGCAGCGTAACGAAGCAAACGTGCTGCTTTTGAACAACGTCACACGGTGGCTCTGTGTGTGTGTGTGTGTGTGTGTGTGTGTGTTTGTGTGTGTGTGTGTGTGTGTGTTTCGTAACTCAACCACAGGCGGAGATTGACACTTTGAGGGAGCTATGCGCTGGAAATAATCACCTGTGTTGCGTACAGGTTCAGCAGAGAATGGCACCTCCTTCGCTCTTCCACACTGCAGCTCTGATGCAGGGAACACGACTGCTGCGATGTGTTCAGCAAAGACTGACTCTCATCTTCAACTTCAGATCCACTTGTATCCCGCGATAGCGTTCTGGATCTACCACGAAGAGTGTCCTGCAGCAGGTCTACGTCTTCTATGTCAGTCACTGGAATAGATCAAAAGTTCACTTCACCTCCCGCCACAAGACCACTTTTCACGAGACCGAAAAGATCTGTTGTACACATACGAGTTTCACACAAAGTCCTGTTGCGAACCTCTGTCATGTGCTGCACAACCAGGGTGGCAGTCTTCGCATTTCTGATAACTGTTTGTGTTTTTCCGTTTGCGCTTCTGACTCCGTCGAGAGCTGCGCGCGCTCGCTGCTCCTGAGACGGACGGCTGAGTGTGGAGCCAGCCCATGACGGGCGGCGCAGACGCAGCCACAGAGTTGGTGCCGTAGGTTCTGCTCTCCGCCGCCACCGGATTACTGCAAACAGTGGCATTTCAGTGATATAGTTTCCATCAAAGTGTTTTCGAACTCTACTTTGTCTCTTCCATGATACTGCCAAAGTTGCCAGGGAGAAAATAACCCAAGAGAGATGTTCACGACAGTCACGAAAGATTTTGTTTGGAACCACAAAGTTTGTGCGCAAGTCAGCTGAGAAAATGTGATTCTTTTTCGTAAGCCTTACAAATTATTCAACCCGTTAGTCGTGTGTGCAAAACCAAGAATCAGATTTGATCAATGACTTGTTGACCGTTGCGGATACGGAGAGCAGGAGGCCCAAGTCTGAAGCATGGATGTTGCAGGAAGAAGAGTGTTGCAAAAAGAACCACAAACCTTTCGTGGCAGCTGTTCATTGACTGGGAAGTTGTGTGATACCCAGTTAATGAACTGGATTCATGCAGAAAGTAAAATCACCTCAACAGTTCTGACCTTGGCGCCGGAACCTCAGGCTCTGTGGTGTTCGTACACTCTGAGTCAAACCTCACTTTGGATCTGTGCGCGCGTTTGTGCAGCGTGAGCGCAACAATCGTAACGAATGTGTTCACCACCAACACACACACCGACATAATTCCCTGCAAAAAAAACATACACAATTTGTGGCATTTTCATTGAAACAAGCCGACTTACAGCCACTTTCATTCTTCAGTTGTGTGGTTGTTTCAAATTTGAACCTTCCGGACATGCCTGTGCTTTCCCGTAAGCTCCAAACATATAACACGGGTCGTCTTTGTGAAGAAGATCTCTTTTGCCAACGAAAAACAACAGGGCGCACAACAAGACAGGAAACCTGCAATTTGCAACAAAACGTAAGGGGCACAGTAGTAAACAGAAAATTCTGCTTCTGAATGTTTTTTGCACACGTCCCTCGTACCCGATTCCATAGAAATAGAAATATGGCTTCATTTTCAGCACGTAGCAGAGACTCCTTGTTTGGAGGAGACACAGACAAACGGCGACACAAGACATCCAGCATCTTGTTCCCATCACTCCCACGAAGTACGGTATGAACTGCAGGTAATGTTGCCACACAACTCTGCTGTCCGTCACGGCATAGATAATCAATCCCAGGCACGCAAGGAACTGGAAGAGTTGAAACACATCACCTTGTGGCTTCACAATTGGAGAAAAGGAAATGGAACTTTTTTCTTGAGTACCAGTGACAAACCTGGGATGCAACCAAAAAGCCTGTCATCTGGTGAGGCACCATGCGGATTCTTCTGTGAACACCAAAGACAACAAGAACCCAAATCTGAAAACAAAGAGAGCCGAGATCAAAAAGCGCCTCTTCTCACCAATCTTGACGACCTAGCAAATTTGCTGATCCACGGGGGTGGGAGTGTACAAGTTTGTTTGCACTGAAACTTCACCCGTGACAAAGGGATCATCCACTGAGATGTGATTTGCTTGAGACTCGCACGACGCGGGATTGACGGACTCACACAACTGAATGACGCCACGATGCTGATATCTCGCGCGGTGCTCAGCACCAGCGAGTTGTACATCTCCTCGGACGCGGCGGGGAGCGTCATGAGGCGCGCCGACACGAACATGATCGGGGCAGACAAAAACGTGGACACCACCATCCCTGTCGCCATCTATAACAATTTGCTCATCAATTCAGAAACAACCTTTCGCAGACAAACCTGGAGTCATCTTCGTTGTTATTTCTGCGAATTGTTCTCAAGCTGGATAAATTGACAGTTTGCCGCAACAAAGGTACTTACGAGCTGTGCTTGAATGCAGTAAATGGTGGCGTAAATGTACACAGTTGGTGCCGTGGGGAACGTCCCATAGAGAAAGCCATACGTCGAGAGATCGATTAGTTCGGTGGCGTTGGTGTGCGAGTGCGTGGCGTGAACAAGCTCTCTTATCAGCAGTGGTGATATCAACCTGAACCGAATGTGACACGAACAAGGCCTTAAACGTAAGCCACACAAAGGGCCGGAAATGTTTCTTACGAATAGAACGCTGTAGCGCGGCACACTGCGAAATCACACAATGACTTGCAGTACTCAAAGAAAAAGAGAACTCACATCTTGGCAGCAATCAACAAGCTCAGTGTGACCAAACTTCCTTTGATGGAACTTCCACCTCTGAACACCATACTGTGCCCCAAGCAAAACAGCGCGGTAGCGGCGAAGGCATCCCCTAAAATGCAACGAGCAAAAGACACAAATATGAGCCCAAATGTACAGCTTGAACAAACCTGCATCTTAGACCCATTCACGAAAAAAGCACCAACTGCTCAAGAAGCATCCGGCACAGGCGACACTGGCAGGACTGTAACTGACCTAACACCTGCAGTATGTTGTCAAGGTACGAAGGCACTTTCTGAGAGAAAGCAAAATTGCCGATGATCCCCAGCGCTGTCATGAACACAATGGGGTTGGTGACCACAGTTCCAAACACCTGCACACAGGCGCGATATCTGACAAAACGGAAACCAATTGTGATTGGAATTCGCTGACACAATCTGTGTCTTCAAATAGTGCGTCAACACAAGCAGATTTCTCTCTGCCATTGCGTGTCTTACTTTGATTGCCTGTGACTAGAAGAAGACTTTCTCCATCGATGAGCAGCCATCAGCAGGAATCCAATGGGATTCAAGAAGGCCACGGAAATTGGTGCGATCAGATACAGGTAATTCTCATATTCAGGATGCGTCTTTGAATACAAAGCTCGAACTGAAATTGACCACACAGCAATGACACAAGTTTGGTTTTGTACTGTCCACATCTTCTGGGAATATTTACCACAACGTCCAAATTGATGCACACTGACTCTTGGTGATGTGAAGAAACCAGTGTCAACACAGTTCGGGGGACGCAGGCAAAGTTGAATTCTTTGTGCACCAACCTATGGGAATACCCAGTGCGAAATCATGACTCTGGGTGGCGAAAATTCCGTAAATGCCGACTTTGCCGAGGTGGAGAGGTCGCACGATAATGACGCAGAAGATCGCGACGAGGAGAAACACAACCACTTTGCCGATGAAAATGCTCAGCAGAAACAACCAGTCAACATCTGCAGAACAAAAATGTTGGATTTATCCGTTGCGCCCTGTTTGAACACACACACACACACACGCACGCGGGGGTTCCCAACAGTTCCCGAGTCTCCGGTGGTTCCGATCCGTGCGTTCTTACCTCCCAACCGGAGCGTACACATGCCCTTGAAGAGCAGCGCGGGCATCGCGAACCTGGACACGAACACGGACAGTCCTCCACCCTGCTGCTGCGAGATGAGGCTGATTCTTCCTGAACAAAGCAAAAAATCCAGGCTCAACATTTCGAGTTCTGCTTCTTTGAAGGCATTCAATTTATTGACTGTGAAAGCTCCAAGAAGAATCAGAATTGGGCTCACCTGCAAAGTATCCTGCAAAAATGACGGCAAAGCACTGAAGCAGAGCCGGAAACAGGTTTTGGAAGGCATCGTCCTGACTCGCGTGAGATACTTCGAGCGATGTTGAGCCATTCTGCTCCATGCTTGCCTCGCAGATCTATGGTTTGCTCTCAACGTCATCCAACCAAGATGTCCTGCAAACAGAGACGCGAAATCTGGAGATCTATCCGATTTGTTGTTTTCATGACACCTTCGGCTCTTGGGTTCTCATGTTGAAATACGAAATCATTCAATTTGATTTTCTCCGAATATTCAGTTGGTATTGTTTTCTCTCCATTGACACGCACAATGAAGCCCCTGGGCAACAAACATGCAAATTTCCAATTCGTTGCTGCTTTCGGGCTGGGCCAACAACACCTCAAGACAGCAACCAACTGTTCTTTCAAAGCGACACACAAGCACGACACAACTGAATACAATGGATTTTTTATTGCGGAATCTATTGTACAAAACAGGACACTTGTCAGAACAATGAAAAGCTTGCTTTTCGTGGATCAAAGGTCTTCAATTTGAGGTGGTCTGCATCCGTTCCACTTTTCTCTCGTTGGTGTGCCCGTGCATTGACAACTGACACGCACAGACCTTGTTTCAGCCCTCCCCTCATCAAACCTCCCACATACGAGGAAGGTTTCTCTTCTGGCCAGACTGTGCACGAGCTGCGATTTTGTTTTGTTTACATTCTTGAGTGCTTGACCATCTTCTCACCCAATGGCCAGTCTGCAAAGTGGTATTTGAGGACAGCGACACGTCATCATGTTGATTGCCAGTCTTACCAGAAGTGAAAGCGTCCTCGTAGCCTCACCCGCACAAAGATCCACAGAGAACAGCCCCTGTCGCCGAACCGTATGGAACACATCTGAACCCACAGAGCACAGCCAATCCCACTGAATAAATCCATGGAGTAGAGTCTACGGTTGATCCCAGACAGCACAGCCAAACCCGTGAAACTAAATCCACAGAGCAAAGCTCAAGGTGCGGGTTTTGGGTTCTGGTGTTGTTTCTGGCCTGCATGCCAGGTTGTGGCACAGGTTCCAATGTGTACGGGTTTTGGGTTCCAGACTGAGTTTGGTTGTGGGTTCAGCTCTGTTCCATTGGCGTGGCTGTGCTTCGTGAGTTCGACGGTGCTCTGCACGAACTGCAGGTGAAGGACTCTGTGGGTTTGGCTCACCCGGTTTGTTGCGGTGAATCGGTTCGAGTTCTTTTGTGTCCAGACCAAGGTGCAACAGACACGTTTCAGTTCACGTTCACACACACACACACACACACACACACACACACACACACACACACACACACACACACACACACACACACACAGACCTGCCTCTTCGGTCTCGGTGAGGCTGACCAGTCTACTCACCGTACAACATCCACCAAGTTGCAGAGCTCGCAGAAGACCACTTTTTGTTCAAGTTTCAGATAGTTTTCAAGTTTCACACATTTCTCCATGTTTTTCAAAGAAAACACAACACATTTGCCCAGATTCTTTGACCTCGGTCTGCTACTGGACACGCGTAACTGCAGAGGGCAGCTCTTGTAGTTTCCCGCTCCCCCAGAACGTCCCCGCATCCGCAAATTTGCTGTGAGGGAGTGGACGAAATACACTCGCATCCATGGACACAGGGGAATAGAGGAGAAAAAAACAAAATTTTGCGCCTCAGATGTAGATATCTAAATTGGGAGTTGATAGACCAATTGGGAAGAGCAAGCCGCTGATGAGGGATCTCTGTGTATGTCACGCGCTGTCAAGACCCTGCTGGACGAAGACAAAATGTTTTGTCTCTTTGGACCGAACCAGGTCGCCTTGAGAACAGAATTTTCTGTGTCAACAGGAATATAAGATTTTGTAACTTTTGACAACTGTTGAACTCATCTCACTTGCAGTGATTTGGTGGTTGATCAAGATGTCTATTTTGATGGTCGGTTTTCAGGTGATTTGAGGAGGTTGCCCAATTGAAGGGCGCTTGAAAAACCGACCGAAATGGTGGCAACCAAAATCAAAGCATCGAGAGGCAGGGACTACCAAAAGTATGTGCAGATCTACACCTGTGACGTGTATTTAAGCAACTTGCATTGAGCGAAATAGAACAAAACTTTCAGGTATGATAAAATACACCTTGTGCAACATATTTGTCAAAACAGAGTTCCATTTCGATCAAGAGTTTCTCCGCTACCCCTCGGAAGATCATGACATAATTTGAGTCATCACTTCTATGTTATCGGTATTGT
>JAAUXT010087393.1_pt1 | contig 20186 bp, 24 predicted proteins | sample 7278171 | NCBI WGS metagenome assembly JAAUXT01 (sample SAMN14350112, study PRJNA611818) | marine sediment metagenome | isolation source: surface marine sediment (1.8m) | place: French Polynesia: Moorea | collected 2018-08 | reverse complement strand
CCCATTTCAGCAGGATTGTGACTTGCAACGGTTGCTGTACGGTACAAGGGACTTCGCACTGCAGTTGCCTTGAGCACTGCTTCTTATTTGAGGAGCGACCGAAACACAGTGACTGAAATAAAATGCACAAAAGGTCCATTTGAAATCATACAGATTTTTTTCCTTCTTGGGATGCACCCAAATTTAGGTCTATCCAGTACACAAAAAGATAAGCAAAACCTTTACAGAATATTTGAAAGAAAAAAAATCAATGAAGTCAATTTTTCAAAGAAGTTTGAAGTCAGCTTCTCCAGATCCAGCGGGCCGCAGGCGCCCGAGCTCCCGTCGCTGGAAAATTATTTTCGTCTTCATTTTTGCACCAAAGGCACCAAATCTGTTGTCTTTTACATAGATCTACTTTGTTGCTCGTCTTTCGAGTTGAACTCGCCCCCCACACACACACACACACACACAGTCCTTGAGTCTCCAAGGTTGAATGCCGGACGACACGGACGTCGATTCCCCGACTCCGACCCTTGATTCTGGGAGGCATTTCGACAATTCTCAAGAATGCGAGTCTTTTCGTTTCCGACAAACCAAATAAAAACTTCAAAATCGTCATCACGAGATGAACCACACATGTATGTAATTCCATTCAAGGTGCAAATTCCGAGCCTGAAAAAATTCTGCATTGTGAGAAAATACATCAAAATGTCGGGAATAATATTCTTCCGTCGCGGAGCGTGCTCAAAATACACTCCCATCTCCTGTTTGTGCTCGTGGATCTTTGTCCAATTTTCCGCACAGCATTTGAGGCACGACAGAGACACGCAAAAGAACGCTCAGTCGTGAGTGTTTCGTTTCTTCGTCAGGCGCGGGGAGGCCCGTTTGTGGACCTTGCGTCTTCAATCATGGGGTTTATCCAGGGGAAATAATACGGCACGTCCGAGTAGACGCCTGGGGTGTCTTCATTGCCGCATCCGAACCCCCAGCTGGACACACCCAGCACGAACCACTTTCCGTTCAGGTTCGCTTGAGCCGGTCCTCCAGAGTCTCCCTGCAGCGTGAAAAGGAAAGACTAAAGTCGCATGCGGGCACTGTGATGTGTACGGAGATGCCGAGGTTACGCGTCTTACAGTTTGAAATTGTCGTGAACTGTGTGCACCCTGCTTTGCGTAAAGTTTTGTGTGTTGTGTGCAATTTGTTGTGTCAGGCCTCCATTTCCAATGACATGGATGCGGTCCGCGCGGGAGAGAGATGGAAATACTCACGCTGCACGTGTCTGCAGGTGCATCGTCTCGCAGGACGCCAGCACAAAACATCCCCGCCTCAAACTGGACGTCCGCCAGGCCGTCGGTGAGGTAGGCGCGACACGTGGCGTCGCTCAGCAGGTTCACTTCCGCCTCCTGCAGAACCTCGGGGCGAACCACGGTGGGAGCTTCCCCTGTACTCGAGAGGTAGAGACGACGCGTGAAGCAAAATTCTGCAACTGTTCACAATGTCAATGTTTGAACAAGTCTTTCGTGAGCCCACCCAGCAATTCCTGTTGAATGTTTCCCCAGCCTGTTATTGTGAGCTCGATTCCCGGGCGAATGTTGGTTTGTCTGGATGGGAGACAGGCGGGCATGACCTCGTCACTGAGTGGAACCGCTGACCTGAGGAAGACGTGACAATGAAAAGTTTTCTTCCCAGCGTGGAACTGTTCTCTTCAAGGAAATTGTGCGTCATCACAACAACTTGAATTTTGTTTGTTTGTTTGTTTTTGTGATTTGTTGCGCCGAGCACTCACTCGAGTTCCAGGACGGCGATGTCGTGTCTCAGGGTCTCCTCATCGTAGGCGAAATGCGGAGTTGCTGATCTCACTCTCCTCACCACGCACGGATCCGTGCACTCGTCAGTCAGGTTGTAAGCTCCGAGAGCCACGAAATATTCACCTCTTCTGCAAAATGAATCTTATCCTCAGCGTGGGTTGTTCTCTGTTTTCTTTTCGAAAAATGTCAAACACAAACAAAAAAGAATTCACTCACTGATCAAGACAGTGCGCAGCAGTGAGAACGTGTTTTTGAGAAATCAAGGTTCCTGCACAAAGCAGAAATTCCTCTGTGCTCAACGAGTCTGCGTCCCACAGGGTCGGGTCGTCCTTCATGATGAGAACCTGCCACGGCCACCGCTGCACCGCGTCTCGTCCGTTCACGATCTTCGCTGGAGACGTCGGTCGGATGCCACACAAACGCTCTGCAAAACAACCACTGTACAGGTTGCAGGTTGCCCTCAAGTTAAAAGGTCAAAGTGGATCTAAACATGTCTTCTGGAACACAAAGCTTTCCAGCAGCCCCGCCCCCTCCGGTCCTGGGGTCGAACCTCCCAAGACCAAACACCAGATTCTCCCAAACACAAACCATTTTCGTTCGTTTGCTTTGATGAATTTATTTTACTCAATTGTTGTAATAACTGTCGAGCACTCATTTCTCATGCACACACATTACATGGCACTGAAACAAATTTGTGATGCATGAAAGTCTGAAACCATTACCATCACAGAAATCTCCGGTCCAGCCTTCGTCGCAGCGGCACATGTAGCGCTGAGTGTCGACCGGGTCCTCCACACAACGTCCGTTCACACAGCGGTGGTTCCTGCATCTCGGGTTGGGTTCTTCAGCAAGCAAGACGTCCACGTTAGTTCTGTTCTCAATCAGTTTGCAGTGTCCGCAGGTGCAATGATAGAAATATCAAATTGAGTTACCTCCACAGTTGGTTCCTCTGAAAGCACTGTTGCACACGCAGGTGTGTCCACCTTCGGAGTTTTCACACGTGCCGTTCACACACGGATTGTTCGCACAGTGATCAGTTCCTGTGAATCACAAACAGCTTCAAAAGTCACGACTGCGTCAGAAATCAGACTGGAGTGTGTTTTTTTGTATTGACAAAATACTCAATACTTTCGCAGACATGCCGGACTCACTGTCACAAAACGTGCCGTCGTATCCTCTGTTGCACTGGCAGGTATAGGCGCCAATACCGTCCACACAACCACCATTGGAGCACAAATTGGCAGCACAGTCGTCTGGATCTGCAAAAAATGTTTGAGTGAACCAACGAAAATCACAGTTTCTGCTGTACTCACATTCTGCGGAGCTTTCGCGCAGCCGCCGAACCCACCGAGCGACACGGAGAAGAGGATCCCGGAGCCCGAGATGGACTCGTCCGACACGAAGCGAATCGCCGTCTCGTTCGACGTGATTCGCTCCCTCGGAATGTAGGCAGCTCCGCCCTTGTGACAGAGTGTCACAGCTTCGGAGGTTTGTTCTGAAAGCGAGTTTGTACAAGTCAGCACAAAACATTCTGTTTCAACATTCACAATTGTTTGAAGTGATATGATATCTTTCTCATACCATCCAGGATAACCAGTCTGTCATGGCAGCCTTGTTCCAGGTGGAAACTGTGGAAAGTCACTGAAACGTGTCGGTTCGGCGGGGCTCGAATGTACCAGGTGCAGTCGAGGCTGTGGTTGTACGCCCCGGCCGGACGCCCGATTCCGATTTGCTGAGTGGCACCGTCCGTCAAATTGACCAGTCCTCCACAGCGTGTAGCGTCACAAAGTTTCTACAGCGCCGTCGTCATTCTGATCAATGCCAGCGCTTTTCTGACCTTCACACGAGTCTCCGGCGTGCCATCGAGGGCAGCGACACGCGAAGCCGTTGGTGCTGGAGACGCAAGTTCCTCCGTTGCCGCAATGCGCACCAAGGCAAGGATCGTCCACTGAAAGATTTTGAAGTGCAGTTGTTTCTTTCATATGCAGGAGCAGGCACACAAAACTGCCATTTCTTTGCTGCCCTTGAGGAAGAGAATGAAAGAGAGGCTCTTCACCGTCGCAGTTGGTCCCGATTTTGCCCGTGGGACACAGACACGTGTAGGACAGGACCCCGTCGACGCACGTCGCGGCGTCCGAGCACGGACCCGACAAACAGTCGTCGCCATCAACAACTGAAGTCAGAACCGCGTCAATCGGACGGGAACCTTTCAAGAGAAATCCATATTTTCCCCTCACATGCTCACGCTCGTGTGCACACAGGAAGAAACACTCACGTTGACAATTTTCCCCAGCGAAGCCTTGCTGACAGAGACACGTGTACTGAAACCGACCATCAGAGCAGGTCCCTCCGTTTTTGCAGGGAGTCGACGCGCAGGAGTTACCATCTCTCTCTGTGCAGGCAACGAGCAGAATAGAACAAAAGTCAACAAAAATCGTATTTTGCCTCCCGATGAGACGACGCTCGAAGAGGCAGCAAAGTTGAGGCTCGTGGAACCTGAGTAGAGGATGGCCAGGAATCCGCGTCCCGAAACAGACGCGTCGGTCGTGAAGACGACGCTCACTGGCTCCGTCGAGTTGAGCGAACCTCGCGAATTTCCACACAACCGCAGCAGCTCCACATCACTCGAGATGTTGGTTCCTGAGACGGAAAGAACTTGGTGCTGAACACATCGAGCGAACTGAGTCACGCTTTGCCTGCAAACTGAATGAAGTTGTCCAAATTGACATTTCCAGAACCCAGAAAAATGAGCATCGCCTCACCCTCGTACACAAAAATGGTGTCGAAACACAGATGTTCCAAGTCAACGTCGACAAAGTGGAGCCTGAGTCGTTCGCCCTGCTGCACGGTAATTGTCCATGTACAGTTGAGCTGGTCGCTGTAGTCTCTGGGGTAGCCCGGGGATGTGAAGGCGCCCGGGGAACTGGACGGGGTCAAAGTGCCGCCACATCCGCCGGACACAATAGGAGCTGAAACAGCGGCGACACAATCACCCTTCATGAGCCAGACGTGATTGTTGCTGTTGACCATTACTTTATAAAGGAGAAATACAAACACAAAAACTCACGGAGAGGCAGACAATCTTCGCCAACTGTTCCTTGAGGGCACTCGCAAGTGTGGTTGTCTGGTCCGTTGACGCAGACCTTTGGTGCGCTACATTCTCCCGGATTCTGACCGCAGAAATCGGTCCCTGGATAGTTTGATTGTACTCTCAGCCATTCTCAAATTCAATTTGCACACACCTCTGAAGAAATTTGTGAAAAGTGATTTGGTTTGAACGATTTACCTTCAGAGAATGTCGCAAAGAATCCATCGTCCGTCAGCGCAGTGTTTGAGGACAAAACGACCGTGATGGCACCGACTGACACGAACGTTCTCGAGCTGACGCTGCCGCACAGCGTCTCCCGCGGTGACCCGCTGCTGTCCGAACCTGCCGCCGTCACAACAGCAGGTTCCACTCGATTCCGTTGGCAAATACATCCCACCAACTCTGTCGTTCGTTTTGGGTGGCGAGCTTTTGAAAGAACAGGCCTTACCGTCAAAAATAGTCACATTATCCTGACACCCGAATCGCAATTCCACGTCCCTGAATGTCAGAATGACGGTTGAGTCCTCATCTGCGAAGATCCTCCAGATGCACGTCTGGTTGTTGGCGTAGCCTCGGGGGTAGTTCGGTGAGGTGAAGTTCTTGGGGCATTCCCCAGCAAATAAGGTGCCCCCACAAGCGTCAATGTCTGCAAACAGGTGTCAGGTGCAAGCGTGTCGGAATTTGAAGTGTTGTTCCAATTGCTAAAATGGCCCCCAAGCCCCCCGCCCGCAACCCACAAAACAGATATTGTACCCAATGGAAACTACCCGAAGTGCAGCGATGCATGCACCGAAGCATTGCAAGCAAATCAGTATGACACTCAGCCCGTAGAGCCGATGTCCTGCCCACGGTGGATCCTGAGACAAGCCCTGGGGACAGAACTGGGCAGCCAAAGTCCTATCTGGGGGAATCCTCATGACATGCTCAGCATGGGACCCCAAACCTGACCAGCCTTTAGAAGTGCCAGGGAGTCCACATCCCCCCCTTGGGTACAGACCTGACCAGTCCACTGGGAGTGGGTTCCCATGACGGGTCTTGTTGGAAAGCTGCCACACAGCCCGCAAAATCATGGCAACTTCAAAATTATCTTGAGCAAACAATTTCATTTCAAACTATCTTTAGCTTTTGGGCTGACTTTGTTCCAGCTTTTCTTCAAATTGATTTGCCCAAAATGCCCAGTATCTTTTGGACAAACATTTTTGTCAATCTTTTACACAAAAGATCTACTTGAAATCTTTTGGGGGAAGTGTCTTGAACTTTTTGGGCAGACTAAGATTTACCAATTCTTTTGGGCAAACCGGTACCATATTTCAACGTCAATTTCACCTCCATCTTTGAGCAGCTGGTTTTATATCCCACCAAAATGACAAAAGGAACATTCTCAGGGTTGGCTGGGCCATACCCTGGGTGGAGGTGTAAAACCAACCCACTCTGACTTTGATGTCTTGGGTTGGTGATTCACATCAACCCCTCAACTACGTGATGTGTTCCTCAAGTGTAGACTCTACCTTTGGATTTGACGTTTGTGGGGCACTGACAGGTGTAGTTGTCCGCCGCGTTCACGCACTGCCTCGGGCTCGAGCAAAGTCCAGGGCGCGTCGCGCAGAAGTCGATGCCTGAAGAGGCTCGCCAATAAAAAACGCCCGAAAAAGGGAATCAACTCAATTTCCAGACCCAAAGAGTCGTAGGTTGTGCCTTACTTGTTCCGTAGGTCGCGTTGAATCCCATTCTTGTTCCCGAGCCGTCCGAGGAGAAGAGAACGAGCAAGCTGCCGGTGGCTATGAACCTTCTCTGGGAAGTGATGCTTTCGCAGATGCTGCCCAAGGGATCTCCCGATGTGTTGGTGCCTTGAGTGTGACGAGACTTGTGCAAATCCATCACGGCATCCTGACGTTTTCTTCGCCCCAAAGAGAATTATTGAAGCAATCTTACCCAGGTAGACGGTTATTCTATCGTGGCACCCAGGTTCGAGCTGGATGGTTTCAAACGTGAGGACCGTGGTGGAACCAGGTGCAGCGAGAAGAATCCACCTGCAGTGCTGCCTGTTCCTGTAATTTCTTGGAAACCGAGGAGATGAGAGAGTCTGTGTCATGTCAGTGACATTGAATGTGCCTGGAAGAACATAAAGTGCATGTCACGGATTTTCGTATCAGTTGAGGTTTGGGAAGCGAACTTCGAAAGTGGGATTGTCAAAGAAATGTTCTGGTGAGAATACGCACCTGAACACTCGTTGCACAAGTAGCTGTCCACATCGTTCACACAAAGCGAAGGAGCACAAACACCAGGATTCGCCGAGCAGTGGTCAACACCTGCAATGTGCACGATGCATAAATTATGTAATCATTGTGCGCACCGGCCTTTGGGGTGTGTCCGGATGTTTTGTCAAATTTCGAGTCGCACCTGAGACGAAACTGGCCAGGAATCCACGGTTTTGAATGGACCCGTTTGTCCGAAAGACGACGGTCAGACCGGTGGACGAGACCAGCTTCCTCGACGTTCTTGTGCAGACGACGCCCAGCGAGTGGCCAGTTGCGTTCATGCCTGCGTTAGAATGGCCAGCACTGACCGGATCGAGCCTCGAGACATTGCACTTTCTCGTTAAACCACGAGAAGCAAAATCCGAACAAGGGTAACAAGTTGATGACCTCACCTTCGTAAACTGTAATCGTGTCATGGCACCCAGTCTCCAGCATCACATTCCCAAAGGACAACACGACTGTGGCGCCAGGTTCTGCGAGCAGAGTCCACGTGCATTCCTCGTTGTTTCGGTAATTGTTGGGGTAATTTGACGATGTGAAATTCTGAGGACATCTGCTGGCGGTCAGTCTGCCTCCACACGCGTCCACGCCTGGAAGTCAAGCCGGGTGGTGGAGTGAAACTTTGATGCCCCTGTGCAAACTTCGCAGCGACGTTGAGGCAGCCAGTGTCTACAAACCTGTGGCGCTTCGTGCACATTGGCAGGTGTAGTTGTTCGCTCCATTGACGCACTGCATCGACCCGCATGCACCGGGGTGCAGAGAACAATAATTCACGCCTGCAAAACACCATTCGGTCACGAATGTCTTTTGTTTGTCTGTCAAGAAGACGATTCGCACGTGTGCGCACAGACCTGCGGTGTAGTTTGCCAGGAACCCCGCGGCCACGATGGAGCCGTCCGACGTGAACTCGACCGTGAGCGCTTCGTCGGACACGAACGTTTCGCTTGAGCTCGACGATCCACAAAATTGGCCCACGCGCTCTCCACTGACACTGCTCACACCTTCATATACGGAAAGCGATAGTGCACATGTGTGTGGCACCCCCCTTTCCAAAGCAACCAGACAAACAACCTTGGCTTCCTGCGCTTCTCTGGGAAGTGGATTCTGAAGTCCAAACTGAAACTTCGAAGAACACGTGCCAAATTCCACCAGCTTGTGTCATGAATGATGACGCAAACAGAGTGAGAATGAAGTTTCAGAACCCTGACCTTCTGCAGTTTGAGCTCACTCACACGCTCTGCACCCGTCTCGCCTCGACACAAACCTTGGAAGATGACGATGCCGTCGTAGCAGCCCGTCTCGAAGCGCGCGTCTTCGATGCCGAGCACGACGGTGCCGCCCGGGGGCGCGCGCACAGTCCACGAGCAGCGCAGCCCGTTCTCGTACCCCGTCGTCGAGTACCCGGGCGACGAGAACCACATCGTCTCGGACGATGCCGTGAGGGGAGACGACCAACCGCACGAGTCCAGCACTGAAACAAAGCTCCCGCTTGTTGTTCTTCCACAAAAGAGCTTCAGGCTTGTCGCCTCGTGGCTGTTCAAACAAAACAACCTGTGGTAAACAGCACGAACAAAACAGCATGCTCACACCACAGTCACTCTGGCGGAAAATTTTGACATAGTTTGGTCAATCACTGGACGGAAGCAACACATTTTTGTTCCCGAGTATCTCAGGAGGCGTGTGGAAACAGCTCTCTTTGAAACAACTGTTCACCTGATTTCAGCACTCTTTGTTTGTTCTCTTGCCTGTGTTTGTCTCGGGTGAAGTAGAAGCAGTAGCAGGTGCAGGTGCAGAAGGCGCAGGCGGAGGAGTCGCGGTCGTGGGAGCAGTGCAGAACCCACAGGAGCGCCGGCAATGCTGCATCATGTAGGGTTCGGAACACAGGCTGTCTGCAGCCCACACTCCACATTGACTCTCCGGCCGGTGGCTGTCCTGACAAGACGCGTCCGAAGTTTCATCTACAAATATTCAGACTTGTGACGGTCGGAAGCACATACATTTTCCCGTTTTGTCCGAGACGAGAACAGTGCCTGTTCTGTCCGAAGTTTACCTGGACAATCAGAACCCGTTCTTCCATTTGGACATCTGCATGTGTATGTTGTAATTCCGTTCACGCACTGCCCGGAACCACAAACACCAGGAACCATGGTGCAAAAGTCAGGAGCTACAAGCGAAACCAGAATTGCCATGGCAACAGAAAACATGCAGCACGAAAACTTCATCTTGTCGCAACACAGAAGAAAGAACGAGGACCTGTTTGATATGTCAGATGAAATCCAGAGTCCTGAACGCTTCCGTCCGCTTGGAATTCCAGAATGAGTGAATCTGATTGAGACAAGATCCTTTCCGGCAGGACAGATCCGCACAACTCTCGCACCAAAGTGTTGTCCTCACCTGCAGCAGTCAGCAACGGAAGCTGCAGTCTGAGCCCGGGCATAACCGCAGCACATACGAGAACATCTTCGACCAAAACTGCGCAAAGACACATGACGTTTTGGTGCCGCACCGTTTCTGACTCTGAGCTCGTCGAAGCACCTGGACACGCCCCCTTCCAGGTCCATGTGCAGGAATGTGATGAGGACGGCCAGGTCGTCGCTCGGAGCCTTCACGATCCACCTGCACCTCGTGTTCGCTCGGTAAGCTTCGGGGAAGTTCGGGCTCGACAGGTCCTGAGCGTCGTCGGAGGCGATGAGTTCCACACCGCCGGGATCGCACCGCACCGCTGCAAGAACAGCGTTTGTAACAAGCTGACAAAGTCCGTGGCCTCAGTGATTGACGACTCAGTGGAGGGAAGGGGATGCACGATGGGGTTTTTATTTCACCAAGATGCCGACACAGTTGAAACCAAGGCGGGCTGCAGCCTGGCACCGGAATGCATCGGTGAGTCATCAAGAACGAACCTTCACACTGGTTTCCGGTGAACTGAGAAGTGCACCGACACGTGTGGGTCGTCGAGGATCTTCTCACGCAAGTTCCTCCGTTGAGACAAGGACTCGAGTCACAGGGATCCCTTGCAACAACTGAAGTGAGACCGGAGAGAAGCAGTCAAGTTGATGTGGCCTCTCTTCGGGAACATGTTGTCTCAAATTTGTCGTTACCTTCACATCTTGAGCCTGTGTGGCTCGAACTGCATGTACAACTGAACGAAGAGGAAGATCGCCTCTCACAAGTTCCTCCATTTCGACAGGGACTTGAAGCACAAGGGTTTCTCACGACGGTTGCTGTTGAGAGAAAATAAATGAAGTTTTTATGAGTTTTTCAAATGAAAGGTCCACAACAAATACATCTGAAGACATCTGGGGACAACATGGACATTAACTCATCGACCCATGATTTTCAGTACACGAAAGACACAAAAACCTGGTTTTCTTGGCATTCGTACACACTTACACTGACACATCGTTCCCCTGTAGCCTGAGGTGCAAGTGCAGGAATAACTGGATGAAGATCGTCTTGTGCAAGTTCCACCATTTTGACAAGGACTTGAGGCACATGGGTCTCTTGCTGCTGTTACTGTTCCCAGAAAACAGAGATTCACTTTTCTCACAAGGCAAATATTTTGCAGTTGAAAGCAGAGCCGGGTTTGCAGTGATTGCTGTGTGGTGCAGGTGCTGATCCCTGCACTCCAGCATGAAATTCAACACTTGTTTCCTTGGAAATGTTCACTGGGTGGTTGGCTCTGGACTCACTAAAACTTCTCCCCTCATCCCTAAAATTCCTCAGATTCGAGGACTTTTGTTCACTATTGAGAAAACATCTCGGATTCGGGATCAGAATCAAATCATGGACTTGTGCGAGGTAGAAGGGCATTTCCGTCTTTTCACACTTACACTGACACATCGTTCCCCTGTAGCCTGACATACAAGTGCAGGAATAACTGGATGAAGATCGTCTTGTGCAAGTTCCACCATTTTGACAGGGACTCGAGGCACACGGGTCTCTCGCTACAGATGCTGACGGTGAGAAAACAAGTTTTGTACGAGCACATGCAAACGGTTCACTCGAAATGGAACCAAAACAATTTTTCGTTGACGCCATCACATACATTGACATCTGGATCCGGTGTACGTTGAAGTACAGGTGCATCTGAAGGAAAACGAGGTTCTTCTCTCACAGGTCCCACCATTTCGACAGGGACTCGAGTCACATGGACTGCTTACAGTTTCTGCAGAACAGAGCAAATTCAGAAACGTGAGCGAAGTGCACACACACACACACACACACACCAACGCCTGCATGGTCACGATGCGAAATGCGAGAAACATGTTTCACCTTCACAGGTGGTCCCGGTGTATCTCGCATTGCACAGGCAGGAGAAAGCGGAGCCGACGCCGATACACGTTCCGCCGTTGCGACAGGGGCGAGAAGCACACGGGTTCCTCACAGTTCCTGAGCATGAAATCCAGAGCGTTGGAAAGTGTTTTTGTGAGAGCACGAAAACGCATGGCCGGGGACAAAGAGCCCCCGCCTGCATGCGGGCAGTGCCCACGGACCGACGGTCGTACAGACCATCTTCCGACAGTGCCAAATTGTTTTGTCATATTCACGACCAACAAGGTTGGGATGACAGATGGTGTGTAGGTCATGACAGTGGAAGTTCAGGATGAAGGTTGGCCAGGTGGAAGGCACCAATGTAAAAACACACTGAGCTGATATCACTGGTCATTCATTTTTGTTTGTTTGGTATGAGAGGCTTCCTGCATGGCTAGTGCATTGGAACAATGTTTTCATCACAACAAGAAGCACCAACCTTCCATGCAGGTGCAACTGTTAGACTGACCATCCGTCCAAACTTCTGGACCACATGAATCTGACCACGCAAACATGACTGTGTGTACTTTTCGTGCTAACTGACTGCATGTTGACTTACAGCCTACATGCGTGCAGGTGGTACGCCTGCGCGAGCAGAGCCACATGGCCGAAACACCTTCAATGTTCTCGATTCTTGGTCTTTGTCAACAACAAAAATCAGGCAAAAATTTCCTCTCCTGACAGACGATGTGATTTGTCGCTCGAACGTCTCGGTGTACTGACCTTCACACCTGGCGCCGGTGAAGCTCGGGGGGCACAGACAAGTGAAGCTGGATCCCGCCGGAACACACGTGCCCCCGTTCCGACAAGCACTCGCCCCGCACGGGGTCGTCACATTGTCTGCAAACCAATCAGAAGAGTTCAACGATGCAGGAGGAGACGAGAGAAACTCAGATGCGACGGGTGGAGTTGACGGTTCCCTCTCGATTCGATGAAGCTGAGGGTCTCGCTCACCTAGCTGGTAGCTGGCCAGGAATCCTCGGAAGGTGAGCGACTCGTCCGTCACGAAGACGAGCGACACGATGCTGGACGTGAAGCGGAAGGGCCGCACCTCGCTGCGAGCCGACCCGCAGTATGGGCCCAAAATCTCTTCAGTGTCGCCTGGAACGCAAATTTGCCACCAGTTGAAATGTTGTTCCGACACCAGAGAAGGTGAAAGGCTTTTGAGAGACAAGTGGTGCACCCACTCTCGGACATGGCCACGCCGTCCACACAGATGCCAGACACGAGGTCCTCGAGTTCGAAGACGACAAACTGGAGGATGATGGGTCGTTGAGTCACGGTCAGGATGCTCCACGCGCAGACCAGGTCGTTCTGGTAGCGCCCCGCAGCAAAGCCGGGCGACGCGAAGTATTGCTTCTCCGTTGTTGCGACCAAGCTGCCTCCACAGGACTCATCGAATGCGGTTCCTGTATGTGACACAAAACTCAGCGACCGTGCTTCAGTCGACTTGTCGATCACAAGAGAAAGTTCCCGAGTGAACAATCGCAGCAAACAAGAAGCTGCACGAGCGAGACACGATTCATGTGGGACATGTTGCAGGAGATTGACGTACAAGTCGACAAACGTCATTGAAACGCAGGGGCATGTCCACGCTGCGCGGAACTCACGTTCGCAGTGGCGGCCGGTGAACTCGAGCGTGCAGGCGCAGCTGTAGTTGCCGACGTGCTGCACGCAGCTGCCGCCGTTGCGACACGGCGCCGACGCGCACTCGTTGTTCTGCCCGTCGTCTGCGGAACCACCGCCAAACAACATTTGACGCACTTGAACACGAACAGAGTTATACTCCAAACGTGCTTTTTTGCGTGCAATCGACGCAAGCTCGCATTTTCCAGCTGAATGTTGGACAAGATTACGGCTGGACTGAATTTTGGAGCATCGATCTGCGTGTTGCATTTTATTGCGATGGCTCAAGAAGAAAGGCAAACCTATTTTGTAAGCAGCAAGAAAGCCTCGGAACGCGATGCTGTCGTCCGTGAACATGACGACGGTGAGTGTGCGCGCCGTGGACGTGATGACCGGGAGCTGCGTCCCGGGACGCGCCTGGCCGCAGTAGTTGGCGATGGTCCGCGCCGAAGCCGAGCCTGAAGAGTCACAGCAAACAGGCCCCGTCGGCTGCTCAGCAATGTCACGATTCTAGTTCTTCGGCAGCAACCGAGGACTTTCAAAAGTTTGGAATCACAGTGGAGTCCAGCCGGGACCACAAGCACGAGCATTCCGAGTTAGTGTGTTTTTCTGTGCAACCCAGTTACGAGAAACTTTGATCTACCTCTAGTATTCACTCTTCAATCTTGGAGAACATATTTTGACGACACAAGAAGGCAAAGGGAAAATCAAACCGACAATTTTTAAGATCCACAGTGATTGATGATTGATGGCAAAGTCTGGCGTTGACCAGGTGCACTTGCGATGTTTACCGTCTCTGAGTGAAACGTAGTCGAAACAGAAGCCAGCCTGTGAATCTTCCAGCTCAAACGTCTCGAAGGTGAAGAAGACGCTGCTTCCGCTCGGGGCCTCGATGGTCCAGACGCAGCTCAGGTTGTGCGCGTAGCTGCCCTCGTGATACCCCGGCGACGCGAAGCGCTGCTCCTGCCGAGTCGCCGTCAGGTTCCCGCCGCACGAGTCGTCCGCTGCGAAACGGACAACAATTCGATCAGAAAGTGATGAGTCCTGCACCTGTGGACGGCATTTCCGACTGAGGTGATGACGAGCAGAGTGGTGCGCAGAAATGACAAAAGAACATCAAGCATCAAGTGGGCGCTTTTAGCGTTTGGTTCGGTCGTGCAGATGTGCTGAACGAGACAGAAATCCGGACGGCAATGAAGTTGGGTGATCACGGTGCACGACGAATTCGCCCCCGCTCCCCCAACCCAAATAGTCTTCTCGTCACCTACCTTGACCTGGAGAATTATCTGAAAGAGGCAGGTCGAACGATAAATGACCAAAACGAATAAAGCGGCAAAACATATTCGGACACGAAACTCCAAACATTCGGGCAAACCTTTCACGAGGTTGGACGCAGGCGCCGGGATCGGAAACATCGTAAAGTTCGTGGCCTTGAGAACATCGCCTCCTTCAAGAACTGGCGAAACACAAGTCAAAGAGGATCAGCAAGAAGGCGTTTCTGCAGCATTCACAAATGAGAGCTTTTGACTCTTGAAACTCAAGTGCAGAACTGTTCCCGAAAGGATCAGAGAAACCTTTCTTGGGCAGAGTTGTCGCCTCGGTTACTGTCTCCGAAGGCACAGTGCCCGGCGGCTGAACAGGCAGCCTGGACACAGCAGCGGCTGGTGTGGGCGCTGCAGCTGTCGAGTGTGTTGGTCTCTCGGTGGACACAGCTGCAGCTGGTGTGTGCACGCCTGAAGATTCCTGGTTCTTCGACCAGAATGCCGGAAGAGTGGACGTCCCTTGAGTTCCTTCTTTGAAATCAGCTCGAGCTCTACCTATGAACAGCGAAAACTTTTGATGCAGACAACTGATGTTCGGTTGCGGATTTGAGATTGTGAAAGGAATGAGCAAATGACAGTGCCCAGAATATTATTCTTCGTGAACTGGCCAACTGTCGGGTTTGCCTGACGTTGGTGCAAAACAAGGAGGCTGCTTGGCTCCCGTGGGACAACAGCGGACACACCTCCATTCAAAAGAAGAAAAAGCAGAGTTCCACAAGCTGTCATCAGAATGAGAATTGCCACAACGGCCACCGCGCATCTGGAAAGAACCAACGTGTGTGCTCAAGTTCCCGGGTCATTTGCGTTGTGCTTCACTTGAAGAAGGCGTTTGTACAGTGCACCGAACCTGAGTCGGTTCGCTTTGACAGTTCTTCCCACAGAAGCGCCTTGGACCTCGCCACCTCGTTCCGTCCAAACCGGGAGGAAATTGGGCGAACCCTGAAAAAGGCACCGTCACACTGCTGTTCACATGGCACCCTTCTTCACTTCAGTCTTCGAAGTTCTCGTTTGAATGTACACACATTACGGTGCACAATTGAACAAATTTGCAACTTTTCAAGTGCCGAACTGAATGGTCATCATACAGACACTGCAGTGGTTTGTTCCTGACTTTGGCACTGACCCTCTTTGAGTCAGGGTCGGCGAAATAGCCAGCCCACGAAACCAGAAGAACGGATGTGTGGCCATTTCAAGTCCCACATCAAAAGGCAAAGAAAGCACTCAGCAAGGCTCTTCGCAGTGTTTTTGAGAGGGGTGTTTGGCCGTTTCAGGTTGAACCTGACGCAAGAAGACAGGGGTGTCAGTTCAATTCAGTTCTGACCTGAAATGGCCAGGCACCCGTGTCTGGATAAGCCCGTGTCTCTTCATTTCATGCTGCCTTTTCACCGGGAGTATCGCTCAATTTTTCTTTCGATAAAATACCAGCGGAGAATGATTACGGTACCTTGGAACCAAATCTCGTGTCGTGTTGACTGCTCCTCGTTTGCTGTCCCATCTTCCATTCATTTGAAGGGCATCAATTCCTCGTTCCTGGTCTTCTTGCTTGGCTGATTTTTGTTCCTCTGTCTACAGGCAAAAAGAAAAACGAAACGAGCTGATGTGATTCTGCACGAGCGGGTGAAATTCGGCGCAGGTCGTGCACCACTTGTTCTTTTCGCGCTGCCAAAGGTCACGAAAGTGACGTCCGGTCATGTCTGTCCAACTGCACTGTGGTTGACGTTCAGATAGCATCCACAAAATTCTGCCTCTGCACGTCAAAGACGACGACCTCACAAGAAACGACACAAGTGCGATCAGCTCTGTTGATGGGATCGCTTCATCTGTCGAACTGCACAAAATCCACAGACCCCAGCGTTTCTCCAGCTGCGAAACCAAAACCAAAGTAAGCATTGTAGGCTTGCGTTCTTCTTTTCCTTCGACTCTCAAAACTCTTCTGGAACACATTCCAGGACCTAAGAACTTTAAAATATGTTCCAAAGTGGAAAGAAAAGTTTTCGTGGTGAAAAACACTCCATTATCTGCCACCCAGAACAGGATCTGCTTTCCAAACATACTGCCCAATCCAAGGTGAGCAAACAACAGTTGTTCTGATGGTAACATCTCAGAATTGCAAAAAACCTTGTTGTCAATGTTTGTTTCAGAGCGGTCTTGCTGTTTCTATTTTGTCACCAATTCAAAGCAAAATGAACGCACGCACAAGGCACAAATAAAAAGGAAGAAAACCTGTGCATACTTGCCAGTCAGCGATATCAGGAGACGGGAACAGAATGACCTGAAGATGCTGACAGCCGAACTTTAAATAAGCACGCCTGGTTGCACACCGTTATCAAAAGGACTTTCTCGCAAGTACTGGTGCTTTCCAAAATAACTTTCGCATTTCGAAGATCTGATGAACCAGAATCGTCGTAAATCCTCGTAAAGGCTGAATGCACCGCTGGCAGCAGCAATTGGACCGGCACAACTAGCAACTGGAACACACCTAGACTGGCACAACCAGACCAGCAGAACCAGACCAGTGAAACTGGACCAGTGGAACCAGACGAACAGAACCAGACCTCAGAACCACAGCAGAACTGGATCAGTGTTTTTGAAAATGAGTACAAGCACATTTGTTCTATCTGACAGAGAAAGTGAGCTCATTGAGAGAAAAAACAAGCATCTATTTTCTTCACTTGATGTTGCTCATTTGTTCTTGATTTGTCCACTTTTTACTCAACATCATATTTCTTGACCAAGTACTCCATTTTGTAGATTCACTCAGAATTCCTGAGACCATACATTGCTACTTGTTTTGCTAATTTTGCTCAGTCTTCATGATTTGAGTTTTGCCTTTTTCAACTATTTTGCCTGGAAAATAGGGTCGGGTCAAATTATCTGAAAATTGCCTGTACCAATTCAAAATTCTTCCTTGAAAAAGATTCTCTTGTATTTGGTATGGCCAAACACAATGGGTAGACTCTTTCCTTTGACCTTGTTTTCAGCTAATCTTCCAAACATTTACAGAAAGAAAACTGGATACTTTTTCTCACTTGGGGGAAAAATTGTACCAACTTAACGGTAATTTGCAGGAGGAGGGGCTGGCCTCGTATTCCTCTGGGACCTCAAGGCTTGGGGAGATGTAGACCTCCGAATTCATCGTACATTCGGACTTCATTTTGAAACAACGAAAAAAATCCCTTTGTGTCACTTGCCAAGATTTACCAAGATTGAAACAGCCTCAGTGAAGTTCTGACCTGAAGCTTCAGTGAGATGAACCTGGGAACACATCGCACCTGCATCCGTGGACCCATGCAGGGAACTGTCCCAATCAGATTCTACTCGCAGTCTGCAAACGGTTTGCGTCATTTTGATTCCACACAGTGGAGCTGAATGGGGATGGAACACAGACGCAAATCAAAACGCGACAATCCAAAAGCAGAGGTGTTCCGTGGCTGTTTGGCTGCTCAGCTGGCTCTCAACTCAGAGACAATTCAATCGCAGTTGAGCCACCGCACGCACAATGTCCTTGCAGACAAAACCAGGGGACATATGGCGCTATGAAAGAGATTGGGGTTCAAATCATCTTTGAACTGAGCGGACGCGGACTAGAGATTTGATTATTGGCACGTTTATGGAAGGCCTGTTCACGCGGGACGGCATTTCGAACATCTGGGTTTTATTCCACTGACAACATGCAACTGTCATCAGAATAAGTCTTGAATGGACGTCAACACAAACCTGAATATAATCCTCTCGTACATACGAGTATACGTAACACAATGCGTCATGCAACATTTTGGCTGAAACACAGTTATGTTGAGATGACATTCAGCGTGGCAGGAACGAGGTACAAATACGTCTTTTTGTCCACTCCAACACAATCATTTCTCTGCGACGGCTGCAGCGTACCGAGTATCACGAGCATTTTGCAGACAATACGACTTCCACAGTCTGGAGTATCAGCCCAGCTGGCAGCTGCAGATAATGCAGGCTGCAATGTCCGGTCACCAGATTTTGCGCCCTCGGCGACCAAAGTGAAAGAGAGCGCAGCTTCAGTGCTTCACTGTGACGTGTTCGTCGATCCAAGTCACGTAGTTGGACACGTTGGTGAAGACGCTGGGATTTTGCGGGTCTCCGCAGAGTCGGCCCCAACTCGTCACTCCAACCAGCGTCCACGTTCCGTTGACCAGCGCCTGCGCTGGACCCCCCGAGTCTCCCTGCGAATCACAAATTGCAGACAAATGGGGGTTCCTCGTCAGTGACGCTAATCTGCGGAAGAAGTGTTCCAACTTGACAAAGGCTTGCCGAAAAGTTTGACACACCAACAGGACACAGTGACGAGAATCTGACCAAAGACGAAGCTCACATAACAAACGTCAGGAGACGATGGAGATGTGTCGAGGTCACCAGCGCAGAACATCTTTGTGGCGAAGTCTCTGTTCGACGTCAGGCGCCTCGCTTCACACACCTCGTACGACAACAGAGTGATATTGGCCTCCCGGAGACTGTCCGGCATGATCGGTCGCAGGTGACTCGCTGCAACCAAATGACATGCCACCTCAAGAAACACTTCTGTGGAAGGTGTCGTTTGCTCTTCGCGACTGGAGAACCGTTGCAGAGGAAACCCGGTGATTCCCAATCCTGATGAAGCGCCAGGAGGCTGATTGCACGAGGAACTTTGGAGCCGAATCTTCTATTGATTCAGCCCTTGACAAATATTGGTGTGTTGGGGAAGTCAGTACTTTGAGTCAAACATTTTTCTTGAATGCCAGTTGCCATCAACTGGTTACACGGTCACGTACAGGGCAGATCCTCACGGGTTGGTCGAGCCACAAGCAGACATTGCAATTGAAGCACAGCACTCAGCACGTGGTAATAGAGTCACCCATCCCAACGAAAACAACCTAGCATCGCCAGCAACCTCCTGCACGACGGTACTGTATGCAGTCAAGTGGAGTCACTGAAAAGCGTACATCGGTATCTGCGCCTCGTGTCTCCCCAGCCGCTGACCACGAGCGACGTGCCGTCCGGGAAACCAGCGTCTTTCCGTGGCAAGCAGATTTCGTTTGCCGTTGGAGAAAATGAGACACTCGACCTGAAAACAATCTGCCATGAAATCGAACGATCAAACGAACTGAAAGGGAGTTCCAAAAAAAAAGGCTTCTGCAAGTGTTCCAAGACTGACGCAATGTTCTCACTCAAGCTCCAGAATGGCAATGTCGTCTTCGTTGGTCGAGACCGAGTAGTCTTTGTGGCTGAAGATTTCTTTCACTTTGATCAAGACGCACGGCTCAGTGCATTCTTCCTGAAGATTGTGAGCTCCGACCGCCACGTGAAGTTGAAGCTCAAGTTGAAGTTTCCTGGAAGAAGAACATCACAATTTGCCTCCAACAAGCGATTTGCCCTGTGCCACATATGCCGGAAAATGAGACCGGCTGCACCGTTACCGGTGTGCAACACAGTGAGCAGCTGTGACGACGTGTTTGGGCGACACCAGAGTCCCGCTGCAGCTGGTCAGCTCCCGCATCGTCAAACCGTCCCAGTTGGACGGGTGGTCGAGCAGCAGGGCGACCTGCCATGGCCAGCTGTGGGCAGCAGCCTCCCTGCCGGAGACAATCTTCGGGGTGTCACGAAGCTGTTTCCAACCGCAACTCTTTTCTGAAAGAAAATTCGCTCAGAACTAGTGCGACCCATCTCGCACCACAGCCCTGGACAGTTCGAGCCAAAAACGTTTTCTGCGTACCCTCGCAAAATCGCCCGTGCCAGCCTTGTTCGCAGCGGCACGAGTACGGTTCTGCTGCGCTCTGACTCT
>JAAUXT010069551.1_pt1 | contig 20187 bp, 18 predicted proteins | sample 7278171 | NCBI WGS metagenome assembly JAAUXT01 (sample SAMN14350112, study PRJNA611818) | marine sediment metagenome | isolation source: surface marine sediment (1.8m) | place: French Polynesia: Moorea | collected 2018-08 | reverse complement strand
CGCCCGGGCCGGAATATTATTCGGAAGGTGATTGGGGCGGATTATTTTTTAAATCCTCGAGACGCTGGTCGAGCTCGTTGTAAGTGTCCTCGTCGAATTGGTCAATCTCCTGAGCGTGCGCCTTCCAGGTCTGCAGGCACATTTTGGCATCATGCGGGCTGTTCTGCTGGATGTAAAATTCAAAACATTCTAAGGAGACGTCTACCGATTTTTGATACAACTGCAGCCTAAATTCTTCGTATTTCTGGGGATCGAATTTGCCGGCATCGATGGCGGCCGCCCGCCAGACATTGAGCCGGACGCGACCGGCGTAAAACCCTTCCTTTTCCAGGGCCCGTTTCAATCGCCAGAGTGCATTGGCGGCTTCCAGGTTAAGCATGCGCTGCCGCTGTTTTTCCTCTTTGGTCTTCTGTTCGGCCCAGACCAGCGGCATGGCAGCCGGTGCCAGCATCATGGCGCCATAAAGGCAGAGCGCGATAATCCAGCATGCTTTATGTTTGCTCCGTCGCTTCATATGCAAAGTTAGTGTTGTATAACTGTGTGGAATGTTCCAGGGATCTGTTCAACCATAAACTTTAATTTTATATTAAAAATTAGAATAGGTCAAAGCAGATGATGGAGAGGGTGCAGGGGTGCGATAGTCAAAAGAGGTTGATCCTAATGGGTCTTAAAGATATAACAACATTTCATTGATTCTTAAATGAGGAAAATTTCCAAACACACAAATTATTAAATCCCAAATCCCAAAACTCAAATATCAAATAAATCCAAATGACCAAAATTCAAAATATCAAACATGTTTGGGTCATTGAGAAATTGAGAATTGAGATTTATTTGTTATTTGATGCTTGAAATTTGTGATTTTAACGAATTCATTTTTAAAGAAGATTGATTACATTAAATGTAGTTTGCCCTACTGCTTGTAGGAAGCAGCCCTAATAGCCGGTAAAGACGATGAAGCAACATCCTTCCAAGGTGGTCATTGAAGAGCAGGGGCTGCGCGATGGTCTGCAGAGCGAAAAAGCCCTCGTGCCCACCGAAAAGAAATTAGCGCTGATCGACGCTCTGGTCGATGGCGGTGTGCGGCGTATTCAGATCGTTTCGTTTGTGAATCCCAAACTGATGCCGCAAATGGCCGATGCCGAAGCGCTGTGTGCCGGCCTGAAACAGCGGCCCGGCGTGACCTATAGCGCCCTGGTGCTGAATGCCAGAGGCATCGAGCGCGCAGCGGCTGCGGGTCTAAAGCACGTTGCGGCTTCGATCTCCGCCAGTGATACCCACAGTCGCAAAAATGCCAATGCCTCTCTGACCGATGCCCGACGGCAGTTTGCCGACATGATCAAGATCGGTAAAACACATGGGCTGACCGTCAGTGGCGGTCTGCAATGTGTCTTTGGCTGTCGATTCGAGGGGGCCATCGATCCTGAAGTTGTTTTTGATATCGTCAAAGAGCAGCTCGACCAGGGTATTGATGAAATCGTGCTGGCAGACACCACCGGTATGGCCAATCCACAATCGATTCAACAGATCTGCGCCCGGGTCATTAAGCTGGCCAATGGGACTCCGGTGATTTTGCATCTGCATGATACAGAAGGCAAAGGCCTTGCTAATGTTCTGGCGGCGCTGTCGCTTGGAGTGGATCATTTCGATACGACCTTCGGTGGCATCGGCGGCTGCCCCTTTATCAAAGGTGCCTCCGGCAACATCGCCACCGAAGATCTGGTGTGGATGCTATCTCAGATGGGGATTGATACTGGTATCGATGCCGGCAAGGTTGCTGCCATCAGCCGGGAATTGGAATCCTTTTTCAAGAAACAATTTGCCGGCAAGATGCACCGCCTACTGGCCAGGAATGATATTCAGTTGCTGTGATCTTAAACGGTTGCAGCTCTTGAAAATGTCGTTTGTGACCGTTATCTTAAATTTAGCACCGACACTGGTGATGCTTCAATTTTTGCTGTCTTTCGGAAAAACCGATGAGCGATTCAAACAATCATAAGATTTTCTTCTGGGATCAAGGGGCCCATAAAACCACCGGCAATCACCTTGTCGGCGAAGAACCGCTCTCGATCCGTCTGGAGGGAAAGCCCTATTCGGTGATCATGCGCACACCGGGAGATGAAAAAGCCCATGCGGCCGGATTTTGCCTGGGGGAAGGCATCATCGACACACTGGATGACGTCACCTCGATTGCCTTCTGCGACGGCGAAGATACCAATGTGATTGCTGTCACCTTAACCTCTGCCAGAAGAAAAAATATACCGGATACGCTTGATCGGCGCGGCTACATCAGCCAGACCAGTTGCGGCATTTGCGGCAAAGAGCTGGTCGAAGAGCTTTACCAGTTGATTGAACCCGTCAAAAACGAATCGCCTCTGGATGTTGAGCGGGCCTGTGCCTGTCTTGAAAATATTACCGATCAGCAAACCCTGCGCCGGCAGACCAAAGCGTCTCATGCGGCAGTGCTTTACGATTCAAATTACGAGTTGCTGTCTGTGGCTGAAGATGTGGGGCGGCACAATGCCCTGGATAAAGCCATTGGCAAGGCGTTGCTCGAAGGAAAGCTTGACAGCGCGGCGCTGGTTATTTTGTCATCCCGTATCAGCTACGAGCTGGTACAGAAAGCGGCCCGTGCGCGCATTCCGGCCATTTTTGCATTATCGCGACCGACGGCGCTGGCTGTTGATCTGGCCGCTCAACTCAACATGACCCTGGCAACTCTGGTCGACGACGAGGGGTTATACATTTTCTGCGGTGCCCACCGGCTGAATGCGAAGCCATCCAATTAGCCGAAAAAAAGCGTCCTATTTATCCTTGCGCTGCAATTGGTCGACAAAAGGAATATCTGCCGGCGCAAAATCATAATTAGATAACTGTTCGGGGGATACCCACCTGTAATCGGCATGATCATTTAAAGTGATGCTGCCGGATGTCCAGCTTGCGCGATACGCCATCAGCCTGATCGCACCGTGGTCGTACTGATAGACGCTTTGACCAAAGTATCGGCCGACTGTGACGCCAATGCCGAATTCTTCCTTCATTTCCCGCTGCAGGCAGGCCTGCGGCGTCTCGCCGGCTTCAAGCGTACCACCGGGAAATTCCCATTTGCCGGCCTGGCGGTCATCGGCCTTGCGCCGGGCAATCAGGATCTTGCCGTCTTTTTCCAATATCGCCGCCGTCACCGTCTTCATATTTAAAGTCTACATTATAGATCTTTCTATCAATGGGATTCGCTCCAGCTATATAGCCTTCTACTATTTAATGGAGATGTCAGGTTTCGGGTGTCAGGTGTCAGTCTTTGGCCCGATGGGCCTAATTTTGGCCTTAAAACCTGTGGACAACAAGCATTTTGAGAGAGATTTCAGGCTGCGATTGACATACAGTGGCCTGACACCTGACACCTTATTCTTTGGCCTGTTCCCGTTCTTCGGTGAGGCAGTAGATGCCCTCGCCCTTGATGGCCGGCTTGAAGCACATATTATCCGATACACAGGTGGCTTTGGTGAGATCGCCGGCTTTCCAGCGGTTGATCAGGTGGGGTTCCCGAATAAACGGACGGCTCATGGAAATATAATCCGCCACGCCATCGGTAATCAGGTTTTCGGCGACGTGATAAGAGCGGTTTCCGCCGACCAGTATGAGGGTCACATCGGATTCTTTTCTGAGCGCTTTGGCTTCTTCCTGAAAATAGGCCTCTTTTTCCTCTTTGTTGATACCCAGTTGGCTTGGGCGGGTCTTGGGGCTGATCGGCAGACCGCCGCTGATTTCAATGGCGTCAATACCGGCATCTGCAAGTATCTTTCCAACCTGAACAAATTCTGCGGGTTGTAAACCGTTGTCGCTAAAATCTTTACAATTCATTTTGATGAGAACCGGGTAATCGGCACCGACAGCCTCCCGGATGGCCCGCAGCACTTCCAGGGGCAGTCTGGCGCGATTTTCGATGGAACCGCCATATTCATCCGTGCGGTGATTGAACATGGGCGAGATGAACTCGCTGAGCAGATAGCCGTGGGCACCGTGGATCTGAATACCGTCAAAGCCGGCGACTTTGGCCCTGCGGGCTGCCGTGGCAAAGGCGCTGATCACTCTCTGGATATCATCCATTGTCATCTCCTTGCGCATGCCCTCGGCAATACCGTCTATAGCCGAAGGTGCGATCGGCGTTTGACCGGACAATTTCTCATTGCCAAAAAAGCCGGCATGAGCCAGCTGGCAGACAATCTTGCCTTTTTGGCCGTGGACGGCAGCGGTCATCTCTTTGAGCCCTGAAATCATATCATCGTTATGGATGCCCAGTTGACCGGTACCGGCCTGGCCGACTTTTTGAATATAGGCATGGCTGCTGATGATCAATCCAACACCACCGGCAGCCAGTGCTTCCATCATTTCAACCAATGGTGGCGTGCAGCTTCCGTCTTCGGTAGCCAGGCCTTCCCAGGTGGCCGAGCGCACAAACCGATTTTGCAGTTGCATACCGTTAATTTCAGAGGTTTCGAACAAGGATTTCATCTTCTCCTCCTTGATACCTAAATTTCACCCTTTGGTCTTCGCCTTGAGGCTCCTATAGGCCCGCCACAGGCGGATGTTTAAGGGCGAAGCTATCCGCTCTTCGGCGGTTAGCTTCGCCCTTAAATGGGTTGCCTATGAAAGCCTCCGACTCATGCACAATTTAGATATTAGTATAAGGTTTAAAACTATGATTTCAATGGATGATTCCCTGGCGCACGATATAGTACCATTCATCGATGAGCTTTTGGCGGTTTTCACGGACCCACTGCTCGCCATTGGCTTGAACCAGTTCCGTAATCCGGATGGACAAAATTTCGAGTTCTTGGGGAGAGCCCGGTATGTTATGGGTTCCCAACAGCTTATATATGACGTCCAGCTGTAATGGCTTCATCTGCGCCCTCTGGATTATTTTCAGATAAGTTGTTCCCTAATCCACTTTACTTATATTCAAACAGTGACAGGGCAGGCGCTACAAACTCAGAACCCTGTCTTTCTATCAGAAAACAGGGTTTTTTTTACTCGTTTCATGACATTCCCTTAACAAGGGGTGCGCGTTTAGAAATTTCAACCGCTAAATACCATGAGATCTTTGTTATCGTCAAGGTTTTTAGATGGTTGCCCGAAGTGTGCTCTGAATGGGATGTGCAATTTTTTAAAGGATGAAAACAGCGGCGAAGATGTCAACATCTCATCATTAGCAGAACAAGCGGGTATCAATAACGATTTGCTATTCGACAGTTGATGATGTTAGGTTGCTTTGATCCGGAATACTTTAACCCATTAAACCTGGACCCGGAGAACACCCATCGCTTTACTGAGTGGCTATAAAAAGGTGATTTTCAGGCCGGAGCAAAATCCGGAATTTGAATCCCTGCATTGCATTGCCGATCTGGAGCAGGATATCGCGTTGGTATTGCCTTATCTGAATACCGTTCTGGGCGGATTTGAATACTTAAACGATCCACCGGCATTGATTTTAAAATCACGGGGGCGCCTGATTACGCTGCATGCGCGTCAAATTGCTATCAATGCCCTCAAGGACGCGGACGAAGCCGAAAAGTTATTACAATGGCTGATGGCTGAGATCAATGCGGCCTGGGAAGCGCGAGACGGCATCGAACCGAGCTTCGAAGGATTACCGCGGCCTGGTGTCCTTGAGATCCTGCGGCAGCTGCCCAAAACCAATTGCCGCAAATGCGGTCAGCGCACCTGCCTGGTCTTTGCCACCCGCCTGGCAGAAGGCATTCAGGTTCCAGCGGACTGCACCGAACTTTCCAAGAAATCCCGCCAGGGACTTGAAGATTATCTAACAGGGTTTACCTTTAAAGACTAAATTCTATTTAAAAAGGCATCTAAAGTTTTTGGGTTGAACCCGTTACCCGCTTGTCCGCCTCTGGCGGATCGCCCCGTTTGACGGTCAAAGAATAAGATGAGGCTTTTGCGATCTCTAACGCGCTCAACTGGATAACCTAACTGAGAGGAGAACACCCATGAGAAAGACCATCTTCATAGCTGCACTTGTATCGGTGCTGATATTTGTTTGTGTTACCAGCGCCCCGGCCGGAAAGGTAATGGACCGCATCTTGAAAAAAGGGGAGTTGGTCGTTGGCACAACTGGCTCGCAACCGCCTTTGAACGCTACGACAAAGGATGGTCAAATTATTGGCCTGGATGCCGATATCGCCAACCGAATCGCAGCCGGAATGGGTGTCAAAGTGCGTTTTAAGACCATGCCGTTTCCAAAGCTGCTTCCGGCGCTTCATAAAGATAAAGTGGATATCATTATATCCAGTATGACCATGACGCCTAAACGCAATTTAAAGGTGGCTTTCATTGGCCCCTATTACGTTTCCGGTAAAGGGATGTTAACCAAATCGAAAACCATAGCCTCCTTGCAGGCGGCTGACAGTTTGAACGATTCCCGATTTAAAGTGGTTGCCCTCAAAGCTTCGACCAGTGAGGCTTTTGTTAAAAAGACCGCTCCTGATGCCAAACTGGTGCTTGCCGAATCTTATGATGAAGCCTTGGGCTTTTTAATGGAGGATAAAATTGATGTGCTCGTCGCCGACTTTCCGTATTGTGCCTTTACGGCCTACCGTTATGAGGATAAAGGATTGGTGGCCGGACAGTCGCGGCTTACCTTTGAGCCCCTGGGGATCGCTGTCAAAGAAGATACATTGCTCATTAACTGGTTGACCAACTATATGAAAATGCTCGACGGCAGTGGTGAACTGATGCTGCTCAATAAACGCTGGTTTCAAAATTCAGCCTGGATCAAAGATCTTAAATAACAATGCGCCTGATTGATTTTAAATGATCCATTTGATAAGGGGCGGCCGTATGGCCGCCCTTTTTTGCTATTTAAATTAATATGTCGAAATGTAGAAAACTATATGAGATAAAATGATCTAACTATTTATAATACTTGACTTTCTTATATGCTTCGGGTAATCATATTAAGTCGCCAAACAATACTGGCGTTTCAATATTTTTCGATACTCCATAGGTGCTTTTGTATAAAGGCTTTAGCATGAATACTGCCGTTGCAGAAAAGCAAGTTCTTGCCCGAAATGAATCGGTCAAATTTGAAGATTTTCTGAGCAACTACCCACCCGGAGAAGTCCAAATCATCTCTAATCTGGGGATCAGCCGAACACCCAATTCAACGCCCATTTTAATTAAACCACGCCTAAAACTGAATTGCCCCAACAGCATTTGCAATGGTGTTCGGTTTTTCGATTCCTACCAGACCAAAAAATTACCTTTAAGCGAGAAGTGGTCCCGAATTTTTCTGCATTATTCCTGCGCCAACTGCCGGACCCATTCTAAAATATTTGCCATCATGGCGCGCTGGAATGCGGACCATGACGAAGGCGAAGCCATCAAAGTCGGTGAATGGCCGCCCTTTGGGCCCAAAGTTTCCCCCCGCGTGATCTCTATCCTGGGAGAAAATAAGGACTTGTTCTTGATGGGTCGCCGGTCGGAAATTCAGGGTCTGGGTATCGGCGCGCTGGCCTATTATAAAAGGGTGATTAGAAATCAAAAGGTTCATATTTTTGATGAGATCATCCGGGTGATGCGTCGAAGCGGTTCGTCCGACTCTAAAATCGAAAAGCTCAAATCAGCCAAGAAGGAAAAGCACTTTAAAGACGCGGTGGCGTTGATCAGCGATGCCATGCCGCAGGCCCTTTTAATTAATGGCTACAATCCCCTCGCGTTGCTGGACCAGGCGATCAGCAAAGGATCTTATGTTCACAATGATGCTGATGCGCTCAAACTGGCCACGGCTTTGAGAAGAATATTAAGTGAACTGGCCGAGCGGGTGTCCAGGGCCCTGGAAGATCAAACGGATTTGGATGAGGCAGTTAATTTTATCCTCCAGCACGACTAAAAAGCGGGCTTAAAAATGCATTTAACCCCCAATGGTCCGCCAATATTCGTGGCGGATTAAAAACCGATTTCAAAATGCTCGAATACTAATCCGCCGGAGGCGGACTCCACTTTTGAATCGGTTTTCGCCTTGCTTTGTTGAACACCTTAATTTGCATGGATCAGATGTGAAATCCCGCATTCATGCGGGGAACGTTATCTACACTTTTAAGCCCGCTTTTACTCTATATAAGATCTTTCTACATTATATACCTACGGGCGCAATCCGCCGGAGGCGGACTCAGCGGGCAAACCTGATAAATTGATCTGCTATTTCTTGAGCCCGCTTTTTAATTTTCCTTCTTCGATTCTTACCTCCTTAAAATAAAATGCGATACGTTTCCTTTCCTGGTTTGCATCTGCCAGCATTTAAATTCACCTTTTAACCGGAAATATGCTAAAATAGAAATTACATTGAAAAAGTGACGCAGGCAAACGATATATCATTTTGACTTAACTGTTCAGTGGAGGATGCAATGGCCCCCAATAAGGTCGTGGTCAAATTCAAAGACAACACCATCATGAAAGGCAAAACCAACGACTTATTTCCCAACAAAAATCAATTTCACCTGGAAGATGCTGAAGGGAAAATATTTGAAATTAACCTGGAAGATCTAAAAGCCGTATTTTTTGTAAAGGATTTTGAAGGCAACAAAGAGCACAAGGATAACTATGCTGACGAAATTGCCGCCGGCGGTCGAAAAATGAAAGTTAGTTTCTCCGATGGCGAGGAGATCACCGGCTATACCCTTGGCTATTCTCCGGATCGCCAGGGTTTTTATTTAACGCCGGCCGATCTGAAGGGTAACAATGAACGAATTTTCGTTGTCAAATCAGCGACTGAAAAAGTAGAGTTTTTATAATCCTCAGGCAGACTGTCATCAAGCAAAGATCGCAATGTTTAAGTCATAAAATAGTTGAAGTATTGGCAAGCTAAAGCGCCCGTTTCGAACCGAGTGCCGGTTCAAAACGGGCGCTTTGTTTAAGGGAGGTTTGCGGTTAGTTGCTTCGTTCGTATTCGAGTGTGACGGTGACCGTGCGGTTGAGCGCGCGGCCTTCCGGTAGCTCATTGTCAAACAACGGGTTGTGCGGGCCGGCGCCGTCATAAGAGATATTGCCGCTGTTAATTCCGCCGCCGGCGATGATCATTTCAAAGGCCGCCTTGGCCCGCCGCTTGGACAGATCGATGTTATAGGCTTCTTTGCCGATGGTATCGCTGTGACCCATGATAGAGACTGTGGCGGTCGGAATTTCATTGATGCGGGCAATGATCCGATCCAGCACAGCCCGGTTGCGCTCTTTGATGTCGGCGCGATTGAATTCAAAAAGAATCAGCGCGTATTTTTCCATGACTTTGTAGCCTTCCTTTTTGGCCAACCGCTCTTCGCGTTTAATTAGGCGCACGCTGGTGCTGGCATGGGTTTTATAAACGCGGCCTTTGCGGTCTTCGACCTCAATGTTGGCGCCGATATTCTCGTAGGTGCCGATTTTACCCAAGCCCAGCTCTTTGAGGTTAAACTGGTATGCGAGCATTAAATCGCCCTGTCCCGAGGCCGAATCAATCAGCGTTCCATCGCCCACTAGCGCCACATTCCAGCGCTGCAGATCATAGCCGCTGTCTATTTGGGGCTTGACCTGCAATTGTTCCGAGTTGCTGATCTTGGCAACATAGGTGCTTTTGATGGTGTCCATGATGGCTGGGGATTCGGAATAGATTTCCACGCGCTGGTTTTCAGCGCGGCCCTCGGGCACGCTGCTGGCGCTGGCCACCGCGGGTCGATTGCGCACTTCAAGCTGCATGCGGGAAGACTCGATGCCCCAGATGTATTTTAAATAGGCCTTGACAGATTCCGCGCGGCTGCGGGACAGATCTTTGCGATTATATTCTTTATCCCGATGGGCGTTGCAGCCCACAATCTTGATCTGCGCTTCGGGGTTGTCGCGCAGGCGCTTCCCGATAATGTTAAGGGTATGGGTATACTTTTCCATCGTGTCTTTTAACTTGCTTTCGCTAAACGACTTGGTCTCGGACTGACCGCTGAAGGTTGCATAGCGGGCGGGTATGTCGCTTTGACCGGTTTCAAAAAAGACATAATTGAGCAGTGGTGAGCTGTCGATGGTGGTGACCTCTTCAATCGTCAGCCTGGCGGGCTCAAGGGCCACTGTGCCTTTTGGCGGCCCAATCAGTTCATGGATCAACTCTCTGCGGGTCACTGTAACCGGACACGTGGCGGTCATGGTTTCATAGGTATCCTGATTGGTGTCGGTCACCTTGATGCGCGCCTGCAGGGTGCTGCAGGCGGCCAACTTGTCACGGCCGATATCATCCAGTGAAAGGGCGGTCTCCGGCGCCAGCAACTGGGCGCCTTTTACGGTCTTGATGGTTTGCTGATCGCCCTGGATATCCAGCTCCCAGTCCGCCATCCCGTATTCGGCTTCAATCTGAGACAGGATTTTTATCTCGCTTAGATTGGAGCTTTCGGCAATAAACTGGTTGGCGGCCATGGCCTGCATATCGCCGGAGTCATAAATAATGTCGACGCGCTGGTTTTCAGCCCGACTGCCCAGCTTATCGGCCGGTGCCGGCTGTGCCGGCAAATTACGGGCCTCGACCGTCATGCGGGAGCTGTCGATGCCCCAGACCGATGAAAGATAGCTTTTCACCGATTCCGCCCGGGCTTTTGAAAGTTCCAGGTTGCCCTTCTCAACGCCGGAATCCGAGTTGCAGCCCACAATTTTGATCTGCGCCTCTGGTACGGCGGTCATTTGCCGGCCGACGATGTTGAGCACATTCTTGTAACGGTCTGTTGCGTTGGTCAGTATGCTTTCATTAAAGGCCGCTGTGTGGGCACGGTCTTTTATAAGCACATAGTTGTCGGAGATATCGCTTTTGCCGGTTTTAAAAAACACCTGGTTGAGCACCGGAGAGCCATCCAGCAGGGTTAGCATATCAAAATTTAGCTGAGCCGGCTGCAGACTCAAAGTGCCGCTGGGCGGCTGATAAAATTTGTAATTGACAACATAGCGATGCAATAAGGTGGTGGAAAAGGATTGAAAGATCGGCAGCAGCTCCGATGCGGAATGGGCTTTCCAAATTTGCCCATTGTGTTTCTCAACAAACGCTTGCAGGAACTTATCCATTTTTCGACCGGGCATATAATCAACCGCAAAAACTTCCAGGTTGCGGATGTCGTGGGCTTCGGATTCAACCACAAAGCTTTTAAATTTACTGTTGAGGTCTTCGCCGTCTGAAAAAACCACCAAAAATTTATTTTCTTCAGGGGGCATTTTGCGAATCAAGCTGAGTCCGGCCACCATGGCTTCATACAGATAGGTCGTTCTGGTCAGCCCATCGCCAAAGGCGTCTTTTAAAAACTGTTTTAGCTCCGGAATCGACTTGGCGGTGGCGGCTTGGGTATGGAGCCAGTAGGCCTTGACATCCATGCCGCTTTTTTTGCTGAACGTCACGATGGACACATTGTCCATCGGACGCAGGCTGTCAAAAAATTTATCCAAAGCCGCCAGCAATGGTTTGATGGCCTTTCGTTGTCTCATGGAATACGAATTGTCCACCACCATTACAATGTTCAGCGGCACGGATTCGCTGGTTTCCAGCGATTCGATGGATTGGATCTGAGCCTCCCGTTTGCCGCTTTTGATCACAAAGTCTTTGGGCATTAATCCTTTGATAGGGTTGTTGTTGGCATCTTTCACCGATATCAGCAGGCTGTTTTCACCGGCCGGCTGATGCGTCAGTTTGGTTTCATGGTTCGGTGTGAGGACCTCAATTGGCTCTGTCGCCAGGCAATTGGCCGAGTACAACAGCAGAAGACCGGCGACCAGAAAGGCGATTTTGTTCTTCATCATTTTTCCTCCCAAATTATGTTAATCGTTGATTTTTTTATATAAATTTCAGTTAACGGCTCATATACAGCAAGAAGCATTCCAGAACGGCACAGATAAAATTAAACCAAAAAATTTCAGCAGGTTATATAGACTCGATCTCGGCTGTCAGGTTTAAATGTCAGAAAACCGTCTGATTTTGTGTACAAGGCGTCAATTTTATTGAACAAAATGTGTCGGTTAAGTCGGCCTAACCAGTTCAATGGGCCAAGGGAGATATTAAACGTTTTTGTTAGATGGCTTCTGTATGGATAATGATTTGGAGGATTTTTTTCTGCGGATCAATTGATAAATGAGCAGAAGGATGAACAGCGCCAGGCCGATATAGTTAAGAAGCGGATTGGCCCAGATGAGCAAAAGCGCAGCCGCGCCCTGCAGGATGGTTTCCGGCCAGTTCAGGTGGGTCAGAAAGTAGCGCTCCATGCAGACCACAAAGGCAATGATCGATAAAATGGAAAAGATAACGGTTTTGATGACCTCGGGAGCGGGCCCGTTCAGCAGCAGCGGGTGGTAGGCCATGATGATCGGAATAATATACAATCCCTTGGCCAGTTTCCATGAGGTGAAGGCGGTTTTCATCGGGCTTGAGCCGGCAATACCGGATGCAGCAAAGGATTCCAGGGCCACCGGAGGCGTGACGTTGGCATCCTGGCTGTACCAGAAAACCACCATATGGGCGGTGAGCAGCGGGATGCCCAGATCCATGAGCCCGGGGCCGGCCAGAATGATCAACACAATATAAGAAGCGGTCACGGGCAGCCCCATCCCCAGAAAAAGCGAGGTCAGGGCCACCAGCAGCAGGGCCAGCAGGGGAATTCCCTGGGACAGTGATACCACCAGCGAGGAAAAACGCAGACCGGTGCCGGTCAAGTTGACAATACCGACAATGATACCGGCGGCGGCGCAGGCCACGGCCACCACAATTGCGTTGCGGGCCCCCTGCTCCAGGGTTTTGATCAGGGTGCCAATAGAAATTCGGGAGCCTTTGCGCAGCAGGGCGGTAAAATAGACGGCTAAAATGGCGATGAAACCGGCCATCATCGGGCTGTAGTTCATAACTAGAACGATGATCAAAATGGCCACCGGGATAATGAAATGGATGCCGTCTTTGAGGGTCTGCAGAATATTTGGTAGCTGGTCTTTGGGAAGCCCCCAGATGCCCTGTTTTTGGGCTTCAAAATGGACAAACAAAATCACCGAAAAAAAGTAAAGCACCGCCGGAATGAAAGCTATTTTAATGATGTCCAGATAAGGCGTTTGAGTAAATTCGGCCATCAGAAAGGCGCCGGCCCCCATAATCGGCGGCATCAGCTGTCCACCGGTGGAGGCGGCGGCTTCCACGGCGGCAGCTACATGTTTGCGGTAGCCGATTTTTTTCATCATCGGGATCGTAAAAGAGCCGGTGGCCACCACGTTGGCCACGGCACTGCCGGCCACCGAGCCCATAAATCCGCTGGCCACCACAGCGGTTTTGGCGGGCCCGCCCGAAAAGCGCCCGGTTACCGAATAAGACAGGTTGATAAAAAAGCTGCCGGCGCCGGTTTTGTCCAAAAATGCACCGAAGAGGATAAAGATGAAAACAAAAGTGGACGCAACACCCAGGGGCAGGCCGAAGATGCCCTCGGTGGTCAGCGAAAGGGTGGTGGCGATGCGTTCAACACTGTAGCCTTTGTGGACAATCAGCTCTGGCATCCAGGGGCCAAAATAGCCGAACAGCAAAAACATAATGGCAATGACGGTCAGGTTCAGCCCGATCACCCGGCGGGTGGCCTCCAGCACCAGCAATACCAGGGCAACCCCCACTCGAAAATCCCACGGGCTCCATTCCCCCTGGCGTTCGAAAATACCCTGTAGATCGATAAAAATGTACAGCCCGATGAAAACTGCCATGGCGATCAAGATCAGATCGATGAGCATGGCAAAGTTGAATTTATCTTTACGGACGCCTTTGTAAAGGGGTTTGGTTAAAAAGGTCAATGCCAGAATGCAGGTTAAAAAGACAGAGCGATGCCGCATGGCGGTCATGGCCACCATCCCGGCGGTGTACAGCTGAAACAGGCTAAGCCCCACACCGATAACGGTCAGACACCAGGCAATGATGCGGGCCGTCGGGGTATTCGTTTCTGTGGCTTTAGATTCGTCCATAGTCGCATTCAGCTATATTGATTTTTCACCACCCGCCGCGCGAAATAAAAAATGTAATTTTTTTACCGCAGAGACGCAGAGTCCGCAGAGATGATTTTTTAATTTTGCTTTCCGTTGAGAGGACGGAAAGCAAAAAAAATCTGCCTCCGGCAAGAATAAAGGGCTCCGTTGTTTACCAAGCTATATTAAATAGCTTTATTGTTTTGCCGCGAAGCGGTTGAGTGGTTTTCATTTGTCGGCGTCTCAGCGACAAATGAAAAAAATACTTACTCTGCGAACTCTGCGTCTCTGCGGTGAATATAAAACTCAGATACTTACCGCGGTGTGGCCGGGTGCGGCCAGATTCGGCGCCACAGGCTATACAGCCAGCTCACCGGTCGGGCTGCAAACTGCACCGCCACGTGCGGTGCCACTGCCGACAGGTTTTTTTCACGACCGCGCCAGATCACGGTGTGATCCACCCCGGGGCTGCCCACCCGCAGGATAAAGTCACCGGTGGGCATGTGCATATCTTCGATGACCTCATAGTCGCCGCGCCTAACCATGCGGCCCACACCGGGCATGCGTCCCATGCCGGCGCCGAATTTCAAATAACGCTCCTCTTCAATGAAAATACGCCCCTCGGCATCCAGGCTGTGTTCTTCCCAGATCGGGGCGTTTTCCACCGAATGATGATAGTGTAGGGTAAAGCGCTCGCCTGGCTGCAGCGGTACCACCAGCAGCGGTGGCCCGCCTTTGACCGGTTTAACGGCTAATTCCAGGCCTCCGGGCACATGCCAGCCAATCAATACAAAGGCAACGACCAGGCCGGCTGCCGCTATGAGCGGCAGCCGACGTTTCCCGGTCAAAACGTTCATTTACGGCATCAGCCCGGCCGGCACGGATACCCCCTTTTCATTCAGGTATTTGATCGTGCCCGGATGCAGCGGGATGGGGGAGTACTTGACCGCATTTTCAGGCGTTGTATAGGAAGCCGAGGGATGAATCTTGAGCAGATAGTCCTGGTGCTCATACAGCGATTTGACCAGTTTATAGACCAGGTCTGCGCTCAGGCCCGCCTGACAGATCATCACATTCCATACGCCGATGGTGGGAACGGCCGCATCCACTCCGCGATACACCCCACCAGCCAGATCCACCGCCGAATACTGGGTGTTGGCCGCTAAAATTTTCTTTTGCTGTGCTGTAGTGAAATTAATGATGTGAATATCATGGGTGGTGGCCAGATCCAGAATAGAGCTGGTTCCCGGTCCCACCGACCACACGCCCACTTCGATGGTGCCGTCTCTTAAAGCATTGGCACTCTCGGTAAAGGACAGGCGGCTGTCTTTGTAGGAATCCAGCGGGATGCCCAGGGCTTTGAAAACGGTTTCGGCCATAAAATTGGTGCCGCTGCCCGGGCTGCCGGAGCTGATATTTTTGCCCTTAATCTGCTCAATGTTGGTAATGCCGTATTTTTTGAGGGTCACCACCTGCAGCAGATTGGGGTACATGATGGCCATGGACAGGATATCGTGCTTTTTGCCTTTAAATTTGGAAAGCCCCTTGTAGCCGGCTACGGCTACATCGCCCATGACTTCACCAATGACGGTTTCGCCCTTGTGCGCCAGCCGGACGTTTTCAACACTGGCGCCGGTAACCTCGGCCACCGCCCGGACCCCTTCTGCATATTTGGTCCAGATTTCGGCCACGCCACCACCGTAGGGATAGTAAATCCCGCCAGTGCCGCCGGTTCCGATGGAAACGAATTCAGTGCGGGCCAGAGCCGGACCGCTAATCAATAAAATCGCACATAGCAGTAAAATGCCCGTGATGACACATTTGGATCCTAGCTTTTTCATCTTAAACTTCCTCCTTAATTTCGGCTATGAATTGATGTGATGGCAAGTGACTACTGGCTCATCGTTGTGACCATTACCGAGATTTTCTTTGAGCGTTCCTTTGTGCCGATAAACGGGATTTTTACCGTTGCGGATTTGCCGGGAGCAACCACCGGCGGTTTGCCTTTGCGCGGTACATAATGTCCGGCTGCTTTGTCCATATCTTCTAAAAAGATGTTGACCCGGTAGCGCAATGGCTTTTCGGTCGGGTTCATGAGACCGACGGTAAAAATCAGAGAATCCTGGCCGCCGTGTTTGTCCAGCACGCAGCCAAAATTGGTGAGTTGGACCTGTTCGGTCACTGACCAGTGGATCTTGGCGTCACAGTTGACCGTCTCCGGCTTGCCCTTGCCGCTGCTGGCGCAGCCGACCAGCCAGACCCCCAGGGCCAGACATAACACCAGGATTGGGATCGCTTTTTTCATGTTCTTCATCCTCAAACCTCCTTATTCAATGGGAAGCTATCTCAAAATGCATTTAAGGTTCCTAGGTTGAGCCCGTTACCCGCATGTCCGCCTCTGGCGGGTTGGCCCGTTTGCCGGTTAAAAAATAAAATTAGACACTTTCCTTCCTCAACCGGCTCAATCCGCCGGCGGCGGACTTAACCGAAATACCTGAATTAGTACTTTGCTATTATTGAAACAGCCTCGAGTTAATGAATCGCCTGTTCTACATTTGAATATAAAGCCCCGTTTTCCGAAAGAAAAACGGGGCTTTTAGTGTGTTTGAATGGTGGCCAATTTGTCCATCGTAAATCCGGAATCTATTGGTTATTATTCAACATATTCATGTAAACGCCTTTCCAATACCAGTAATATAACGCCAAAGTCAAGTTGATTGTAAGCCCAGCGCCCGCCATTTGTAGCCGTTACCCCGTAAATTTTTACTAACCGCAGATTTATCCGCCAGCCTTTTGGAGGACTTGTCCGCCAATCTTTGTGGTGGATTTCTAATTTGTTAATGTGATCAATTTAGTTGCTAAAGGCACGAAATTCTCGCCGCAGGCGATTGGGTTTGGCCGTTCTCTTCTGGAGAACGGCCAAAAAGAATCCTGATAATCCTGTAAATCCTGTCTAAAAAAAATCAAGTGGCTCAACGGCAGGTGGATCCCGCTAAGATGGGGCGCCAGCGCCCAATCAGTAGGCAGGCGTTATCCCAGCAGGTCCAACGCCACCCGGCAATAGGTTTCAATGCCCACCAGCAGGACATCCTCATTGAAATCAAAGCGGGAGGTGTGAATCGACGCGCCGCCTTCCCGGCCAACCCCCAGGAAGAAAAAGCACCCTTTGGATTTTTCCAAAAAAAAGGCCATATCCTCACCGCCCAGTGTGGATTCGGGTGCCATCACGTTTTCTTCACCGACCGCCTGGGCAGCGGCGGCGGCCACCACCTGGGCCATGTCGGCATCATTGATTAAAGGGGGGTATCCCTGTGAATATGTCAGTTCATAAGTGGCACCCATGGATTGGCACACACCGCCGATGATGTTGTCTAAACGTTCGGGCCAGGTGTTCCAGATGTCGCGGTCAAAGGTGCGGGTGGTGCCGAATATCTCCGCCTCGTCGGGGATGACATTAAAAGCGGTCCCGGAATGGAAACCGCCGACGGTGACCACCGACGGCTGCAAGGGGTTCATCTGACGACTGACGATGCGCTGCAGGGCGTTGACCACCTGGGTGCCGACCTCCAGGGCATCCACGCACAGATGGGGCATGGCGCCGTGCCCGCCCTTGCCGATAATCCGCAGGTCAAAACGGTCCATGGCCGCCATTAGCGGGCCGGCCTTTACCCCGATGGTGCCCTCGGCGATGTGCGGCCACATATGACAGCCAATGGCATAATCCACGGTTGGATTTTCCATTACCCCTTGCTCGATCATGGGCTTGGCGCCGCCGGGGCCTTCCTCAGCTGGTTGGAATAAAAATTTAATCGTGCCGTTGAGCTGATCTTTGATACTGCATAAGACCGTGGCAGCGCCCAGCACCATGGACATATGGCCGTCATGACCGCAGGCATGCATGGCCCCGGCGTGGGTGGACGCAAAATCCAGACCGGTTTCTTCGGTGATGGGCAGCGCATCCATATCCGAGCGGACCAGCAGGGTCTTGCCCGGTCTGCCGGTATCCAGCACCCCCACCACCCCGTATTGGGCGATGCCGGTATGCACCTCCAGGTCCAGGGTTTTCAAATAGCGCGTTACGTAGTCGGCGGTTTTCTTTTCAGTGTAGGCCGTTTCCGGAATCAGGTGCAGATCGCGGCGCATTTTGACAACCAAATCCTTGGTTTTGCGGATGTCTTTTTTAAGATCCATTATAAAAAAGCTCCTGTAAATGGGGTTTGGCGCAATAGACCACTTAAAGACGGATGGTCTCTTTCTTCATACACAACCCTTGCGGTCCGATCAACGCTTAAGAACGAGAGAGGTTGCTGGACAGATGGACTGCTCAAGGGGTTGGCGGGGTAAATGGGCAGACAGCCAAAAAAAAGACAGCCCCTGGATCCGGGCTGTCTTTTTAGGCCATTGGGAGGCGTATTGCGATGGCTTTATTTTTGAAAAAACATCCTGAATTTTATACCGGCGCCTTCATATGAGGTTCGAACAATCTCGCCGTTGGCCATGATTGTCTTATGCACGCCGGGAAAATCAAATTTGATGGCGATCTCCTGCCCGACAAATAGCCGCTGCTTGGTGTCAAGGAACACACCGCCCGAACTGATATTGTTAATGGGGGCCTGAAAGTCACCCTCCATGGTCTGGCAGTCGGCAACTACCAGCCGGCGGCTGTTGACGCTTTTGCGGGCATCTTTTCTTCTTTCGATATTTTCGATTTGGGCATTTGGAATAAAGTTGCTGTACATCTTGGGTTGTTTTCCTTATCTTTTTTCTAAGCGTTGATTGTCCATCCCGATAGCATCAATTCATTATACAAGTGTTGTGCCAAATTCTTAAGTAGCTGAATTTTAATGTTTTTTAAATGTTGCCCCCCTTTTTTGGGGCCTAAAAATTATACAAAATCAAACAGCGCTGTGATTTTTTTTAAACATATGGCTATGGTGCGCCTTTAAAACTATGAAAGCGTGAACAAGATGAGTTGCCCACGCTTTCGTCTATCGTTGGCGATTAGCTGCTGGTCTGCGCCAATTCGTCACTGCTTACGCTTTTAGGAACCCCCTCGTAAGGCGTTCGCCGGGTCGACTTATAGGTCCGCGGGTCCCGCATGGTTTTCAATATATCGATGCTGTCTTTTAGGCCCTTGGTCACGCGGCACATTTCCAGGGACATACCAACAATCTGTGCCACGGCCTGGACGAAATTAACGTCATTGAGGGTAAATTCCCAGGGCTTGGCGGTGTAAACCCGCATGCTCCCGATCAGCCGTTCTCCGATGACAATTGGTACCGCCAAGATTGAGGCGATGCCTTCTTTTTTAGCCTCTTCCGGATATTGAAGCCGGGGATCATCGGTCACGTCATAAATGGCCACCGGTTGGATATCCTGCAAAGATGATGCAATCGAATGCAGCGCACTGACCGGCCCCTTGTCTAGATATTCTTCACTCAATCCATAGCTGCCGGCCAGCTTGAGCTCTTTGCTTCTGGGGCTGAAGAGAAACAGGGTGCAGCCTTTGACATTAAGGGCGTGTTTCACACCTTCGACGGTGATCAGGATGATCTCTTCCGGATCCCGAATCATGGAAAGGGCTTTGGTGATGCGAATCAGGCTTTCATAGTTTACGGTGGGCTTGTCCATGGTAACCTCCTTTCTGTTGAGTGGTGAACTGCAAGGAGGGGCTCAACACGACGGGAGAAAAGTTCGGGTTACCTTGCCGAAACCTATGAACAATAGATTGAAAATTCGGTTTCAAACCGGTGGTGCTAAACGCATGCGAAGTCGTTTGATACTTGGCTGCAGGTCGATGGTGCGCGGTGAGAAGTCGCTTTACGCAAAAGCCAACTCAGTGGTCGGATGCAACGGTTAGGTCCGCTGCCGGCATACGGTGGTCTTGTCCCCTCAGAAATGACCATAAGCCTTTAAGCACTTTATTACAAGTATAAAATTAGAAGCTGTCTTAAAACTGCATTTAAGGTCTTTAGATTGAGCCCGTTGCGCGCCGCAGGTCCTCGTGAAACGAGATTGTTCCGTTTGCCGGTAAAAAAATAAAATGAGACATTTTCCTTTCTCAACGGGCTCAGCAGGCCAACCATAATCTCACTTGCCGGCCAGAAACAAAAGCGGCAGCGGTGTTATTGCCACACTGATCAGCAAAAAGAATCTGGGAAACGTATAGAGTTTGCTCATTCCGGCAATCAGGCCAAT
>JAAUXT010084729.1_pt1 | contig 20196 bp, 18 predicted proteins | sample 7278171 | NCBI WGS metagenome assembly JAAUXT01 (sample SAMN14350112, study PRJNA611818) | marine sediment metagenome | isolation source: surface marine sediment (1.8m) | place: French Polynesia: Moorea | collected 2018-08 | reverse complement strand
GAACGAGCCACTGCTCTTTGGAGATGCTGCTGTTGTCGTTTCATCTGGTGTCCACTGTGCAGGACCATTTGGCAGGAAAAGATGACACGGACTCGACTTTTGGACCACACAGTTCCTTGTGGCGAAGAGGTGCAGCTGCCGTCAGGCCTTGTTTGGCCCAGACATCGCATGCCACGGATCATCAAGAAAGACCGAGAAAGATAGCGGCCTGCCAAGCTTCCGTGTATCGGATGAAATGAAAGGCCTCAGTGGATGTCGTCGTCTGTGTTTTGTGTACCAAACTGGAAGTTCAAGTGTGTCTTGAGAAGGACTTGATGCTTGTATCGGCGAACTCCAGAACATCTCTTCTCTATTGCTTTGATTCAGCAGGGATTTCTCCCCAAAGTTGTGGAGGCGGTTTCAGGCAGCTCAGGAGTGAAGGTCCCCTTTCTTGTTCCCCTTGAGAGGCGCGCCCCCTGACCAGATCGTGGATCCACCACCACCACGCATTTTTCCACGGATGGAGGCCTGTTGCCAACGCACCACGGCTCGTCTTCGTGCAGATCACGGAAAATAGCGAAATGCCGGCGTCTTGCTGGAGACGGCAGTTGCATGATTTGGCAAGATGAAGCCCTGTTCTCCGCCATCGGTCCTGCACCAAGGTTCAGACTTGAGAGATTCACGACTGACTGGCCACACCAGATCGAGGGATTGAGAGTCTCGTACACCAGATTCAGGGATTCAGTCATCTGCCTGAGTTCCGCGAAATGGCTCAGCTCGAAGCAAACTTGGTTTGTGCGCAGAACATTTATCAGTTGACATTACCGCAGCTTTTGCATGTTGACGACTGCCTCGAGAGATTCCAAAAATGGAAGAGAAGCTGCCAGGTAGTAGTGTTAAGGATGCATGAGTTGAAGTGGGCTTCCATTGTATCACGCGGTTCCACTCAGCAGGATTACTGTCTCGGACACTCTCTCCCCAGCCGCGAGTGGACCACTTGTCGTTTTGACGTCATACCGAAACCAGGTGTCGAAATCATTCTGCTTCATAGAATACGCTTTGAAAGACAGATGGAAAATTCCCAGACTTCCTCTCCTGATGATTTTCTGTTGAACTTTCACAAGTAGACACTGGTACTCTTGAAGATATTGGAGTATCGAAGACTTTTTTGCTCCGAAGAAGTCTTCTTGTAACTCCTGCAACTCATCCTCGTAAGCCTGACAAAACACGAAAACAGCTGACTGAGGAGATAACTCAATCAAGACATACAGATGTTTGATTCTTCAGACTGATGTGCCGGAGAACTTCCAGATGAGTGCTCACGCACCGTTATTTTCCAGAACAACAGTATAAACCTCAGTTTTAGTTCTTTTTCCTTTGTCAGAAAGACCCTCATCGTGTTTGGTGTACACTTCGTTTGGAATTCAACACATTAAATGAATTGAGCTCCGGTTTAACAGTGCAGACATGTATACGTAATGGTATTAGCATCATGACTGTAGCGACTGTGGTAGCTGTGCAGGAAATTTCACATGTGAATCTCGGCGCAGATTGCTCCCGCATCCGAACAAACACCCATTTATCTAATCACATCCGAAGGCCCAGCAAGCAGAGAACCAGAGCGGTGTCCGCATGTCGACGGTGACACAAAAATCTTGCCACAAGCAAAAAAAAGCCGATTGCTTTTCTTTTGGTGAGATCCTGAGATCGTTTATGCAGTTCTTTCTTGGGGACACGTGGTTACCAAACGAAGTACCACCAGTCGTTGTGAGGAGCAGGAGCACGTCATCTTGAGTTCTGTTTCCAGTCAGGGTTGATTCTTGTGCTTTTGTTGGTGTTTCCCATTTTGCGTGACAAAGAACCACCCACGGACGCGCACCTCCAGCAAGGTTCTGTGCGAGTCAGCGAAGCCGTCTTAAATTGGCCGTTTTGTGTCTGGCCAGGGACTGAAGACGAGACATCAAGCACTTGAACACGCATCAGACCCACAGAGACCCGAACTACACATTTCGCCTTTTCAGACGGACCTTTCTGTGCAAAGCAGATGTCGAAAGCCATCGAAGGCCTTGAAAAGAACGCGTTAGACTCCAGATTTAATCTGTCGTTTGAAGCACCTGCTGGACCAACGCCAGAGCGCAGAGACCTGACACTGTAACTGAATTATCCCACTCGTCACTCTGAGAAACGAATGCGAACTGGAGGTGCAGTTCGTTTGGGGAAATGAAAGGACACTTGTTTCAAGGCGACGTTGAAGACGACAGGGTTCTTCTGTCTCGCTTCCCGTCCCGATTTCGCTTCCGTTGTGGGATCTGCAAAGTCCAGGTGTCGAAATACGAACTCGTGCACAGATGTGAGTCGGTTTGTGTGCTGCATGGGCCTTGAGAAGCAAGACAAATTTCCCGAAAAGAGTGGGGACATGTTTGCAGGGTTGTTGTGTTGATTGTGCAAAGTCGTTTTCACGCACCACCGACACTCGCGGTCACTCTCGGCAACAAAGTAAAAGAACTTACAATTTTTTTACAGTTCCAATGGAAATGTATGACGCAAACAGAACAGGACATCTTCAGACTGCAGTGCAAAGGTCGCTGCCCGAACACACTGTACGCGAGTGATTGACTGAATTCACTGGATTGTGCAAATCCAGTCGTGCACCGTTTCGTTGGTAAGAGTGCAACGCGGTTTGTCGTGGTTTTGCGCGGACCTCTGAAAACCAACGTGTCCCCATGAGGGTGACACGGAAGTTCTCTCACGCAGGCTTCTGGCAGCCATGTTTCAGGTCATCCCACAGTGCCATAAATGTTCATTCTCTGTTTTTTGTGGTTTGGAGACAGCAGTATCACGTCTCGTACCAAGTCGTTTTTCTTTCCTGTCGTGTGACTTGCACATCACGACAGGCCGTCAGATCTACCTTTCTTGCTTGAATTCTGCAGCTTGGAACCAAAATACTCGCAAATGTTTTCATTGAAAGGTGATGCAGCTGAAATTTTGAAAAGGGCAAGCGTCCGAAACAGTTTTTCGTACTTGATTCAGGAGATGTTCAGAAGAAGCCAACATTTTTGACCCCCCAAATCTGGTTCAGCAAACGCCGAGAGGTTTGCACTTGTCTGATTGTGGCCTGACAAAAGTCAGTGAATTGTTCAGGTGGCATCAACAAAGAACAGCCAGTTACGCATAGCAGGGCACCAGTTCTCAAGATTGTAGCGTTTGGAAATGTTGGAAATGAAAAGTTTAGCTGTTGTGACAACTTGCAAGGTGAAATCGTGTGCGACTTTGAGGGGACAAAATACGTATGGTGTTTTCAGGTGACACAGCCTGAGAGGTTTGGCTCTTCTGTTGTTTTATCCCTTACGGACAACGAAAGCTTCCGACAGACACAAGCACCGCTCGTCGTCCAGGACCCCCTTGAAGACCAGCTGGACACCATTGTGTATCAGTGCGGTGAATCAGGCCTCAGGAGTGAGGCGCAACAGGAGAGCTGTTCGGAGTCGACTCTCAATAACATCTGTTCGTGGCACGATTCTATTTTGCGTGCAGAGTCGATGAGGTGCTTTTCCCTTTGAAGCTGCTCAATTACCGAGCACGTGTGTTCAGACCGCGCAGCCACATTTGCTGTTCTGTGAATCCCGAGAAAGAACAGGTCACCGCCAGATCACTGTCTGCTTCAGCAAATGGAAGAGACCGAGAGCACAATGTCACAGCTCCGCTGTGGAGCAACTCGAGTTCGAGAACAGTGAGCGTCGTCTTGCCTCAACAGAAATTTACGTTCTTCGATGCACGTCTGTTGTACGAGCACACCTGCAGTCACTGGGTTCTGTTGAGTTATCAGATGATCAATGTCGTTTCATGGGTCGTTTCACGATGTTCAATGTCGGAAAATGTCCCTGTTCGGCAGGAAATTTTATGGGTGCTTGTGAATTTTTCCATCAAAAAATGTGTCTTTGAATTCCTGCCCGGAGGCTGTGTATTGAGTGGTATTGGCGCTGAGATCGTTCCTGTTTTGAACAGGGCGGACAATCGCTTTTCCGTGCGCAACCCGAGAGGCCCCCAACAGGTCGTTAAGCCAACACGCTGTAAGCAATGGGTCTGGGAGGACCTCAGCACAACCTGCCGAATACAGACAAGGTGGCGGGATCAGTGTCACGAGAAAAAATTGCCACGAGAATGTACGAAGATGTTTGCATGCCGCTCACAAGAGGTCTGTTTTTCCAGTGCGTAAGGATTGTTTGGACTAAGGCAAGGCTTCAGGGCACGGATGGCTTCGGAGAGCTTCTGCTGGTCTCAAACGCCGCCGAAGTGAGGCTGCGAGGGTTGTTGCGAGGGTTGTGAACACTAAGCGTCTGCGTGCCTCGACAGAAATTGTCCACTGAACGTTGAATGAAACGAAAGTGAAAAGCCGGATCGTGCTTTAACGTGAGAGCGTCCATAGCTGGAGGGTCGGAATGGAATTGAATTACACCGACAGAGTACGAATCGATACAAACCATTGTGGGACCATAGACCCCACCTTACGCTGTGAACATTGCTCAGTTCTGAAAACAAACTTGGACTTCGCCTCAAGGCAGCAAACACGCGTACACGGGCACATTGTGACCATTGGCTTGTGCTTCGACTCAGTGATTTCTTGCAAATTGCAATATTATATTCATGGCTCTGGCCTGTTGTGCGCGCGGCATGGTTGCTTCAGTGGCAGATCGCGCGTATCTGCCGTTGAATCCCAGGCAGTGTTTCTCTGCCAGTTTTCGAAGTCGAGCTCTATTTGGGGCTTCAAACTCGGGGACAGGGCTGTCTACGAGTATGATTTTGTTGTTTGATGCAGAGTACCAAGCAATGCTGCCAAATCGACGTTGGAATGAGCACTTCAGTGAGTCAGAATGTGACCTTCCTCCCTCTTGAAAGCCAACAGCTCTGAAGTACCTCTCACGGCGTTAACTGGCGTGTGGGTTTCGCCGTGTGAAGGAAAAACTTGCTTATGGAGCTGTTCAAATGGTTCTGGCCGTTTGTTTGTGTGGTTGGGAAACTTCTGCTGATTACCGGAAATGAGTTTTGTTCAGGCAGCTACACCTTGATCGGATAATCCGAGCTTGTTTGTATCGTGTTTCCACATATTTCGAGGCTTTTGAATGGTACCAATCACTCTCCGTTGATTTGTACTGATTTATGATCAGCTACTTCGATTCCCAATCAATTAAGCTTGTTCATAGGTGCTCCATGTGAGGTAATCAATGTGTGTTCACCCATTGTTTTCCCACTTATTTTGCATCTCCAATTGAAGGGTGAGTTGAGATCTATTGGGACATGATTTTGCAACAACTGGGACCATTGTAACACAAAAAGATAACAACATATATCGATGTGTTGGTGGTGGGCTCACTCTTTGTTTTGTGTAGTGGTCCAGGTTGCATGTGGCCTCCCACCCATGCACACTGGCCACTGAGGTGACTTGGTCTTGGCCTTGTCCAGACAAGGTCAAACAGTGCATCATTGATTCATGTTTATCCTTGTACATATCTGACCTCATCACCATGGGAAGGCATAGGTGATTGAAGGAGTTGAATCATGGGTTGCTTGATTTTAATTTTTGCAGCCTGTGAGAAAATGGATTTTTGTCTCATCACCTGGCCATGGTGACTGTGTACTGAGCCTCTCCACCCAGGCTTGTCCACCCACAATGGGTCCACCCTCCTTTGTATCCACCCAGATACAGGGGGCAGAGGCTTCCCTGGGCAGAGGAATGGTACCATTGTGACAGACACAAAAAAAGAGAAAACACTCATGTTTCAACCAAAAATTGTGGGTGTTTTGAGCTCTTTCTTTCCTGGGCTCCCACACATGCACACTGGTGACCATGACTTTGCCTTTCCCCTTACCCAGGGCACCACAGTCACTACATCAGCAATTCCAGGGAACAAGATCACTGCAGGTGTTCCCTTACCTTGTCTGGGCTGTCAATCAAAATGTGTTCAGGTTGGTACCAACGCCTGCACCCATCTGGGAAAATGAGGCAGTGGATCCAGAGCAAACATGTGCGGAACATGCTGCAACCTACATCATTGTTGACCAATGGGTATATGCAGATCCAGATTTCGGGGCCTGGACAGCTTTGGAGCTGTAGGGGTCAATTCTGCTCTGATGTCTGAGCGAACCTCAATGAGGCAATGGCTACTACAAGAAACAAACAGTGGCATCACCACATTGTGGATAGATCTCTTTCAGTGGGGGATGATAACCATCTGCACAGGTGACTGGGAGCACTATGAGGCTGCCCATTACCAGGTACTGGCACCCCCAGCACCACTTGGTGCTGGAAGTCCCGGTAGGCACTCAAATAGTGAAGATGGATGCCTACCTCCCACTGGATGTGTGGGTGGTGGTTGTCTGTCGCACCTGGGCAAGCGCCCAGACCCATAGCAACCACACTTGCCTGGCAGAGGAGAGCTAGCTCTGCCCTTCCCACAGACATAGACCGGCCCTTAACCACTCCGAGAGGCCCTCCCCTTCTTGGGTGGGAGGGGGATGGCAGGCCAGTGCTACCCCCTGGTGGGGTTTGATGTCCGTTATCCCCCATCACTTCGCAAATTTCCTTCATCTCATGCACATGGGTGGGTGTGCCTTTCCTTCTTTTCCTGACACACATACACTTGCCTGTTTTGCGCGTGCCACGAAGTGTCGCTCTGTAACCTTTCGAGTTGTCAGTGTGGTGAAAAACTGGTTGCGTGGAGCTTCAGTGGTGGTTGTCGGTTGTTTGTTTCGTTGCAGACTGCCCGACACCAAAGCATAGAGATTGAACAACAACGTCCAGTGTGATGATGCACGTGATTGAAGTACTGCTCAAAGCTGACGGAATCAGAACCTTTGAGACTACTCGTATTTTGTAGGAATCCCTCTCTTTCCTGTGTGGAATCATTGAGAAAAGTGCAAAACTTTGGACAGTCGATTGCAGACTACCTGGCACGAAACAGTTGTGAGGAACAAACAGCAGTAGAAAAATTGTATTTTTTTCGGTTCAAGAGACGAGGTACAGGAACACATAACAGGCAATGCTGAGACCAACACCCAAAACTTTCAAAGTTCAGTTTCAGTGAGTTCGCCGGGGATAACAAGGTTGAAGATGCAAAGTCAACGCATTACGTGTGCTGCATACAGAGACCCGTCCAAATGCCTGATATGGCGTGAAGGACCAGTGGGGACTTGGATGGTCTGTTGTGGTTCTTTTGTTGCAGGGAATGGAATCAGAAGTGACTGAGGGGACGGGAAATTTAAATGGGCAAAGCTTGTAGGCAGGAACTGGGAAAGTCAAGTTTGGAACCTGATCAGAATCTTTCAGTGAGGGCATTGTGCGAAACACAGTTTCTGATTCAAAGCTTTCCTTGCTGAAGAAGCCGTTCTTGTGTTGAGTATCAAAGAACAAGAAGCTGTTAACAAGTTTGCTTTCTTCTTTGGACAGTGAAAGAAGCCTGGAACCTTTTCTTCTTGAATTTGACTTTTCTCTGATGAACGTCAGCAATTCTGCTGTACTTCCAATGGCATTTCAGATGAATAGAAATTACTCGGGCACGGCAGGATTGAGGCGAGGACCGGCGTGAGTTGCAATGTTAAGTGCTCTGGAATCAATTGCATCTGGAGGGCCTCCATTGTTGAACGGATCAATGAATGGGACAATTGCGTCCGCATGATTTAAATGGATCGAGTTTCTCAAACGGAAAACACAGTTTGAGAGTTCACTCAACAAAAGTGAACTCGGCAGTCACGACGAGAAAGGCCGATCAGTGAATGTCAGTGGAAATCCATCATGCCTGTGTGACACATCGGTACATTGTCTTCAGAAATGGATAAAATAACAACGAGGACTCCGGAAGGAGCTTCGCTTCTGGATTGTGCTTTGCAGTGAAGTTTGCGACGCACAATGACATTTGAATGCACGCGAGATTGTTGGTACAGCTACAATCACAAGTTTCACACATTCGAAGGAGCATGGGTGACGAAGTCCTCCATCATGGAGGTGACGGCTGACGGGTGAGGAAAGTTGTCCCTTCCTGTGCAAACAGTGCTTTGCTGTGGTTACGAGGCTTTGGGAGAAAACAGGAACACAATAATTTTGCCACATTTGATTTCCGAGCGAAAGTGGTTGAAATCCAACCCGAACGCGTCAATCAGGTCTTGTCGCCAAGGCAGGAACCTTCCCATCTCTTGGTGTCATTTTCGTAGTCCTTCAAATGATCTTTGGGAAAGGCTTTTGCTTCTGGTAGCAGGGGATCAGTGCAATCTGGACACCGATCGTGTCAGACCGGAGTGGACCTGCTCAACATGAGACGCCGGGATTGATTGAATGAAGCCTTCAGAAGCGTGCACACCTTTGGGACTCTGTTCCGAACACTCAAGCTGAGAGCGCAAAAGCTACCTCTGCTGAATATTCTTTATGCTGCCCTTTTTGCTGAATTTCCTTGGAAGAAAGAATATTTTTCAACTTCCAACATAAAGTTGCCTGTTGGAAAGATAGCCTGTCTCATGTCATTGTTCTGTTGTCTGATGATGAGTGGGTCGTGAGACCTTTGGCCTGAAGCTTTCAAATGAAACGTTGGCGGGAGGACTCGTCAGAAATCGAAAACGACGGGGGTTTACTCGAAAAGTGTTGCGAGCTGTGACTTCAGATGCACTCGAGCCTTCCTCAACGTGTCAAGCTCTTTGCCAACAAACACTGGATGTGAAGGGACTGGAAAGAGGATCCTCCCTGGAGACGACGTGGTCACTTGTGTACATGCAGGGTGTAATCTTCCAACTCTCCCAACAAGTTCTCATTTTGAGCTGAGACGTTGGGGGCGAGTCACGCAAAAGAGAAACGCGAAGGACTGAAAGGAAACACCACCTGACACAAATGCTACGTGCACAAAACCACAGCGAGAGAGCAGACGTGTTGTGGGCCACTGGACTGAACCAAAAGACGCAACAGCAATTGACCAACAACGTCACAATAAGCACCATGGACTCGACAAACAACAAACAGAGTGGACTTCAGCTGCCTCCAACAGCAGGTTGAGATGATTTCTTTTGAAACCCGCAAACAGGAAGAACAAGTCGTTTTGCAGTAAGTCTGTTCTTTTTTGTATCCGCTCGGATGGTGCACGTTTCGAGTACGAGGAAGGTTCAGCTCAGCTCGATTCCCAAGAGGTGGCATTAGCCGCGACATGTAACACTAATCTGCAGTCAGGCGCCCGCGGAGTGAGGCCCATTTCTCAATCGCAGCTCCGAAGACCCAGTTCTGTCCAAACATGAACACAAACACGGAGTCGGAATTTTTTCTGAGAGACACAAGTTGCGTTGATCCTCAGCGAAGAACGGACCGACAAGATATCCGTGATCGAATGAGTCAAACATGTGGGCTGCTTTGTTCCAAAGTCCAATACCGATGACGTGTGGGTCACTCAGACAAGGTTCCTGATTTGGGCTTCCTGTGGAACGAGCGGTCGCCAAGCAGCTGGACGTTTTCTCTGCGATAGTGCTCCGGTGATGGTCCACTCCCTCGGTGTTCGTGTCGTGGAGCCATTCAATGGATCCAGCGGACAAGGGTTTTGTTTTTTGTGACTGGCAGCTCGTGTACCACCGAATCCGCAAAACAGAACAAGTGTGTGTGTGTGTGTGTGGGGGGGTCGAATAAAACGCAGGCGCGCACGTTGAACGCCTTGTATTCTGCACTGACAATTGACAGGTTGAGGCAGGACGTGGGGAGTGACCATGCACCACTGGAAATTTTCTTTCTTGTGAACTGGCATGTTTTTTGCAGCACGGTGGTGAATTGAGTTTGAAAAAAAGTTTGTTTGAATGAAGGCGGAAACATTTTTTTGTGACAAACAGGCCAGTAGTTCACAAAATTCTCAGTTGATCTCGAAACGTGTGAGTGCATGTAATGACAACATGAACCTCCATGGGCAGACCCAGGGGAGGAGTCCACCCTGTGCGCACCGCAGGGGAAAGATGTTTTCCCGTTTGCATTCTAAATCGTTCAAAACTGTGGCTCAAGTTGGGTTCCCCTTGGTCAGATCCTGAATGCTTTTCTGGCCTCCGTTCTCCACTGTAGCAAGCTGTCTTTTCGGCAGATTGAACTTTCCAGAGGGTCAGGTTTGTGGGAGTTGCTTGAGGTGTGAAAATGTAGTCACGCTTTGAAGAAGTCTTGGGTGTTGTGATAGTTTTTTCTCCTTCCTTGAGCCTTGAACATCAACACACATCTGTCTGGGCTCTGATCACATTCTACCGAAACCGGACTCAGGAATCCGTTTGTCATTGCAGCTTCCGACACGAGCAGGTCGACGGGCCGAGGCTACCAGAAGCTGACTCAAGGGGAGCTCGTCCCGGAGGAACCAACGAAGGAGCTGGAGGATCCGGAGGAGGAAGAAGAGGAGGAAGATGAGGATGAGGAGGGCAGCGAGGATGAGTCCGACTCGCAGGAATCCGACTCTGATGAAGACGACGACGAATCGGACTACGAATCCGACTCTGATGCAGGTTGGTATTGAGCTATGGCGAGATGAATCCTGACGGTCTGCAAGTAGGAGAGAGAAACAACATTGCGCAGCTGAACCGTATCGGACGTGGAAGATTCGGCAATCAAGGAAGCGAAAATACCGGTAGTCCACACCCCTGATTCAAACTGACGGATTTCACTGACAGTCTCAATGCTCGCTCCCCGTTCAGAAATCATCTGAGTTCTCAAGAGAAACCATGGCTCTGGTTGCTCATCCTTGCCTGAGAAATGTCAAAACCCTTCAGGAGGTTTGGTGGGATTTCGACAGAAAGTGCTCCCACAAGAAACAAAAGACTGATCTGAGATACCTGGTTGCGTCCGACTCATTATCGTTCCATTGTTCGACTCCTCATTCTGTCTTTTTGCCTGTCAGATGCAGGCAAAATTGACAGAATAAGGCTGATTGCCTCATCACAAATGGCGTGCTTGGGTGCTCTCTGAGACCAAATGCCCGTCAAATTGCTGCGTCATTTGCTTTGTTACTTGTATGCCCTGCGGAATCTTCGACTCGAGCTGGGAATCTGCACGTTTCAGAGTCGCTGCGTTGTCAGTGTGAATTGGTTTCGTTCATTTCCGTATTTGGAGCTTTTTGCTAAAGATCTATTTCATCCAATGACGTTTAGCTCAGACACGATTGTTGCGTGCGTCGCAAAAGCGAAAATCAGAGGAAACTTGTTCCTGGTTTGAGTTGGTCAAGGCACAACAAATCCACACTCCGAAATATAAACGAGAAGAAACACGAATTCATGGAAAAGTATTTCCACACTTTCTTCCACAAACTCGCATCGTTGTCAATCTCCTTGAGAATTTCGGATGTTTTCCACCAATTATGAAGTCCATGTTTTTTTGTGATGATCACGTTGCCGACTGAGTTTGCACTGACATCAACCTTGGTCACAATTCAACACTCGTAGATCTTATTTTCATCACAAAAGTTCGAAGTTTCTTCTTCCGCACGAAGTGAACATGGATTCAACCCGACATACATATTTAAGGCAGCAATAACAACACTGAAAAGTTCAAGTCTGGGGAATCGGTGTTTCGTGCAGTGTGGGTACTTGACATTTTCAGCTTTGAAACATCTCGTGCCCATGAATTTGATATCTTTCTTGAAAGTCAACAACAACTGTTTTGTTAGCAGACTGGAGCGACGAGGACGGGGAGTCTGCTGAAGAGGAAGAGGCGCCGTCAGGATCCGAGGCGGAGCGAGCGTCGACGGACGACGAGAGGGAGTGTCTCATCTGAGAACCGCGGCTTACTCATCCACTGATCAACCACGCACGCCGCCTTCCACTCTGTCAGTGCCGCTGCAGACCTGTGCCCATCGATGCTTCTTTTCAATTTACTTTCTCAAATTTCTCTGCTGTGAACTGGAACAGTCACGCTGAGTGCGGATGTTCTTTGGCTGCAACATGTACAGTGCCAAACACATCTGCAGTTCCGTTTTGGGGTCAACAAATACGATCTGCTACGTGTGTGCAAAGAACGCATGCCGAATCTGTACGTATTTCTGTGAACTGCGAAGGCACAGTTGTGCCGGGAGAAGTTCCTGGAACACTCTTTGAAGAAGGATCCTTTGCCTGTGATGAAACGATAAACTCTTGCTTGTGCTCAGACACACTTGTACCAGGCTCGCAACAGGAAAGCCGTCGAATCCAAAACGCAACAGAACGATCACCTGAAGCAGCAGGTCACAGATGTCTGTGACTGCGGGGAAGTGCATTTGGTGATTATCGTGAAACATTGATCCAGGGGCCCAGCACGTCCCAGTGAACTTCACCTTGAAATGTCAAAGTTCACATCAGCCCCCCCCCCCCCCGTGGGGGACTAAGGCCCCTGAATCCACCCTCGCAACGAACTTTGACACGTCTTGCGCGGTTCCAAAGCGTTGTGAAAAAACTTGCGTGTGTCTGCAGGTCGTACGAACGAATTTTCGAGATGGTAAACATGTGATTTCATTCTTGACAACAGTTGAATACATGTACGCACACGAACAACGGTTAATATGGTGGTTGTTCTTGCGATAATAAACTGCTTATACCTTCATTGTGTGTCGAAGTTGTTCTTTCGAAACGAATCTGGAAGCGCAATTGGTGCCGCCAGAAACTCCGGAAAATTTCGGGAGGTTTATTTTTTCGGCTGTGTGGATATTTATGTTGTTTGTTGGCAAGATTTTGGGTGAGCGATAACTTTTGATAGCTAACCCCATTCCTCACTGAAGTGATAGGATAAGGTACTTGTGTGAATGGCTTAGTTCCTGAGTTCCTTTTGATCATTATCAGCTCATTTATGGTGTCTCTACCATTTTGGATTTCATGAAATTTTGGTAAACTTTGGGCCATCCTGGGCTCATTTCTTTGTGAAACCTAACTCTTTCAGAGTATGTTGTTGGACTACCCAAAGCCTTCAATATGTATTGCCTTTTTGGTCACAGGACCTCAAGAGCCATCAATATGGTTGACCCAGTAGGGGTCTAATTTCCAACCCTTGGAAGGCATAGGATGGCTCCAGGAAAAATTGGCATTGTAGCATGGCCCTCAAGACCTGCTCTTGCCAATTGTGAGTTACATATGGTGATCAATCCTTGGTTGAGGTATGGGACCCCCTCCCCATTCCCCTGTCTATGCACTGGGTAGTGGCTGAGGGGAGAGAGGTCCCACAATATTTGATCTGGGGGCCCACCTCCCCCTCCTCTGTCTGTGCACATGGGTGGTCACAGAGGGACAAGAGAGGGGAGGGGTCTCACAATGCATTGATCTGGGGGACCCCCTCCCTCTCCGCCTGTCCTTGCACACGGGTGGTGGCCAGGGGTGAGGTGTCCCACAACACAAGACATTTTTCTTTTCACCTGAAACATATTTTGCACTGGGTTTCTGTGATCATAACAATGTTCATTATTTCTGAAGGCAGAAATCTCTCCACAAGCTCAAGAACAATGCATGTGAGGGTGGCTGGACTATCAAAAATGCTGGGAATACCCTCCTGCAACTTTCGACTGTCTGTACAATGGTACCGGTAACCTAAGGTGCTAGGAGGGTCGGGTGGGGGGTCCCACAACATGTTGACCCAGAGCAGCATCTCAGTACAGCTGTACAGGTGTCTTCTTGCAAACAAATTTCAGGCGGTTTGTATTGTGTGCAATAAAAATCTATCTGGTTGTGTTTGCTTTTGGGCAGCCAACATCCCGCAAGGAGTTCGAGTGCTTGGTGACAGAAAACATCAATTTAACAACACAGAAGCCACCTCGTGGTAGTGAAGAAAGAAAGAAAGAAAGAAAGAAAGAAAGAAAGCAAATTCAGCCAAATATCACAACCCCCTGTGTAACCCTCCCTCCTGTGTAGCCCCTGCGGACTGACTCCCCACTTGTGTACCAACCTGGGGGGGGGTTCCACAGCCCTGGGTTTTTCATGCTCAGTGGAGGGGGGGCATCTGGCTGACCTTGCCTGTACCACACTACCACCAGGTGCTCTGCCCAAATGGGACGCTGCACAATAACAGACGCGTCTTGCACATGGAGATACACGGTATTTTGGTGGTCTCCTGGAGGTCTGAGGGTGAGGTGGATTCAACAGTATTTTTCGCGCGGCAGAATATTGCGCATATCCCGCTGAATTAGCCGGAGAAGCAGTGTTCAAGGTGATGGGAAACACATGAGCACATGCAGGACAAAATCGCAAATAAAAGGACGTGAAAGTCATTGTCAAACAAACTAAACATATGTATGGAATGAGGTAGGTTCTTTCTTTCAAATTGTATTGCTCGTCATGGCAACCTTGGCGAAACCGATGTGAATGGAGCACCATGTTGAGCGATAACATGGGGTAGATGCGTGTGTCGTCTGCATCTACGATGATTTCACTTCTGAGCAGACTGTTCATGAACTCAAATTCAGCACGTTCGGTTCTGTCTTGATTTTCAATCGGGTCAGCGAGGTCGACCGATACACTGTAGTCGTGAAACATGATTGGAGGTGACCTTTTTGACGACGATCGCACAATCAGCTTGCCTAGTCTGTCTACTATCATTAGAATCTCGATGGTGCGGTCTGCAGGGAGCTATGGTGCTGTTCTTTTTGTGGTCTGAGTTTTTGGTGTTGAGCACTCGAACTCAGAAATTTTCTTTGGTCAGAGTCATCAAAAAAGAACAGAACTTTTACTCAGACGAACAAAATAGTCCCAGCTTCAAGGACTGAAAGTTCTTTGATAAATCTCATGAAGTTATTCATTGTTTACTGCTTTTTACTATTTATTTGAAGAGCAAGTTACTTCTAGTGTAAAAATGGAATAAAAAGTCAGGAAAAGAAAACACATTTTTAGACCAAAGCAGCCTTTTTTTTTTACTCCTTGGAGCCAACTGCTTTATTCCAGAGTGAAGCTCAAACAAAGAAAGAACACACAAAAATTGCTCGAGAGTTACGCTGTCACTCCAGACCAAATGAAAGAAAGGCACCCAAGGTTGGGGGATGATTTCAATTAAGATAAGGGGAATATAACACTCAAGGTGGGAGATGGAGCAAAAAAATAAACAGTTTCAATGGGATTTTGCTTTGTAATTTTTGCTCTTAAGAGCTCCTTATCAGTTCTTCAATGGAGCTTTGTTGAAACGGCCTTCAATTGTTTTGGGGAAATACTTGGAGCAACTTGTGAATACACACACAGAAGCTTCTGATATCATGAAAAGTGCTATAAATTCAGGAACTTTGTCCATCAAAGAAATGGACAAAAAGAAAAATGGAACAAAGTACACAAGAAATAAAAGGAGAATAAAATCTCTTATCTCCCCAAAAGTAATTTTTTCTTGTGCGCGAACTGTCCCCTTGTGTACTCGTACGCATGCAGGAACTCAGTTTGTGAGGGCCATGTTCTGGTGTTGGAGGAAAGATTTTCCTTTCCTGTCAATCGTCTGTCCCCTGAGATCCCCGGTGTCTCAGGTACCTTTGACGTCCGCAACACTTTGACGACATCAAGAACACCTAGAACTTTGAGGTTGTTTTGACCACCAGTCTACCCTCAATTATCGTCCGCAAGGTGGTGAAAAATGCCCAGGTATTGTTGACCACACTCAATTGTCACCCACAAGGTGGTCAAACATACCCACCGGGTACCTGGAAGTTCAGGGATCTTTGACGACCTCTGTCTGGTCGTCAAAAATCCCTGATCTTCAGAATTGCCTGTTGCCTGTTTGCAGTTCCCAAGACTTCTTGCACCAGTTATGTATCCAGGAAGAATCCTGTTGCAGGAAATAACCCCTCCCCAACCTGAAAATAGTTTTCCCTTGTCAAAAGCATTAATTTTACTCCTCAAGCAAAACTATTTTGCATGTTGTTTTCTGATCAATCCAAAAAACATGGCGTGAGACAATTTCCGAGAACCATATTCAAGCTATTCTTCTAAACAACTGAAAATAAAAGTGCCTTGTTAGAAGCCCACAAGGTGTAACCGATCGGAATTTGTTTCCTGACCAAAGACCCAGCGGAAATAATTTGCGGGAATTTACTCGTACTTGTGGCTTCGCACCGCGTAGTGTTCTTGTTGCACGTGAGCTCCACACCCAAAAATATGTGGGCCAGCAATTTTTTCCCATGTTTTGAGCGACGACAAATGAACTTGATCTGGCATTTTTGTGGAGTTGAGTGTTTTGCAGAACACGCTCGTTCAGTTCTGCACCCTTTCTGGTGTCCTGCAGGTTTCTTGCGCGGGCTCCCTTCGCCTGGAGGCCCCCAACGGTTGTTTGGAGCCGTCAGTCACAGAAATATTGGAGTCGTGTGACGACAACTTCTGGGTTTTGCCCGACGCGCTGCTCCAGCTCGACACCATCCACCGGGGGTGGCACCACCAGTGACGAGTGAGTTGTACATAGCAAAAGCTCTGTTTGATGTTTCGTCAGTTAACTGCCCAAATGTTGATTTTTGTTTGTGTGTGTGGACTGGCAGAATTTCACAAAACAAGAAATGAATGTTTCGTTTGGTCCTTTTTCGAAGGCTACGAACCATTTTCGTGTCACTGGACACCTGCACGTGAGGGTCACCCTGGCAACGGAATCAACGAGCGTTACAAAACCACTGCCCTTTCGACTCTGTCAAAATCGTTGCCACTCTATCGAAATGGAACGTCTCCCGAAAAGCGAAACTGGTCTTTCGAATTCACCAAGGACTGCAGATGAACATTGTGTTTTGGTCCTGCAAACTCCATACAGGTGCCACTGGCCGCAGCAACGCCGATGCCGAGTTCCAAGGAGCAGAACCAGCTTCCACGCTGACACTATTTGCTGCCACAACCTTGACATCGCCCCGAGTGTCCAAGGACGTTGGTTTTTCAGTGGTGTTTTTGGTCGCAGGACATCGGCATCGGAGACGCCACCTGATGTGTCCGACACATTCGGAACACTGACGGATCGACTCCCATGGGAGGGACGCTCCGAGAAGCGCAGGAAATGGAAGAAGCGGGAGAGCGGCGAGTACATGCCCACTGACTGGTGAGAAAACTGCCGCCTCAACTGCGAAAGGGAAAGGTGTTGTCGGTTCCCTGTGTTTCACGTCCAGCACAACAGGTCACAGGTCCCTCCTCTGCCTCAAAGCCAGATGACAGGGGCCGTATCCCGTGGAAACCCGCCAAACCGGACGTTCACAATGTGGCCGATTCTTGTTTGCGGTGCATTGTTTGTTCTTCCACCGTGGAGTACCGAAGCAGACAGGCCTCTTTCCTTTGCTAATTTCAATGACGTTGGCGTTGTGCAAGTGGGCCTCTTTCCTATTTCAATTGCATCACTTTGACATTGTGTTTCTTTGACATTGTGTTCTTGTGGGCCAGGCCTCAGCTCACCACGTGAAGGTCGTGGTGAGGACCCATTGTCTAGGTTCCCGAGCAAGGCTCATGCTGAGGCCAATGTCACTGCTTCATTGAAGTACAGGTTCCCAAAGGCAGCGAAATTTTCCGGTACACACCTTGGTCAACCCTCCTGTGTTGATCCCTCCTGACCACAAGGAGCCAGAAGGGGCAGAAAAGTCTGCCAAGTGTAGGTACATGGTTGAGGACTGTTACCCCTGAGGGCATGGCAAACCCACTGCTGGCAGTGAGGCAAAGAGGGGCAGCCCAAAATACGGCCACCAATGAATAAGAAAGGCATCATCGTGAGATGCTTGGGTTATTCTTCAGCTGAGCTTGAGATGAGCTTGTTCAATTCAGAGAAGGGTGATGCTGTCCACCCTTCATTTCAGCATGTTCAGATATAAAATGTACTCTGACAGCACAAATGGTCTCACACCACCCATGTCAATGTAATCTGACATTTCTCAGTGACTTTCAACATGTCAGGGTTATCACTCACACACTGATGAAGAAACTCACCCTTTTTCTGGCTTCCCCTTGTTGCCATCGTACGGTGGGAGGCAGTCCTTTTCGAGGGACTGTCGTGTTGGAGTTTACAAGGCGTGAATGGAGAAAATTGCGGTTGTTCCACTGAAACATTTTCTCACTTTCTTGAAAAAGGGCAAAAACTGAAAGACGAAGAAAACGTCAGGAGAGAGGATTAGAGGACGACAAGAACAAAGAACAAGTTTCGTCTGCTGATGAGAAAAAGGAGTTGTCGAGAAAAGAACCCGCGAACACCTCTTCAGAAATTGAGATGTCTGCGGTTGCTGGAAAGGAGTTGGAACCAAGTTTGGAAGCATTGAATGAGCATCATGCAGTAAATGCTGCGTGTAGTGACAAACAAAATTCATCCGAGCCATTCAGTGAGAAGCAGAATCTTGATCGTGTTGGTGTCAATAATAGAACCAGCTTGGCGCCAGACTGTGAAGCGACAGAAAGTGCCGCTTTTGGTCAGGAAGAAATGAGCCCGTGGAAGGACAATCAGCCGCGAAGGAAAGATCAGACACGAGATGAAAGTTCGAAGAAAGACATCAGGTGGGCAAGGCACGAATGGGTGGAACTGGATCGAAGAACGTCTGAACATGTTCGGAAAACGAAACACACACTGAAAACGCGCAGAGCGTACCAACCACAACTTGTCGGCAAAGTGAAAAGTTTCCTCCCAGAATCGGAAAGAGAAGATTTGTCGCAAAGCTACTCACGGTATGACGACAACGAAGAAATACGATTTGCACGTCGCCCGGCAGAAAGTGCGGGAAGATATGAGCCAGTGGCAGGAGAGATGGCACTTGACCAGGACTCGACGGTGAAAATTGACGGAAAGGGGTCAAAACTAGACGCCCATCAAAGTGCTGTTCTTCCTGACTCGAGAACGTCCAGGTTCGAACGAGAAAACCAGCGCCTCGACGAGGCATTCGCCGACGTCAGCCAGGGCACGGATTACTTTTCGCAAGCAGCGTTACACAGGAAAAGGGAGGACGGCAGCGACGGTGCGCCGTCATCACCAGAAGGAACCACGGACGACGGCGAAGAGTTCGGAAGCCTGACGAAGGAAGAAGTGGACAAGATGCTCAGAGAGCTGGCATTGGACGATGGAAAGATGTGAGTACACCTTTTGGTAGCATCAATGCAAGACAGCGGCAGGGTCTCTCGCGGGGTTGTCTTTGTGTGTGCTCGAGGCTGTTGGCAGAACTTTGTTCGAGTTTGGTTGGAAGTTTCGTTTCACGACGAGCGGGTTACATTTCATCGATTTCGTTTTTTCGCAACGCCCGATCGATCGAGCAAAATCACTCCATAGGGTGGTCAGTGGCTTCAGGCCTTGTTGGCGAGAATCCATGGGATTTGGGGTTGAACCTAGCAGAAACAAGTGTTCCAGTGGTGTGGTGGTATTGTGCTGTGTGAACACCCGTTCACCTGATGCACTGCTGGATGTGTGAAGCAAAGTCAGCTTCGAGTCCCTTGTCACCAACCGAACTGAAAAAGGACGTGACGCTACAGCGTTTCAAACTGCAATTTCTGTGGCGGACGCGGCAAGCATCATGATGTTGCTTTTGCGAACACCAACAATGTTTTTGCAGATATGAGGACGACAAAGCGGCGGAGGGAGCGGTAGACCACCATTTGAGGCTGCAAAAAGACCGCGGGCCGCACACCAACTTCTACTACGCCATGAAAATTCGGAAACTCGCCAAACAGGGCAAGGTCAGTTCAGGTTGCGTTAACTTTCGTGATGCCGATTGAACAGAAGAACTCACTGACTTGTCGAGGATTTTTCTCGTTGCTTGAGTTGCAGTTCCCTGTTTCACCTTCGAAATGTGCTGGCTATTGTCTCAGATCTACGAGGCGATTGCCGTGATCGAGCAAGAGATGTTAGTCGAGAGACGCGTGCAGCCAGACAAGTTCACCTTCTCGCAGCTCATCGGCGTGCTCGGTCGCGTCGGATACACCAAGATGGCCTTCAAGATGTACACCAAGGTAAGGTAGTTTGTTATTTTTATCAGCCGTGATGGGTGATGTTGGTTTGCCCCTGTTTCCGTCTGGCTGGTCTTGTGGACAATGCTTTCCAGGTTAACCCCCACCCCCATCGTACAAAACTTGGAAGGGTGGCTTGCAAGTTTTCACGTCACCCCGCCCCCCTACATGCAGAATCGTAGAAGGCTGGCTGGACTTTCCAGGTTTCTGCATTGACCCCCCCCCCCACCAGGGCAGGCAAAAACTTGGAAGGCTGGCTGGAATTTCTGGGTTTCCAGGTTTCCGCATAACACACACACACACACACACACACACACACACACACACACACACACACACACACACACACACAAATATCTG
>JAAUXT010011801.1_pt1 | contig 20211 bp, 18 predicted proteins | sample 7278171 | NCBI WGS metagenome assembly JAAUXT01 (sample SAMN14350112, study PRJNA611818) | marine sediment metagenome | isolation source: surface marine sediment (1.8m) | place: French Polynesia: Moorea | collected 2018-08 | reverse complement strand
GGGTCTGGTGTTGTTACAATAACATTTTTCAGTGGTTTTTAGGAGGTTGAAATTTAAAATTTGATTTCTGGGCTTTTTGCATCAAAATGTGTTGCCAAGCAAAATAAAATATTTGATGAGGTTGAGAAAATATTGGTAGGCTATATTTGCAATTGGTAGCAAATAATGTACATGGTGTTGATATATTTTTATATTACACATGTAAGCCAGGGTGAGGGGTTAAAAGTTACAATTTGAAAATTTGACAAAAATGTGGGATTTTCAATGTGACCTTTTTGCACTTATTCAGAATGTTTTGTGACTTGTGACTCAATTTTGAAATATTGCACATCATTTGCTACTAATTCCTAACCCAACCCACAGAAAGTTTCTCTACCTCACCAAATATTTTTGTATGTTATGCCTGGTGATACATTTTGACACTGGATGAAAATAGCAACTGGAATGAGCAAGCGGAATCAGTTCAAATCAGCGGGAGGCCCATGGGCCTATCTTTTCTGGAATCATTTCAAATGTCAACCAAAAACGTTCAGCACAATCCTCAACCAAACATACAAAGCCAGGCTTGAAATGACCGTAATTTGGTTCCGAATGTCAGTTTTCAAAACACGTGCGATGATTCTCCCACCGAAAGCTTCTGAGCGTCATTGGTCCACTTGTAAATCCCTGCAGTCCGCACTGAATCAATCACACAACCTAATTTGTTTCCTCCTCTGAAAAGAGGATTGGAACCCGACACCCATCTCTTGCCTTGTCCACAAACACAAAGTGCTCCTCTTGGAAGCCATGCAAGGACATTAGTCGAGTGATTGGCCTGCAGTCCGGACAGAAGCTCCACAAAGTACTGTGGACACTAACTAAACGTCACTTTAGCATTCAATGGCCTTCACCGCGCTGTTGAAAAATTGCCCCATCGAGTCCGACGAGTGCTGCACAGTCAAACTTGATCTCAACGTCAAGCAAACCACGTGTCCACGTGTTCCCAGTGTGAAATGTACACTGGAAAGAAAACCTCTTTCACTGTGCCTGGGGAGTGAGGAGTTGAGTTTTAAAAATTGGTCAACATGAACTCTCAGTTGGAGCATTGTTGTTTCTTGAATTTCTCAGTGTGTTGTCGGCGTACTGGCACAACTGAACAACTTCCTGCAGGTCAAGAAAGATTAAGATTCCGCAAGTCAGATTCCGTCAGGTTGATTCCTGAGGAAAGTTTCAAAGAAAGTTTAGTTCTCGTGGATCCAAAGAATCAGGCCTTGTGTTTCGTTGCTTCCTTCTCCGTGTTTTTTTAGATTTTGGATCTGTGGATTGGACAGGTGTCTGAACCTTCCCTCAGCGCCACTCGTAAGTCTGTGGTCTGGAGAAATCAGGCAAGTGTGTCCGCTGGGAGACGATTCTGTGAGGAAGAGATTGCAATTGTTCTTGAGTGTCCACACAACCCTGAACCCAAACCCAAGCCACGTGGAATGGTTTGTCTTGTCTGAGCTGTTTGGTCTTGTGTTTCGGCTGGGTCTGTTGGGCACAGCATCATACTTCTTTTGGAACTTGAAAATGTTTTTGCTTTCGAAAGAGTCTTTCGAAGCCCTGATTATCCAAGTCTCAAAGTACACGCTCGCGTGCACAAGGTGTGCTCTCGGATAACAACCAGCTGGATAACAATCACCATATCGAGATCTCCAAGAAGACATGCACACAACAGGAATCCATACTGTCTCAAATTCACAAGCAGCCGAACCTGACAAGAAGCGACACGAAAGGAAACGAAGAGAAAAATACACGCAATTTTCCAGTTTTGCTGTCTTGACGAAGCCTTGTTGAGTGGTCAAGTTTTTCAGTCGTTGTCGCATGCGGGTCCAGACAAGTCAAATTTTGACACGAGCGCTGTGTGGTGATCCTAACCTCCACCAGCTACTCACGGACATTCTGGGAAATGAAGCCATGCTGCCAAGGGCTGAATTCACAAACAAGTAGAGGCTGTGCTGTGACAAAATTCAAACCAACCAACTGCTCAACTCCTTGCTGGTCTCAAGTTGTTATTTTATTTGTACTTATAGAACTGAGTACTGCTCCGTGAGCTGCTTGAATGCTTCAATTGGGAGCGGAAAAGACAAATGGCAAGGGGAGCAGATTCACACTTGCCAATCCAGAGAACCTCTGACATGAGAAGATTTGCAAATTATTTAAATTTGTCGCAGGATGTGTCAAAACAAGCACAAACTTTCCGTTCTGTTGTCTTTCAAATGAGGGATAACGTCTTTTTGGGAGTCAAATCCTGTGAGTTGGGACGCAACCCTGTTCCTCAGATGTCTGTGGATTGAGCCTGATTCTCTGTAATGGCCAAACAAGCTTCAAATAAGCCCAGCATTGATTCACTCCGACACAATCACGCACGCACTCTTCGAGATAGCGTCTTCATTCCAGGGGTGCACGAGCAAAATCTTTTCTTGCGAAAAGGCAACAAATCTAAATTGGACAAAACGTTTCAAGAACGAGGAACGCAAAACTTCGTTGCACCCTCCTGTGGAATGTCGGGGCCTGTCTTCCGATGAGGGCCAAAAAGCCTCGCGGCAAATCGCACAGTCTTGAATCAGCTTGTCTGTTCCGTTCGCTTTCGTTGCCATTTGAGATGCTGCTCGGGCAAATGAGCTCAAAACGCACTGGTCACCAAAACTCTTGTACTGCAATACCTGGACCAAAAAAGCAGATCCACATGGCCCCTTTTTTGTCTCCACATCGACTTAATCATCAGCGAACATTGTGGATGCTCATGTGGTTCGACTCTTCTGCCTGACAATTTGTTTTTCAACAACTTTGTCCGAAGCCAAATGTCTCATTTGGCAAAAAACAGAGAGCTCGTTGTGACAAATTTGTTGTGACCTGACTCCCAACGCAGAACAGGGATGTGGTGCCTGGTGTGTCATGAAGCACTAATGCATATATTAGCACAAGCTTCCATGCTGCAGCGGCCACCAACTCACAACAAAGCACCCAATTTTGGACTCAGCCATGACAAATTGGGCGAAACCTCCCCTTCGTTTACAGGACAACCACACCTCCAGGACAATCAAACAGGAGAACTTTGAAGGAGATGTAGAGACCAACGGCATTTCGAGCCCCACTCAGCAGTCAGAGAAGCCTTTGTTGTCTTTTGTGGTTTTTTGTTTAAAAATTTGAGCCTGTGAATCAGAACAACTCTGCGGACCAAATTTGCTCATGAAACAATCAAGAAAGAAGGTGCGTGCGGTTATCGATGAAGGGATTGCGCTTTTCTCATAATCTTATTTTCATAAATCTACTTGGCTCAATAATGCTGGAGACCTGCGTCACGATGGACTTTTATTTCAGAGAGTCCACGGCTGTTTATTTGCTATTGAAAGACAAGCCAAATGAGGGACTCGGGCGTGTTGTTCGACAGTCCATCCTGGGTTCACTAGCAGCAGGCTCTGTCCCAAGTCCTCATCTCCTCGTCGGACCTGCTGTACTTGCGCAGTTCCAGCGGCGCCGTCTTCTCACCCACGTACACGCTGTGCGCTTTGCATGTTACCGTCTGAAATGCAGTGGATAAAAAAAAACTTAACATCAATGTCGCTGGGGTTTCGAATAATGAGGAGATTCGGCACTTGGGTCCGCTCCTCCAGATTCTTCGTCCGATGGGATGCGCCAGCGTTGGGAAAAAATTTAAAGACACTTTCCAAAAAGGAGATGAAAGAGAACAAAAGCACATAGTGACCAAAACCTCGTACACACAGTGGAGCCAAAAATAAACAGACATGGAATCAAGAGGCGCCAAAACTCCAAAAAGTCTTCGGCTCTGGGTCTTTCACACCCACAAGCATTTCAGAAAGAAACTGTTTTTGGGCGATGGTTTTGTTCCTTGGCCTTGAGGCCTGACGCTGAAAGAAGCTCTTGTGGCCTCACCTGGCGGTTCAAGTCGTCGCCACCGATCCCGATGGTGGTGATGGCCTCGTTCACCCAGCCTATTGGCTCGTTGAAGGCAAAAGGTGAACCCCAGTCCGTCCAAAAAGTCTTCGTCTCTTGAGCTTCGAACCGAAGAAGACTCGACCCGTTGTAGAAGACGACCGACGGCGCCGGAAGACCACTACCTCTGCAGGCGATGACAGTCTGAGAAAAAAACAAACGCACCGCCAGGCACTGTGACAAAGCGAAAATCAGGCCAATCTTGTCTGCATGAAGCGTCATGTCTGAGGGCTGTCGCTGTTTCACAAATGGTTTCAGCGACTTGCAAATCAGCAGAAAAATCCTGGACAACCCTCGTGCTCTTGAACTCACGTGGGTTTGGTTCCAGCCGAGCACTTTGGCCTTGACCTGCACGGCGGCGATGACGTGAACCTGCGATGACGTCGACACGTTTTGCGTCCTGTCCGACGCGCGACACTCGTATCTTCCGTACGTGCTGTCGTTGATGTGCGTCAACAGGTGGCTGATCTGCAATGTGAAGCCAACACCGTTCTACCCCCATTCTGGCGTCTCTCGTTTCAAACAATCAAACGTACGACACGCCGCTCTGGGACTCATCAGCCTGACAACAAACACAACTTGCAAAATTGACACAGTCCCCAACATTTTCGTTCCTTCTGGTGGAACATGGAACTCACAGTATGTAGGACCATGTTTGGATGCAGATATTTGTCTGTTGGGAAATGTCATTTGGAGATTGAGCATTTCCCACAATGGCTGCGGAAGCACAATATCTAACATGATGAATTGGTTGTAGAACACTGTTCAAGAACACTGCAGAAGTGAAACCAAATACGTGGCCGTTGCTTCTCTCTTGTCTCTGTCACCACGCTCTCCTCGTACACGAACGCCCATGGATCAACCCAAACAACGGTCATCGACACAAAGATTTTGTTCTTCGTTCGTGCAGTGGGTGGCCAATTTCTTGCTCATTATCTGCACACGGCTCCTTGGTGCAGACGATTGCGAGCTGCTGTGTGTCTGACCGTGGTGTAGCCGCCGGCGACGCTCTGCACGACGCTGTCGGAGCGCTGCGGCTGGTAGCGCGTCGGCACCGGCCGCCCGTCCTTGAGCAGCTCCACCGCCTCCACGTCGCACCCGTACGCTGGCCAAAAGTTTGGAAAATTGTGAGGTTTTGTAAACACGTCTGGCCCTTTTCCAATGTGCCCCATTTGCATGATAGGTGATACGGGTACAGATACGATGTGGTCACTTGTCAGTTTTCCCTGTGCGCAAATGAGATTTCTGGATCTGGGGCACCGCGCGTTTGGAAACTAAAGCTGTGCTGAACCTCCCCAACCACACGCAGACAAAAAACAAAAAAGGGAACAGTTCTGTTGTGGTGAACGTGAAATTCTGGACAATAAACAGTCGGTGCGCGTGTCTTACGTCAGAAGGGCCTCCGTTTTCTCTGTATCGTGACTTGGGAGAGATCACAAGTACCTTTGCAAGTGATCTCGGATGCTGAGTTGGGACTTTCAACACGAGGCCTCAACTCCAGGTATCTCTGGTACTCGTACCGAGTGCCGCCCTTGCTGAAAGCGAAACAAAAAAACAAAACGTTGTCTGTCGTCCGGTGTTCTGTTGTATGGAGGAGCCAATGTCGTTGTGTCCCAAAACCTAAAAGGTTGCTTTGAAGAGCACAAGGATGACTGAGTTCATTGGAAAATGACAATGGCAAAGACGTTTGTTTGTCTTCTTTGCAACAGGTCTGCCTTTTTTGCCTTTTTCCTGTTGAAGACATTATGCAAGCAACAGATCTTTCATTCAGATTGAACTTTCCTGCACCTCCAGTCTTGATGCAAGGCATTTTGTCCACCACATGCACAATATGTTTGTATGGCTGTTGCAAAATGCACTTGTCACACACTGTGGTTGTGCAATCCTGTAGTGACAAGGTCTGCAATTTTAAGCACTTTTCTGCAGATCACCGGCCTAAACTCCAGAAACGACACTGCAACTGTGCAATGTCCAATTTGTTGTTGAAAGAACGGAAATCTGTGCTCACAACAGGTTGACGTTGAGTTGGTCGAACCCGAAGGCGCAGTTTCGCTGGTGATAGTACTCGCGGGTTGTGTTGTCCACGTCACTGGGGTCGATGTGCAACTTGGTGACGGACTTGATGCTTCCGAAGTCCATCTCATAGAATCCCTGCAAAACAGTCTGCTTTTGTACAATTTTGGCAAAGGACTCTGACAAACCCTTCAGACACCAGGTCCGGAACCCGCGATGAGGAGTGTGAACTGTTGCTGCTCGCGCACGCACCTGGAGCCAGCGCTCGACATTGTCCGCCGGAAATTCCATCTGCAGGTTCACTTTGTACCCGTCGTCCTGCTCCATCACCTCGCCAATCACGCGACCTGTGATCGGAAGAAGTCACATTTGCTGCTCTGCTTGCTTTTTGCTGTGTCTTGACCAGGTCCCTTTTGCAACAATTGTTCGTACACGGACTTTCAGAACAAAGCTTGCGGAATGCGCAACTATTTTTCGATGTCATGCTTTGCTGTGCCCGCTTCCACGGATGGCGAGCCTGAACAAAGCTTCAGCTTTAACATTTGTGCAAGGAAAGAAATAAAGTGAGAAAAAGAGAGCGTTTGTACCGTACCTGGATCAGGATACCAGTGGTGCTGTGTTCCGCTCAGCCATGTCGACGTTGGCTCCAGATTTATTCTTCCAATCCGTTCTGACCATTCCAGTTTGTTCCAGTACAGGTCGGAATATTCCAGCAGTTTCCCTCGGAATCTGTCATCACGAAAACAAGGCTGACCCCTCAGCGACACCGCGTGTGCCAGCGCATCACGCACCATGCGCCAGCCCATGTTTGGGCTTGGAACCCATCCGTGATCATAGTGGCGCACACGCACTTCAGTGTGAACACAACCATAGATATACGTGAGACCCATTTTGGTGTGCTGTGACCTTGGCGTGCGTGATGCGCTGGCGCACGCGGTATGAATTGGGGGTGATGTCACCGTGGGTGTACGGCTCCGCCTCAACAAGGACATGCAACTCGACCGTGCTGATCGGCTTCGCAGACATTCTTTGTGTTTTGGTCAAAAACATCTTGCGCAGCGCAGACGCGCACCTGATCGTGTGCTTCAGAAGCTCCTCCTTGGTGCTGTTGAGGGCCGGTTTGATTGTGAAGGACCAGAACAGAACAACGTCGGTGTGCTCTTCAACGCGCACCGTGGACTGAAAAAGAAAACGCCAAAGTGTCACAGCTGAGGCTGTTGCTCTTCAAATGTTTTCAAAGTTGGGTGGACAGCCACTAACATTGCTGCAAAACCACATGTGCCCTGTGACAAAAGTTCTGGGATTGTAAAAAGCGTATTTTCAATGCCACGCAGCAACAAACTACAAGAAGGCTACGCCTAAAAAGCGTGTGGTCAACATGGTGAAATTTTGCCAGAATCATTTTCAGCCCATGTTAAGAAAATCAATTTTGTTTGGTGATAACCCATGTTGAGTTTGGGGGGGGGGGCTTAACTCAACATACCCAAAAAACCAAAAATGCTTAAAATGGCCTGAAAATGACCCTGGTTGATTTTCACCTTGTTGAGTTAACCCCCCCCCTCAATAGTCCACATACAGACTGATGGTGATTACACTAAGCGTGTGTTAACACCCTTCGGGACCACACGCTTAAAAATTAACTGTATGGCCACACTCCCAAAAGCAAACCACCAAACAAAATGCACTCACTGGAGGGTAGCAGTGAAAGGTGATTGGTGGGTAGTGTTTCTCCCATGAGTTGTCCTTGAAATTGTACTGAGTGTAAATCTGGTCGAACCTGTCAACATAAAGCTCACGCATGTAGAAGTTGTCTTCTTTGTTGCATAAATTTGTTTGTTTGCCAAACTTGCGCAAATTCATTGTTGACGGCGCACTCAAAGCATTCACATTTCAGAATTTGAATGCACGCGCAACTTTTGTCTCCAGACCCCAAACGCGCGTAGGACGAACGTGGCACGCAACACGTGTATGTGGGGAACCCAAGACGAACGCGGTACCTGAAGCTGCCGTCGAGAGTCTGCAGGGCGGCGTACACCAAGACGTGCGGGATCACGGCCGGGTTGGTGCCCGACACGGTCGTGCTCAGCTCGTCGTCCGACACGCTGCGCGACGTCGACCGCGTCGAGAAGTTCCCAGTGTCTGCGTGCAGCAACACAAACCACACACCCACATCACCAATTTCTCATGACAACGGAAAAACGCACAAACAGGCACCAACGAAATCCACGTCAGAGAATGCTGCTGCTGTGTGTATGCGCGCGTGTGTGTGTGTGTGTGTGTGTGTGTGTGTGTGTGTGAGTGTGTATGTGTGTGCGTGTGTGTGAGTGAGAGAGAGAGAGAGAGAGAGGAGAGAGAGAGAGAGAGAGAGAGAGAGAGAGAGAGAGAGAGAGAGAGAGAAAGAGCGTGTGCAAGTACACATGTAGTACCATGTCACGGGACGTAATTGTTGTGTGCCGTTGTTTATCAAAAACCACACAATGCGTACCGCCATCGCCTTCATGCCACACGACGACGGGCACAAAGCTGGGCCATTTGCACTCTTGCCAGCGGAAAGGGTCCTCATGGCAGAAGTTCTGGGTGGAGACGCTGTAGGTCACAGAGGCGGTCACGTTGAAGTTGTAGTCGTTGTACTGCCACTGCTCCTCCGTGAAGGGCGAGGGTGGTCGTGTGGTGCGGTCCACCCTGAAGCCTGACACTGCGACCGAGGTCACGCTGATCGAGTACGGTCTCTGCCCTTCAGCCTGCAGGACATACAAATCCCGCAGCATTCCTCTTTCTCACCCGAAACCCTCAAACTCTCAATGTTCAGCCCTCATGACGTAACGGTTCCTGAACTGTAGAACTGGTCCAGAGCATCCACGTTTTGAAGGCTGTCGAGATGGCGGAGTACACTTGGTTGTTCGAGAACAAGCGACAAAAATAGAATATCGCGCGCTTTCAAGAACCACCAAGCGTGCAAGAACACCACATGAAGCACGAGAGGCACTCACCAAGGGACAGGATAAGGTTTCTGCTGGAGGAGAGTCGTCTGCGGCATTTCCGTCTGATCCGTCGGGAGGATCACTCGAGTCGGTCGGTGCTGTGGCGTCGGCTCGCTTTTCCGCCTCCACTTCGGTCAGCAGTTCCTGCAGCGCCTCGCGCAGCTCGGCGGATGTGGTGGCCTCGCACCCTGGAAATTTAGCACGACACAAAACTCTTGACGCAAAAATTCTTTCCGAGAACAGAAAAAGAATCCGGAACCCTTGATTCTTTGCTGTGAATGGAATCGTGTCAGATCTCGAACCTTGGTTTTTCTCTCAAGACAGTGATTCGTGTTTGCCCTTCTTGTGACGATTTTGGAAGCCCCAAGGCATTGACACAAAATCACCGACACAACTTTCACCTGCATGCACAGCCGTCCCACTTTATGGTCCCCACGCAAGTACTTTACCGAATCGTCGTTCTTGCCCAATGCCTTTTTCAACCGTGTTGTCTTTTCCACACAGGTTTACAAACCTTGAATGATTAAGCATGTCAGCAAAGTCAGCAACATGCAAAACTTCATTCTGATAGATGTGCGTCCATACACTGCTCCACCAGTTGGCTCCAATTGTATGCGAATGTGTAAGTTGCAAATTGTCTGTGTATTTGGAGCTTTTCCTGGCAGACAGACCTATTAGCAACGCTGTGTGCACACAGACTCGATATATACAGCTATCGAGCTCAGCATTCGTGCGGTTGGATTCACAAAATAATTCTTCGATGCCTTTTTCGCACACTTTCTCCAAATGTGCGGCACCTCACGCACGGGTTCGTCCGAAGTGCACAAGTTGTCACCACATGCCAGGCACTCGTGCAACAGCGCGCGATTGTAGGTGTCACTTTCTTACAAAGGAAAACATGTCGTTTGTTTTTCAGGTGATCAAATCCACCGAAGCGGAAAACCTGATCATTCCTGCGCAAGTAGGACTGGCTTTCTGCCACACATGTATGATTCATCGCACACAAACACACAGAAGAACTGGACGTTCCCCAGGGCAGCACCGCATTCCCACAAGCCTCGGTCAGGTGTTGATACCAGCCGAAGCTTGGCTGGTGATTTCTTGCAAACGTATCAACATTTCAGCATCGCTGAAATGTTCTGTGATCCTGTGTGCACGTGTGTGTGTGTGTGTGTGTGTGTGTGTGTGTGTTGGGATTTCGTTGAACAACAAATCAAGGACAACCCATGCAGGAAAAGGCACCAATGAGGAAACCGTTTGTGAACGCAATTTTCTCAGAGTACGAGTTCTTTTGCAGTCTTTTTTCTGCCAACGTGTTATCGTCGGAAAAGAAGCACAGAAGCGACGCACAAGTTTTTGCTTCACGCGCGAACAACCTGCCAATTTATTTGTAAACGTACAAAATCACAACACAAGTTCCAACACACTCGCAAGACAAAACGACTGGCAGTTACAGCAAAATCACAACACGGAAAGAAAATGCGGTGCAAACGTTTGTTTTGAATCGATTCACCTTCTCTACTGTCCGAGGCCTGGTGTGGTCGGTCTTGTTACTTGTTCTTTTGTAATCCGAACTGGACACCATCTTTGGTGAGACGTACGTCGGGTGACTCTCTAGTGCATGAACATGCAGACGTACTGGCGCAGGCTTTCACGAAATAACGGCGACACTCGCACAATACGCCATCAACAAAAACAAGCACTGTGCGCAAGGTCGCGCCTGACCATGAAACACACGCACACACACATGCACACACACATGCACACACACACCACACACACAAAGTGAGCTCACATCTCAATTGCTTGAACAATCAAGTCTTGGGAGGAGGTTTTCTGCACCGGAGGGAACCAGGCTTTAGTGGCATGGTCATGGACAGCTTATCAGTCTCAAAAGACGACAAGTCAGTCGCTTGGATCTTGTTGTGAGTTTCAAACGACTTCAGTGGGCCGCGGGTTGGAGTCGTTGAAAAGACGTCTTCCTCAGGGAACGACGCTGCATGCTTCGTCAACAGGGACACAAGGTTTTTTCAATGAGACACAAATCCTGGATAACAACGAAGCTCGGAACTGGCTGGTTTCCCGGGCAACCTGTCCTTTCCTCCAGTCTGTGCCTTGGAAGAGTGACACGGGGTATGTGAATCCACAAGTGTGTTCCTGACACCAATTCAGTGACATCAGCTGGTCACACTTTGTTGATGCTCAAAGTCACATGTCCTTCACATGGGCACACAGTCGTCGAGAGATCTGGCTCCAGCCTTGCGGGTTCTTCTGTTGAGTGGACACAGTTTGCATTCCATTGCGCCCGTGATGTCCTGGTAGGTGTTGACGGGGCACTGCATGCAGGAGGCGAGCTCCCGACTGTAGTGTTCCCCCACGGGACAGCCCACTAAAATGGAGAATCAGTCCATGCCGTTGGTTGTACCTGATTGGCCAGCACATTATTTCCCATTGTTGGTGTCTCAACGAATCAGAATGCAAAATCTGGATTCCTTGTGTTTTCTATCTTGCTGGATTGGAGCTTGAAGAGCGGATAACCTGAGAAAACAGCACTTACGACAGACGGTGACTTCAGAGTCGAGCTGTTTGTCATAGAAACCGTGACTCTTCTCCCCATCGCTGCAGCTGAACCCCGCTGACACCTGAAACACACCACAGCGCTGCAGAGTTCCAATTGAGAAAGTGTCCAAGCAATCTGGCCTGGCTTGCAATGAGACCTGCGTGCCAAAGTCAAATTCTCATCACTGCAAGATTTCCATTGATCATCACAGAAACCCACAGATTGTCCTCTGCAGCCCATTTTGAGTGCAACAATTTTGCTGCTTTCAACACAAACGAGAGAAGCCCACCTCGTTGAATATGGAGGTGAACTCGGGGGCGCGCAGGTCGGGGCAGCCGGCGGCGACGCTGCCGCGCAGCCGGCTGAAGGGCAGCATGTCGTCGCTGAACAGCGTGTTGTGCTCACTCCTCAGGATTCCTACAATGCATAATCCACAAAATAACACTGTGTTTCAAGCTCGTGTCGTCTCGTTGTGTTGAAGGAAGGATGTGTGAAACTGGGCGTCACTCACCTTTCACGAACACGTTGAGGCTGGTGGTTGGGAACGCCTGACCCGCAGGCCCAACTTGGTATCCCAGGACAACATCCAGCTGCAAGCAAGCAGACTTTCTCAACTATCAATTCTCAAGTTTTTCTGTGCCATTGCCTTCCCTAGCAATACTCTGATCGTTTTGTTCACTTGGTTTTGTCACAAACACACGTGACAAGGAACAAGACCTCGAAATTTTAGTTGTTTGAAAATCGCATTTTGTCAGACCACACGATTTGTGATTGAGGTCACTCCTCAGAGCCAACCTTGTGATTTGTGGCCGTTCGGAAGCAACGTCTCTTGGGGGTCACTTACCTTCTGCACCCTCCCATTGTTGACGTGTGGCCGAACCACTTTGGGGTAGTCTGTGTCGGAGGGAGAGAGAACCAGGGTGGACAGGTCTGCGCCGGCGCGCGCAGCGGCTCGTACCACGTCCTGCTGCAGCTCGGCGTTCAGCGTCGCCTGCACCGCCAGCAGCGCCGGGCGGTAGAAATCCTCGAAACAACTCGCCGACTTCTCCTGAAGTGGACACGGTCAAGTGTGAATCCTTAATGTTCAGGCTCCTGCGGCCTCTTACCCGTTATGAAGACTGTACTCGACGTTAATTTGGTGGAAGAAGGTAGAGTGGCAAAAAATAGAACAAAAAACTCAGACCAAGTTTCATGTTTGTTTGCCTCCAAGACCCTTGACAACTCCTCCTGATGAGAGCAACTGCACAAGGGGCACACACCTGAGTTATGTTCTGCAGCTTGGATCCGTCATGGTTCAAATACTGGTAGGTGAGAGAAGTGAAGTAGCTGTACTGTGCGGGAGACGCATCTACAACACGTGCAGAAGGTTTGCAGTGCATTTGGCACCGTGGCTTGCAGTACTTTAACAGAACAGTTGTTGCACGACTTGGGGTGAGCCTTACCTTGGCATGAGAAGGGAGTGTCAGGAAAGAAGTTGGTGCCTTGGGTGCACGTGTAGGTGACTGGTTGGTCCAGGTGATAGTAGGACAGGGCGTGCACCTTCTGACCTCCTGTGGGCTGACTGGCGGAGGGACTGGGACTGCTGGCGCACTGCAGGGTGACGCTCCATCCCAGGTCCGTTCGCGTCACGTTTCGCGTGGAGAAAGGGATTTCAGGCAGCCTCCACGGCACGCACGAGTCCTCTGAAGAACGCGTGCTTGTGATGTTGACAATCCAGGACAGTCTCAAAGAAGCTTTGCTGCACAACTGTTTTGCTTGATTGTGCAGTTTTCAAAAACGTTTTCTTTGTCCGCCTCCTTACATGGAGCCTGGATGTATCTTCAGGTCACAAGGCAAAATTCTGTACTGACAAGTCTCAAATCTGCACAGTGACACCACCTCCCCCCTCCCTCAAGAGCCTCATCAGCTTTATTCTTACCGAGAACAGAAATACTGTATCTGCAGCGCGCCTCGTTGTCGTCCAGGTCCCTGGCGATGACGAGCACGGTGTAATGCCTCCCGACCGAGGCCGCCGTCAGCACGAGTCGGTCCGGGGCCCTGAACACTGCGCTGGCGTCAGACACGTCTGAAAAGGCAACGAAGATCCGCAGGATGAAAAATAACCGTGGTTTACACAGCACAATGGGGAGGTTTAGCACGGCCTTAATATCCTTCCGTGCGGTGCCCTGATCGCCACATCTGTGGCACGGGTCCCCTGATTAGCACCTGACAGTCAGTGGTAGGTGAACAAATGGAAACTGTGGCACTGATCTGGCAATTGGGGCACGTCTGAAAAGGAGCGGACGTATTTGCTGAATCTCCGTAATGTTGGATTGGAGTTAGTCTCGCAGACTCACCTGGGATGTACTCGATGGACGCGACCTGGATGTTGTCGGTGGCGGAGGCCCCGCTCAGCAGCACGGTCAGTGTGAAGTTGGTGAGCGTTACAACCTTGTTGCGCGGACAGTGGATCGTGGGGACGATGACGTCGCGTCGACGCTCCGACTGCGCCGCTGCTGCTGCAGTGAAGACACGAAATGTGACACGGTCGGCGCAGCACGACGTTACCACGGAGATGTCCGATCCACAACGACCAGGAGCATTGCGCAAACTCTTGGGGATGCTGATGAAGTTTTGACATTTTTCTCAAAGGACTAAGAAACGTGTGGTGTCTTTTTGCACACAGTAAAAATTCTTATCGTGACAACTTACCACTCTCGGGCTTGGTTTTGTCCATCCTCGTCAACAACACTGCAGCGATTATACCTCCAACAAGCAGCGCCAGCAACACACCACCAAGAAGAAACAAAACTCGCTTCTTGCATCTGCACCTCACGCGACAGAGATCGTCGTCGTCATCGTCAGCGGCGCCCTTCCTGCTGAACGTCCGCGTCAGTCTCCTCACGAGTGGGTTCGGAACCTTCTTGGTGGTTGTGGTCTCTGTGAAAATCCTGGATCCGGAGGGCGTCAACTCCCACTGCTTTTTAACCTCTGTGATTTCTGAGTAGATGTGCTCAGTCGGTTCGAGGTACCCTCCGTCAATATCATCACTGGTCGGCGCCAGCGCGATTTGTTCCTCGGGGATGGCTGGGGGCCAACTCGGGGTTGGAGGTCCAAAACGAGAAACCGTGGATAGTGAGCGTTCAGGGGGTTCAGGTGGAAACTGCGGTTGGTTGGTGGCGAATGGAGACACGGGTGAGGTGGGTGAAGTGGGAGAAGGCGTGGACGCCAGAGAACTGGCGCGATATCCAGGAAGCTCTTGTATTGGGTTCCCGTCATCATCCAGTTCTGTGAGAGTGGCTCCTCGGGGAAGAGTGTTTTCGTAGGCGGTCTCTGGCGGAATGAGTGGAGTGTGCTGGGGAGTCTTCTTCCCCGGATCCGAGGGACCTCGACTGTCCCTCATGTCCATGTATTGGTTGGTGCCCGGTTCTGGTCTCCGGAACCGGTGGGGTCCCTTGCTTTTGTTGTTGTTGTTTTCTGCAGCAACATCATTCGCAACCTTGGACCCATCCATTTTGTCTAGCGGCTATTCTACAAAACGGGATGAGCATTATCAGTGGTCGCTGACGCAAAACAAAACCTGTGATTGGAGAACACAGATACGTGGACGTACACGCAGAGCCCATTCGCTGACGAATAATGCAATCAGTTGTCAGAGAAACCGCGCAAATAGGCCAATCTCCATCAGCGCAGACTGCTGGCACCCAAGGTGCCAATCCCCTTCAATTGTTGCAACGACACGTTCCCTCCACAGCAACATTAAATGCACGAGCGAACATTCAATCAAAAGACCAGCGATTGGAATGTGATGGTTGTCTCGTTCACCTGTTCTGTGACGTAGAATCGGATGTCGACAGGTCAAAGGAATGGTACGCAAGAAAATACTTTTGTTTGTTGAGAACCAAACAGGAGCGCTTCACGCATTATTCAATGGATTATCTTTTCCTGACAGCCACTGAATAGTCAGAAATCCCTGACTGCTCCATGCATGTTTTGCGGTGGACTGTGCACAGGGAAGACCTCAAAAAGAAACGAACAGACAGAGATACGCAAAGCTCTCGCAAAGCTCTGAGGCGATGGCACAAAATCGCACCTTTCCACGGTCACACGTCGTCCGGACGTCTTCTTTGACTCTGCAGTCTCATCCACTGGATGTTACATGTATTTGCTTCCTTGTTCGCTGAATCACAAGACTCCACGTTGCGAAACAGCTCCGTTGGCAGTCACCCAAACCACGGAAAAATGAAATCCACATCCAGAGCACACACATGTGTGTGGTCAGTTTCCATTCTTGGCACCAACTGGTTATTCAGTGATTCCCGACGAAAACCATTTCAAAGGCGATGTGCTTCTCCTTGTCACACGGAAACTGACGTCCTCCTTCAGCTGCAAGGGCAAAATCACAAGTTTTGCGATGAAGGAAGCAAACGCTTGCAGGAAACTCGTTTTGCTCCAATTGCGTTTGACTCTCGTAGTTCCGTTTGGGTTTAGTACATTCCAGGGATGGTTTCTCTCGTCCCTAATGACCATTCAAGCAGTCGATGAGCTTTATCCTCATGAGCCTTGGACGCTGTTAGAACTTGGGTCCTTTTGTCCACGACAATCCAAGTGTACCCCTCTGTTACCAAACGTCGCGATTTTAGTGTCAAAACCCAACTTGCTTGGCTTCGCTTTCTTGACTTTCCCTTTCCCGACATATATTGAGTGGTGCTGACGAATGACTTTCAAAGCGCAAATATGCGACAGTGATCTCAGACGCCCACGGTAAAGCCAATATGCGAACGATCAGCAGCGATCCTCCACAGTAGCTGAGGATAAGGATGTGTAAATAGCGAGCTTCTTGTCCTACATTGGCATACTATACGAGTATAGGTTTCTATTGGGTAGAAATGACACACAAATTGCCACGAGTAAAGTCAAAGTCCTGTTCACGACAAACAGAACAGGCGTTGGTTATCATGTCGCAGAACACCACTTCAGTTTCACACGAAATGTGATTACTTCACGCGGCCTGTCGTGCCCGATGAAAGCAAAAAACAAAAACGTAAACAAATAGAATCGTCGGACAAAGACAGACAAAATTTTTTCAACCATAACTCTGGCGGAGCAGGATCGGAGTTGTCTGACCCTCATGAGCAGAGAACAAAGTCTGCAGGGTTTGCAGGGCAGGCAGCGGCAAAAACACCTCCGCCAGAGCAGGCCAACAAAATCATACTGCACCTTTTGTCATCGTGCAGCCCTGCCTCGCAGAAGCGAATAGGTTGGTTTTCAGGCTGAATGTTGTTCTCTCAGGAAATAGCAGAAACACAAACACGAGAAGATCCAGTTTTGCACAGCTGGGTACCCGCCCTCAGATTCCTTCGTTTCATCGGGTGAAATCGGACAATTGTTTGCTGACAACACAACTCACGTTCACAATGGGTTTTCAGGCCACAAGTGGGTGCGAAATGTTCCAATTCATCCCACAATATGACTCTGTCACATGATTCCAAACATCTCGTATGAGCGTGCATGATTCTGTGTCACTGTGCCACAACCATGCAGGGTGGGCAGCTTCTCATGACCACAGTTCGTGAAAACGCGAAGCAGATCGGGTGAAATCATCAGCTAAATCGGTCGTGACTCTTGCTGTGTCCATCTCCTTGGCAGAAGCGTTGGAATCCGTGTTTCTTGCCAAGTGATGCGCAAACCAGGATTCCTAAACAGGAAGTCAGCTTTGTAATCTTTACGCACTCACAAGGACGTCCCACATGTCAACGATCCTTCCACAAAATCTTTTGTCACTCGAGGCTCCACTTCCTTCAGGAAGCGTAAAGGTCCACCCACCCACAAGGAGTCCGATTCCGACTTTGAACACCTGAAATGAATTTTGTTTGCACCACAACGCAAAACAAATTTTCTCGGGTGAGGTCAGTTGGGGCGGATCCCCTTCCCGCCGCCACCACCAGAACCTTCATCTCAATCAACAGTTCAAGAAGCAGCGGCGACACGAACAAAAGCTGACGACAACTAGCAACCAAATTCTTCACGTCAAAATTTGCTTCTTGAGTTGGGCCCCGAAATGTTACAATGTCCTGCACACGCTGACGTGAGCCTGGGGACCAGTTCGGTTGTGGAGGCACGCTGTTATCTGCTGAGCAATACTTCACCAGAGATAACCTCCCGACAGTGCGAACCGACACAAAAGACTCAACAAGCTCACAAACAACACGACAACAAGGAGATAAACAGTTCCGTTTGTCCGTTTCCTGAAACTTGGTGAACTTGAACACAACGCTGTTATGAGGGAGCCGTGTTGAGTCATGTCATATCATCAGTGACATGCACGCACACACACGCACACACACGCGCAACATCAAGGACCAACTGATCGTTGACAGAATTTGCGGTTCAGCAAAACACAAGGCAGGGAGCAGAAGCGTTTGCAGCCTACGCTTGCGTTTCGCTTTGCTTTCCACGCTTCTCTCCGGAGTTTGTGCTTTGGTTCTGTTTCATTCTCCAAACCTGCTCGCTTCTTCGCTTGTGCGACAATCTTTTGCACTGACAGGCGGACAGTGCGAAAAATGCGAAAACCTGCGACTCTGTTCTTGGATCTCTGTTCTCTCTATTTTATTGTAAAAGACCTAGAAAGGCTAGCTTTTGACTGGTTTGACCAAACATGGAAAACGCAACGCAAAACGACCATTCCACTTGGTGCAGTTGTTGTGGTCGAAAGAAGCGAATTCGCAGCACCTGCATCCTTCTCGACCACAAAACTGCATGCGTTTCAAAGTTATGACAGTTCTCACACTCACTTGTCAGTCAACGCGAACAACCAAAGTCATTGAGCAGGTCAGTGTGTTCGGTGAATGTTGAGGCAGGTCAACTCGTCGAGGTAGAAATGCAAAATGACCACATGAGGGAAACAGACCCCACACGAAAGGACGCTGCACTTCACAGCTGAGAGTCAGCTCAAGTGTGCTTCGTGAGTCTGTGTTAGGCAAGTTGCAGAGCAACTTTGCAGAGAATTCCTCAGCTGAAATCGCGTTGTCCTGACAGTGAGTTGCAAAACGCTCTCGAAGGCCCCAAGAAGCAGGGGAATTTCACTTGTTGCTTTCCCCAAATGAAAAGGGAACATTTGGAGCCAGACCAAACGCATTTGTTCCTGTTCACGAGCAAATCACATGTCATTCGATTGTAATTCCCCATTTATGCGCTCAACACACAAAAAGGGCACATTATCCACATTCGGACGCGAGTACGAAAAAAAAACTCAGATGCAACAACTTGCGAAACATTCAAAATTGCAACCTCCAAACAAAGTGGCATTCACAAGCTGTCAAGAAGAATAGATCTATCTGTTCAGTCACAGCAGAATCTCTGCGAATCGCGCACGGTTTTCACTCGTGGAAGACCTGACTTGAAACAGTGTTCATCACTGTGATGTCCCAGTCAGTCTGGAGATTCCAGAATGTGTTCTTCACAAGGAACCAAACGTGATGCATCCGCGGCGTGCGAGTCAGAATGACTGGATTTTCCACTGGAACAACCAATGTAACTCAAACGTTGCATGAGTCATGGTGCGGAAGCAGACTGGAATCCTCCACAACAAATGAAATCCAACGTGGCACGTGTATTGTTGCGGCACTTCTCAGTTGTTGCAAAGGAAACTTTGGCAGCATCTTCACAATCCCACAGGTGAATGACCCAAGTTCACTGGTTCATGCAGCAGACCGCGGACATCCTTTGGTGGCGTCACTCCCGAAATGCTGTGAAGGATTCGTATCCGTAGGAAACAGCACTTGTGCGCTTCAGAATGGTTACGAACATCTGTTCCACTGTGTTCAGCGAAGGACGCTGCAAATACCCACGACACAGGGAAGTTGAGAAACACACACTTCGCTTGTGGCGCTTGCAGACGGGCCTGTCGCTGTCCTGTCAGACTGAGGAACGAATCCAGACACCTCGGTTCATCTTGGCACACAGTTGAGAGGTTTCCTCCGTCTAAGATTGAGAGTCGGCAGTGTCAGCGCTTCGGCTGTTTCTGATTCCCATCCTTGACTCGTGAAGACTCGTCCTCGTATGTGATGGCTCTGGAATTCGGTGAGAAGCCACTCGATGACTGCAAACCCCAGCGCGCAACCACGTTTCCTTCCCTTGGTCTACCTCTCGCGAGCCTCGGTTGAGGTGTGTTCCTCTGCTTCTATTTCTACGCAGTCCTCTGAGAAGCGTGCTCCGGTGCTGTGTGTGCTCGTGCTGGGCGGGCAGCGCTTGCAGTCCGTCGTCCCCACCACGTCCTGGTACATGCCCACGGGACACGGCTGACAGCTGGAGTTCCCGAGGTCAAAGTACTCGCCGACCGGACAACCCACTGGAATGAGAGACACAGACCATGACAACAATTATTCGGCTCAATGTGCAAACGCATTGACATACATGAATGACTGGAGACAGTTTCCGTTGATATCACCCCTTATCACCACCAAACCAACAACACTTGCAGCGCTGAGAAGCGCGACTGTCGTGAATGCAGCAAAAAATTTCAAATGGATGGCGAGGAAACTCAGGAATCTGATCAGGGTGTTTTTGATCTGTCATTCTCTCCACTGAGAGCGTCAGTAGTATTAGGGCCCGTTACTTGGTGCACACTTCGTGTTTCTTTTTCATTTTTTGTCAGAAATTCGGATTAGATTGTGCGAGCGCGCTTTACCAATGATTTACAGAGTC
>JAAUXT010053118.1_pt1 | contig 20224 bp, 19 predicted proteins | sample 7278171 | NCBI WGS metagenome assembly JAAUXT01 (sample SAMN14350112, study PRJNA611818) | marine sediment metagenome | isolation source: surface marine sediment (1.8m) | place: French Polynesia: Moorea | collected 2018-08 | reverse complement strand
GCCTGGCACAGAGGATATGTGTATGGTTTTCCATGAAGTGTGGTGATCCTCCTGCCATCACCTTGAGGAAAATCCAGATGTGTTTCAAGCAGCTGTCCTATTCCAAAGCAACTGTTTGCCACTGGCACAAGGACTTTGCAAATGGAAGGACAAAGGTTGGAGACCTTTTTCGTGGGAGTAACCAGTCTGCGCACATAGATGCCAACATTCAGAAGTGTGCAGCTGCCCTGGGATTCAGCAGGCGCAAAACCATCAATCAAGTGAGAGCAGAGGCAAGTTTGTCTTATGGCACCACCTTGTCAATATTGCACAGAGACTTGGAGTTAACCAAACATACTGCCAAGTTTGTTCCACATCAGCTAACAGACAGGGACAAGAGATTGCATTTGGATTTCTGCAAAAAACTGGTTGCTGAACATGAACGAGACCCAAGGTGTTTGGACTGGTTGGTCACTACTGATGAGAGTTGGTTTTACCAATATGACCCACGTTTCCGGTACCAAAACAAGGAGTGGCTGCAGAAAGATGAGGACAGGGGACAGGTTGTGATGTGTGAAATGAATGTGAAGAAAGTGATGTTTGTACCCTTTTTTGACCGTCGAGGTCTTGTCCATTGGGAATATTTTGTGAACCAAAACATCAACAAACATGTCTTTCATGGAATCATACAGAGGGCTCACCAGTCAGTGCGCAGAAGAAGGGGACTGGAGGTGTGGAGGAACCGGGAGGAATATCTGCTTCACATGGACAATGCCCCTGCACACAGGAGCATCCTTGTGCAGGGGCTGCTCCAACAGACCCACTGGAACACCATGAAGCACCCACCCTATTCACCAGATCTTTCTCCTGCAGACTTTTTCCTGTTTCTGTACCTCAAGCGCAGACTCTGGGGAGTGCACTACGAATCCATCGCTGCTTTGATGATCTCCATTGAGGATGAACTCGGCCAAATCACTTCTCAACAATGGACAGACTGTTTCGATCACTGGATACGCCATAGCAAACGCTGCATTGAGTTTCAAGGACAGTACTTTGAAGGCATGAAAAACGTGCCTTGAAAACTGTTCTCCATCATCAGTCTATGTTTGACAGTTTCCTGTGTATCAACAATAACAAAGATGATGTAATTCAGTCAACCACATGCTTTGTTTTGGTTCGAGCGTGCTCATCTGTGTCGGTCAGGCAACTGCAGTCAAACATGAAGAGTCTCATCGCCGTTGAATACAACCTCGTATATGAAAGCGCCGTGTTCACCACAACCGCTGCGATCTTGACGTTCTAATTGCCCCCTGAATCATGTTTTTAACCTGGTGGAGTCTGGTGGAGTCTCAGATAACTCCGGCCAGACACAACTCACTTTCTCGTCTTCGTGTGAGTGCTTATCTGAGCGAACTGAACTGAAAAATTTTTGTTTCCTAAGAAAAGCTCGAGTCGGTGATACCCATCGATGCAGAAGAATGGCAGAACTAATTTGATGGTTGCATAATGAAGCTGGACGTTTGTAGTTGCGAAGTAATTTACACTAGACAATAACAACACTTACTCAGCGAAGCCGTGTTTAATGGATACGCTGTAGGTATTTGTACATTTCAATTAGAGCGAGGTGCAAATGTTACCCCTTTTACAGCTCTGGACAGATAGTTACAGATCGGGGCCAACTGGTGTTTTCTCCCCACGCAGAGCAGTGCGGGGCCCCGAAAGCCTCTATTTCGCGCACATGAGCCTCTCACGGCCGTCAAACACGACCTGATTCCCGCAGACCCAGCTTCACCCCCGCCCCGAACCCAGAGCCTCTCATCCGTTGGATGTCCTTTAATTTGGGTGGATTTTATCCAGGTTGGGCACTGAAAAACGTTGGTTGCAGCCACAGGTTGCCTCGAGTTTCTAACGATGTGTTAGTTATTCTGCGCGCTTTGCTTGTCTGATTTGACAGGAGTGAGCCCCGCTGAGAACACCAAAGCTGCAATATTTGCGCGATGTTTGAGCTTTAGAAGATGATGCCTTCAACTTCAGGCGAGTGGGTCGTTGGATCTCCAGGAATTCATTCCTTGCTGCTCGATCTCCAGCTCAAATTATACTCCGTCTGCCACTGTGAACACTTTCCCATCATTTGCTGCTGCCCATTGTAAACTTTCAAAGCTCAAGGAAAAAGTATCCCTCGAATCTGCGCTCTGTCATTTTGACAGCTCATCTGACAGTCATTGTTTGATATTTTTTCACTCACGGCGAAGCTCTTCTGTAATCGCTAAATACTGGAAGATAACATTCAGGATTTTGCGTGTGTAAGAATTGGTCTCACGCATTGTGTTGTTCTCACCTGATTTTCGCCCGCTGTCTGGACTGCTGCAGTCCGAGTGTCCTCCGCTGAATCTCCTGTGGTCCGGACCCGCGGCGCTGTGGCGCTGGGCGCAGGCGGTGGAGGGGCTCGAGGCCGTGGCCGGCACCGGGCTGTGCGGCGGGGCCGGGCCCCCGTGCTGCTGCTGCTGCTGCTGTTGCTGCTGTAGGGGGCTCATCGAGTCCTGGGCGTTGGTCGCGTACATCGTGCCGCAGTTCTCCTTGGGGACCTCGCCCAAGTCCAGAAGATGGGAAACGCTGAAGGCACCGGGGAGCTGCTTCAATCCGAAGCCGGGTGGGAACGACTGCGGGTTCTGCTGAGACAATGGCCCGGCCGATCCAGCTGCGAATTTCTCCAGAAAGTGAATGTGCTGCGGCTGCTGGAACTGACTTTCTTGCGTGTTGACAGCGAGAGAGTAACTACTCATCTTCTGGCTCCACTGCGTCGATTCGCGATGAGAATCTCCAACAATGTTCAGATAAACTTCAGTGGATGGTGAAAAGCCAGAGGTGATCAGTTATGGGAGAGTAGCAGAAATCTTTGTGTCTGAAGTGATCTTCTCAAGTTCTGCAGCTTACTCCTCTAGTTGTCAGTTGTCTGAAGAGACTCCACCTCTTAGCAGTTCTTGTCTCAAGCACAAATCTCCTGTATGATAGTTTCTTCTCCAGCAAACTTCTTCTCCACACGCTTTCTTTGGTGGTTCTCTGTCTTTCCACCAGGATGTAAACGTCCGTTGAAAAGCGGTTTCCTGCTCTCGTACGTGTTCACTCCTCAGCTGCTGAACACATTCTGATGAAGATTACTCATGTGCGCGACTACTAAATGGACGCGCATAAAAAAAACCTTGTCAACAATCCTTCAACCAACGTGCACCTCTCCGGGGAACTTGTGAGTCAATAATTGAATGCGTGTAACCCAAGAGTTTAAACTTTTGCCACATGTGTTTGAAGTTCTCAATGGGCAGACCCACGGAACCAGCTTGGAATGGTCCACACCAAGAGGGTGAGCAGCTCGTTCGAATCTCAAACGCAGCGAATACACCGCGAGCACACTCTCAGTAATTGCCAATTAAAGGCCACGTCAAACATAATCATTATCAGTACAATTTCCTTGTTTCTTTAATAAATTTGGTGTTTGCTCGCAGTCGGTGCTTCCCCTTGTTTGTCTTGACTGCGCTGAGTGACAATGATACGTGTCTCTTCCCAGACCAGTCGCGCTCGGCAGATTTTGAGTTCACATTTTCACGTAACTTCTGTTGCAAGCACAAACTAAGCTGTTGAACTGTCTGCATCAGATAATCTACGAGTAACTCTCAGCGAGTCGACCGAGGAACGATGCGTCCATGTGGAAATTCAGCACAACTGTGAGGTTCACAACAAGCTGTTCAACTCCTCGAGTCACTTTGCTGACACTTGAGACGTCAAGCCTCTTTTCCCTCAACTTTCGCAGTTTGTTCTTCCTTGAAACTGGAGAGAGAAAGTATTCGTACTGTGTAAACATTTTCCCCTCTCGAGACCGCACTTGGAAGTGTTTACTTTGCCAGTGAGTAGCCCGCCCTCAACCCATTTCCCCCGTGTTGTAATAGTTCACGTTCCACGTGCCACTCATAAATACTCAACTGCTTGCGAAACATTGGCCAGGCTGGGTACGAGCGTAAATGATTAATTGCAGTGTTTCGGTCCTTCCACAGGCGCCACTTACTCAAAAACGCATTTCTTAATGTGATGATCCGTGACATTACTCGTCTGAGGTTTCTTTGAACGCGTCCAACAGACTCCCGTGAAAACACGATTTGGTGAGAACCACTTGTCTTGTGCAGCTTGTATGAACGACAGTCACACCAATTGAACAAACTCGAAATTTTGTTTGTCTCACTGTACATCAGTTCGCTCCTCAATACGAGACTGTTGGACCTGCACAGGCGTTGATCTTCGAATGAGGGGAAGTTGTTCCGGTCGTTCCAGATTCATGATTCATGAGATTTTGCCATAGAGATAATTTTGCACAGACGAGACCGTCTTTTCTGTCGTATCAGAAATGTAGCAAGTTGTCCACACAAAATTGAAATGTAACAGCGGGTGGCGCCATTCTGTCAAGAGGAGGGATATGTTGGTGGGGAATTTGTTGTGACCCTCAACATTGCAGGTACTCTGTGTGTGAGTACGTGAGTGAGCGAGTGTGTGTGTGTGTGTGTGTGCGTGTGTGTGTCTGTGTCTGTGTCTGTGTGTGTTTTGTGTGGGAATCATGAACCTTATGATGACCCCCACCCCTCTAACATAGGAAGGTGACAACTTCGAAATGTCTCTCTCCACACACACAGAGAGCGAGGGAGAGAGAGAGAGAGAGAGAGAGAGAGAGAGAGAGAGAGAGAGAGGCGCCTTCTAACAGTCCACTACACATCATCCTGCACCAGAACACATACAGCACAGTGCGAGCTCATACACGTACACGCAGTGATGGCAATAATGGTAGAGCGAACATTGTTCTGGATTTGTGTTGCATCAGTTGAACTGACAACATGAATCTTCATCGCCAACAATCCATCTGTCGCTGACAATTGACAGATTATGTGCAGCTTGAAATTCTCCGAAAATAGTTTGAATAATCTGACAAGGACTTGCGTGTCTGACTGGCTGATTGCATCGTTGCGTGCACGTGAATCGGGAGAACGCTCCCTTTGAGTCGGTTTTTGCTTGACCACGACGGGCAAAGATTCCAGTTGCCGTATCTTATCAAGCTGTCAAGTGGCAAAACGATTAAACTTTTCACAGGGTTGTCAAGGCCCAAGCAGTAAAACATTTAGCGCTGGATCATAAGTATGAAATGATTGCCAAAATATATGATAACAAGTGGTGAGGGTTCTCGGGGGCTGGTAATTAATGGGGCAGCTCGGGGCCAGAGTTGAGCTGCGCATGTGGCGGCCGACGCCAGTGAGACTGGGGCAGCCGGGCTGGGTTTGACAGCGGCGGCGGCGGATGCCACCGAACCCAAGCGCAGGGCTCCTGATCAAAAGCCGCCTGTCAACAGGCCGCGTCGTCGGCCGCAGTGCTCAACACCCGATCCGACTTGAGAAGCTCGCGGCGCACCACTTGCAGCCTGGCGCGCCCAACCACTTCCGACAGGTTCGGGGGCAAAAACGTTACGTTGCGTTTGATGGGCAGTTGGCGGTACGCCTTCCCACCTCTGTTGTTGTCTCGATGTTTGAAAGAAACTTGTTGCCTTCTCAGATCGTCGAATTGTCAGATTATTGGCATGAAGCGATGTTCTTCCGATTTTCGTTTTTGCATTCCAGATCACCAGTGATTACGACGCCGATTTGTGTGACTTCAATGTTCAGTTCCCTCGTGAACGACGTCGAAGGCAAAGAAATTTTCCTGAAAAGTTCCCTGCTTGTGGGAAAGATCAGCACGCGAAACATGGGAGGAAAGCAAATGTCAAAGCAAATCAAACTCTTTCCATCAGAGGTGTTGCATTAAAACATCAAGAAATCTGGTTCCAATAAAACCACTTCGGAATTAATGGCGAGTCGTGAGTCGACATCGCCGTGGTACTAAAATGATTGATCTCTGCGTGAGGATCACTGATATGTTTGTGTATTTGATGTGCCGTGCTCACAAAGCTACATGAAAGTCTTGTATATATTGAACATTGTGGCCGTGCTCAAAATACAGTTCTTTGCAGAAAATTTACCCAATGTACCGCAAAACTAGAGCAGAAAGCCTGGGTCAGGGAAGGACCACTCGACAAGGATCCACGGATTTTCCACCAACAATCAGCTCGTTCACTTGCTCGTTATGAGCAGGTTCAGCCGTCACGTTGTCTCAGAAGAAAATCGATTCTTCAGTCTCTGCAACAGTTCTTCTTGACGTGTCAGTCTGTCCGGTTCATGTCTTCCGTTCAGCAGGTTTAGGCTGGCTCCCCAAACTCGAGGGGAAAGAATCTGTGACTTTTTCACGTTCACAAAGTGTTGATCTGGACTGAACACAATCTCAATCTCTCTCTCTCTCTCTCTCTCTCTCTCTCTCTCTCTCTCTCTCTCTCTCTCTCTCTCTCTCGTGTGTGTGTGTGTGCGTGTGTGTGCGTGTCTCTCTGTCTGTCTGCTTTGGAATGATTGCGTTTTCCCGCTGCACCTCTTTTGTGTGTGTGTGTGTGTGTGTGTGTGTGTGTGTGTGTGTGTGTGTGTGTTTTGACTGACACAGGATGACACAAGAAAGAAAGAGAGGAGGAGTGCGTCGGAGAAGCGAGACTGCGACGAGCATTTCGTTCGTGAGAAAGGTTTGCTTTGTGCCGAAACTGGAACTGACGCAAATGACACAATGAATAAAAACTCCAGATGAAAGACATTTGAATGAAGAAAAATTACCACGAAAAATCATGGACAAGTGGCCCAAATATTACACATGAAAACCCAGAAAAAAGCCCAAAATCCCAACGTTGTGCAAGAAAACCCAGAAAACTGCCCAAACATTGGAACAATCCAAAAAACTCCACCTGCGCCCAAGAAAAATACCAAAATTACATGTGAAACTCCAATTTCCTGAAAAGCCAAGAAAAAGAAGAAGGCAAAAACAGATTTGCACAAAAGGGACGTTTTTGTTTTTGGTTTTCTTTTTCGTGATGCAGAACTGGTCAATGTCTTCCCTACTTTATCAGACAACCCAGGATGGTGAGATTGTGCCCCACTGAAGACAGTTGAGCCCTCTCCACCAGTTCACCCCAAGTCAGTGAGTCTCCAACCCAAGGGATGAACTGTCATGTCCAAACAGACAAATCTGGCTTGTTTTGAAACAACCTCTGTCTGTTAATGCGCACTTGTTTCTCTAATACTAGATACTTGATTTGTTCAATTGATTGGATTTCAACGACTCGCGCCGCACTCAGCACGAGATCGGCGCGCGTCAGTGATCGCACGGCGCTCGATGAAAGACGCTCCTTCCTCAGGGCGAGTTGCCCGCGCCGCGCCTCCTCCCCTCCCGGTCAGAGCGAGGTCCGCCCGGGGAGGGAAGTGAGGGAGCTAGCTCAGCGAATCCAGATATCTGAATTCTGACCCTCGACCCCGACAAGAGATACTAATGCAACTGGAATCAGGTTCTAAACGTCTTCATGGAAAGCTCTTCACCTGTTTGCCATTAGGCTTTACGGTGGGCATAATTTAGACGAATAGAAGAAGGTGTCAGAGGGCAGAAGTAAGTTATCGCACGAACATGTCTGCAGCGCTTACGTTACATCACTTCAATCGAAATAAAATACGTCAATTCCATGATCAAACGCAATCAGTGGCGATAATTGAAGACTTATAGTTATGTTTTCAAGTTTCACGGGCCACAGCGATAAATGCCTCTCATGTCAGCAACACAACGTTTTCTACAGGCAAGGAAACCTCTCGTAGATTCATCATCAGGTTCGAGTGCTTTCGCCTTGGTGTTCGAAAATTGAACAACCTGAGTGAACCAATGGTGATGTCGGTGAAACATTACCATGCAGGGAGCTCGCCCTGAGCAGTACACTGTACGAGTTGGAATCGGACGCCCTTTGGGAGCCAACCGTCTCCACCTGCTGCCAAATCTGGTCACTGTGTGCCAAGTCCAAGACGGTTCTTCAGTAAAACTTGAAGCAGGAAAACATTTCTCAACCATTTATTTTCAATTTCGTACTTCATTCACGAACATTCGCGAAAACGATTTCGGATTCAACAGCTCTATAGTACAAGCAAAACGGCTTTTGCGGCGCAGAAAGTTTTCCATTCTGTACTTTAAATGGAAATCAGACGAACGACAAACACCTGAATTGCGTCTCATGCAGCATGAAAAGGGAGTTTGTGAATCGTCAGATTGCTGTGAAAGTTGCGGGCATTTTCTATTTTCGTTTGACGAAACATTTGGTCTGATGATGCACGCGACTGTCAACACTGCAGTTCGGACACTCATGTCTGTAGACACGAAAACCACGTCAATGACGGGAAAAGTCTAAGGTATCATCGAGCTTCCCAGACATAAAGCATTCAAATGAAGCAGACTCAACTTGGAGGCAAGAAAACTCACAAGCAAAAGTCGCTTGACTTTCTGGAACCGCACGCATCAAACGACTTCAGGACAATAGGAAAAAACAAGAGTCTCATCAAAAACAAAAGTGCGCCAAACACGATCATCACACAGTTCTGCTGAAGAAACAGCGTTTGCGCACAAGTCTGTACAGCTTTGGTGAACTTGTCGTCACAATACCAGTCCGAAACCTGCGGAAAACACAAACTCTCCGCAAGAAGATTCGTGTTTTGTCCAGATAAAACTGTTGAACTTCGCACAGTTTGCACAATTAAAATTTGCAATCCCACAAAATACAATAGAAACACAAAACACACTGCAATTTCCTTTGGTGCTGTTTGCGGCTTCAACATTCAATCCTGTTTTGAATCTGGATTGACCTGAACAAGTGAAGACAAAAGTTCAACCGGTGGAGAGGGGAGGAGCGCGCGGTCAGCAGCACGAGATCCACTTCCGGACGGTGTGGCGCACGCAGTGGTCACCCATAAAAGATCAAATTAATTCAATTCGCCAAAATCACGAAGCCTTTTCTGGTGACTGCTGCTTCCCGTCTTCCATCCTGGGGCTCTTTTCCTCAGATCACCAGACTCTTCACGCGGGGCCAATGAGCGGCCCCAGGGTCTGGTCGGAGCTCAACTCGTACTTGGGGAATCCGATCTCCAGTTTCCAGAAGCAAAACACACACAAAAAAAGAATTCTTTCGTTTGTGTCCACAAAATAAGGTGAGGTAAAGTAGCCAAGCCTCGTGGGCAAGAAGCGCGTGTAAGACTGAGGACATGGGGTTCAAACCCAAGCAAATGGGCCAAACTCCAACCATCAAAAGTTTATTTTGTAAAACGAACAAAACTTTGCGCCTGCAGCGTAAAATGCGGGTGCTTTTCTTCGGGGGCCATGGGAGGCCAGACCTCCTTCATTCCCCAATTGAGTCCGATTCGTGGGGCAAAATATTCTTGTGGGGCAGAGGAGCCTTGGACCAACCTGGATCTGCCCCCTCCCGCTCGGGGAGGGGGGTAGGTCCAGTCCAGTCCCAGATGAGGTGAACTCGTTCAGGTGCGGTGCGCAGCGGAGATCCGTCAGCAGCTTCGCCCGGGAGGCGTCTCCATCTCGCGGCGACTCTCCGCACCACGACGGCGGCGCCACGTCCCACAGCCGGGACCACCAGCTCTGAAAATATCAAATTTTCTTTGTGATTGCAAGTGCAAAATTTTTCAGTTTCAGAATGTGGCTGAATCGCACAGGCATCTGCATGCAGATTCTGTACTGGACCCTGAAGTGAATGAATTTCATCTCAGATCTTTCTGTGTTTGGTTGGGCTGTTTTGGTTGCGGCCGAAACCAAAGGTGGAATTTGTGGAGTTTATCTCTTCAAGTCCAATAGGCGAAACGAAATTGATTGAACACCCAAATGAACTTGTCCGGGGGTTCAGGGAGACGCTGGTCCTCCATCCGCCTGAGCAACAACGTTGTTCTTGTGTCCCGATTAACTTGTTTCTGCCGACCAAACATTACGTGCGGAGACGGGATGGTCCTGCCGTGGGTATCAGCTGATCAGTGAGGGAGGGGCAGAAGTTGGCCAATTTCAACGAGGAGAAGGAAGGTAGGACTTCGCAAACCTTGAAGTCACAAGCAACTTGGAATCATTCAGGTCCGTCCCAGAAGCTTTCAAGAAGCATTCAAAGTCGAAACGAATCTTTTCTGGTCAAGACAGGGTGCAGGACGTGCGCGGCTGGTTGGAGGCTCGTGAACGCATAAATTCAACTTTATTTGACAAATGTCGCTACATTTTGAACTCCTAGGTCGGGTCCCCTGCACCGAATCTTGGTTCCGCTCCTGCAGAGATGCAGGAATCAGTCAAGAGAATACAGGCAGACTGTTGCATGCCCGAGCCAAACAGGTTCAGGTGCACGACTTTCCCAGCGATATATTTTGTCCCACAGAAGTCCCACACTATGTCCAGTGGTTTTGAGTTTTGCTTGATTGGGTCAGAGAACCCAAGAATCTGTTCAGCCTGAAAACAGACTCGGTGCAAAAGCACAAAAGCAAACCAACGAAGAGTACACGCAGCCTTTTTCAATTGTGATTGCTTTCAATGTTGTAGTCCCCAAACCAGCAGAATTTTTTCAGTTCACAGTCAGGCAAAGAAATACGACTGCGAAAGTTCATGTGAACGCTGTATTTTTCAAAGTGCGACTTCAAATCAATTTCGCCTGATCTCCTCACCAGGAAAGGTCTCTGTATTCCGCACGCGACACCTCCGAGTGTATGACTGAGTCGGGACGTGAGAGGGTTCTTTGATACGCATGTTCAAAAGGCACGAAAGCACTTTCTCCCCCACAGAAAGTAAGTCACGAGGGGCAATGAAAGGAAAGCCATGCCGGAAGTAGAAAATCGCCCATTTTTATCGATTCGTGCTCCAACAATTAGAGAGTCAGCCGAACCCAACCTCCTCCTTCTTCTTTGATTAAAATCATTAGATCGATTTTCGGCGTGACATAACCGTTCTTTCTGCTACGTCCAATGCAATTAATCTCCCTACATCCGACAATTAAATGTGATCTATAATTTGAGGTCACGAGAGAAGGATCTGGTGATTAGAGGGTTGGCAAAGAGGAAAGTGACAGTTGTTGACGTGGGGCTGGGGTACTGGAGCTGACGTCCGCGAGCAGCATCTGCGCGCGCCCCGGCTCCCGCGTGCACCGCACCGCCTGCAAAATTGCCTCCTGTCGCTGCAGCAGCAGCAGCAGCAGCACCGCCGCGCCCTCCTAATGCCCACCCTTCACTCAAGTGTTTTCGTTGTTTCTGACAATAATGACCCGTAATTGCACGTAATTGTCGTACATTAACTTTTGTTTCAGCTCTCCTTAAGCATGTTCTTCTTACGCTACATTCCACTGACATCCAAAGGGGTGTGGCAGGACCCTTAAGTGCAGATCAGAATGGAAAGTTCCAGGCCTTCCATTACAGACAAAATATCTATTTTGTTCGCTCTCTGGCTGCAGGCAATGGGGGCCTTTTATTCGCAGCGACTTCATCCTTGTCGGAAATCTTTAGCAATTTTCTTCAAAAATGTTTCTGGCTAAAATTGCAGGCCTTCTCGGCGACAATGCGAATTGACTGGAGGGGGAAATGGGAAGCCGAGCAGAAAGACAATGGCTGTTGAGCTACTTTGGCCGTCGACTGCAAACACAGAAATTGTCGAAAGGCAAAAAGCAATGACACAAATTTTCCTCTGCTGTTTTTCATGTCAAATTTGTGGACTCCCATGGTTTCGGACAGATAAATACCCACAATTTGGTGTCGGAACGTTAGATTTACTAACGGAAAAAGAAACATTCAATTGTGAGTACGTCCAAACTGTTCCTCTGTTTTCACTGACTTGAAAAATCAACACTATTTTCAAACAAATGAACTTCAGTGGTGATGGAAGGGCGTTGAGTTTTGCCGAGAATTCCCCAAAAAGTTTCTTCCCGTCTGTGTTTTTCCTCCTCACAAATTTACAGTTGGTCTCACTGCGTATTGAAAACTGACCACAACAAATAATGTACAAATTGGTACTTACTCACCAAATATAGTATTCGCTGTGTGTGGGCGAGTTGGGGGAGGAGAGGGAGCGGCCCGTGCCACAGGACGCCGGGCTGCGCTGCGCACCCGCGTGCGGCGCCTGACCCTGCTGGTGCTTCTTCTGTCGCGCGCGCGAGTTCTGAAACCACACCTGCGAACAAGCGGGGGAAATCCGGAATCAGGCAAACTCGTGCACACATAGCGAGAGCACAAGGATAACAAACCTGAAGAACGCAGCAAGAAAGCAAAGAGGGACATTTTAGCTGCGACCGATCTTCAGGGAATCCATTTTTCGCACATGCTTGCAGAGCACCTCTGTTGACTCACCTGTGTGACTCTTTTGCTCAAACCGGTGATCTGTGCTATTCTTTCCAAATCTTGTCCGTCGGGGTTGGAATCGAGCTGGAAATTGGCTTGAAGGACTTGGATCTGCTCCTCTGTGAACGTTGTTCTCACCCTTTTTGTTTTGTTCTTCATTGTACTTTCATTTTCTGGAAATTATAAAAGCAACCATTAAAATTGAATCTTGCGCTCCGAGTTGAACCAGCAAGAACTCTTCTGGATGTTTTGCTTCTTCGTTCGTTTGAAAGAACATGCGTGTTCAAAATTTGCACAGAACATGAAACCCGTCAAACATAATTTGCCAAATTGCGCAACATTGTGGCGAGGACAACTCATCAACATGCGGAACAATTCGGTTAACATTCTGCGACTCGTTCACATCCGACCAAAATCGTAACATCTGTCAAACAAAAGCGCAAATGCAATTTTCCCTTCAGAAAATTGATTGTGATTTGGCGTGGTGTCCAGGAGTCAGGAGCGCCATTGACTTGCGAATTATCGACGTGACCCATCTCTCAATGTCTACCCTCGCCTGCTATCTAACTCGATTTAGTCGTGACCAAAAATTCAGATTTCATCCATCATTCTGGTCAAAGATTACATCTCGCGCAAAATTCGTCCCGAGGCCGGATCGCTCCCTGCGTCCTTTGCGGGTCTCACTTTGACCTCTCATAAATTTTGTTTTGCTGGTCTGCACAGCTGAAGGAGGACGTTTGAACAAAATTCTTTTCGAGGTGCACAGAATTTTGTGTTGGTGTCTCGTTGCATCAAAGCGACAGTTGAAAAGAACACAGCGACTGTGTTAGTTTTTGTGGTGAACAACGAACGAAGACCCAGAAATTGTTTTGAGTCCTTCAAATTGAATCCTGTGTTTTGATTCTTATTTAAAACCCAATTAGTGCAGGAGTTATGGTGCCAGATGACACCCAGACACCCTTTGCTGTCAGGGAATAAACTGTGAAATGGTCTTGAGCATGTTACACCCGACCTCTCGGGGGATTCATCTCGGGACAATACACCATTCGCAGCGGCTTTATCGCTCAATTGGTCGGAAGATGACTGCTACTGGCGGGTCCGTGCTGGACTCAGCCATGGAAGCACTGAAACGGTCCGCATGCATGTTTTGCTGTGGTCTGCAGAAATTGAGAAACAGTGCAACCACTCAACAAAAACTTCACGGCAAGACAAACTTTGCGCAAGTACTCACCACTTGAAGGTCCACCTTCAATGATCTCAATGTAGTGTGTCTTGCAGAGAACTTTGTTGTCTTGCAGGGCGAACTCTTCTCCGGTGGACAGTTGTCGTTTGCAGCTGTCGCAGGCGAAGCACGCGAGATGGTACACGTTGTCTTTGGCTCGTCGTACCCAGTCCGTCGGTTGTATGGTTCTCATACATTTCGAACATTTTGTGCCAAATTCCCTGGAAAAGTAAAAAGCATGTCACACAATGAATTGACAAGGACAATCTCCTACAGCTCCCCTCACTGCCATTCCAAATTTGGCTGGCACAAGGCTGCACCACAATTGTTCCAAATGCAATCAGGAAAGAGCCAAACATTGTCCCGAATTGCGCGAGACCAAAGTGTTTAAAATTACATCACGCGAAAACTGCGCGCTAAATCAGAGCAGAACACCCCAACAACAAAAACCACGCCTTGAGGTATGCAAATTGTGAGCAAGATCATCCCAATTTGATTTGGTTGGTTTTTGCGTGAATCATTGTGGTTTTGACAGACGAGGATAAAGCAGGGAGGCTCCTCATCCCCTCACACTCAATTTAATCACATACGGTTCTCACGCCTCACTTCAAACGCACTGCTGTATTCATAGTCGAGTGCCTCAAATCATTGCAGTCCGTCAATATTTTTGATAAGCTATTGAATTATCATATTCGTAGCCAATTTGTCGCTGCATAATTGGCGTGAAGATGCTTGAGTGGATGACAATTGGCTTAGCGTTGCCCCTGCATACTGATCAGGGGAGGGTAATTCGGCGAGTAATTAGCTAAATCTCGGCCACGTTTCACATTTGGAGTGGGCTTCATCACAGCTCAAACCATGAAGGCGAGGATGACAGCCACAAAGTCTCTCCCCATTCATTCGCGAGTGATTACAGCTCATGATTGTAACATGTGATCTGTGATCAGGTCTCACAGCTCTTGTACGCTCGTGAGCTGTCGTGATGAGTGCTTCACAACCGTTCACTGACGAGTCGTTATGGTTTCAAACAAAGGTCACCACACAATGCGTTGATTCTTTGCCTCTGTCTATAGAAGACCGGCCGTTCGAGTCGGAAGATTTGAGAAATTCTAACACATCAAGACTCTGGAGGATTCTATCAGAATCTATTCAAATGAACAATATTGTTTGTACGACAAAAAGTTTTCGAATAAGAAACTAAAATTTAAGTGTCCACGGTGTAAAGTTTGGAACATTGATGCATCAACATTATCACCAAACAGTCAATCAACCACAAGCACGCAAGTATCTTCACAGAGGTGCTAAAATCCGAGGTGGAATAATTTTGGAAAACCGATCCCTCAGTTTCGCAACATTTGGCTTTTTCGATTTGTCACCATCTTTCGACAGAGATGCGGGATGTGGCGCACAGTATGTGGAAAACAACACAAGATACACAACGTTCAGCGACTCTGTGCTTCACGAAAAAGACGCCCTGCAAATCTTCAAGTGGAAGTTGCGATTCCAGCACTCAAGCGGATCATCTAAGCCAGTGGTTGGGGCGACAAAGATCTGACCACTCGGCCGTGGGCTGTGTGCATATCCAGTGCAAAACTGAAACGGAGACGTTACTGTTGTTGAAATGACGTTCATGAACAACAACGCACTTGGAGTAGTCGATTTTGCAGTAGACGTTGTCGTCGCGCACGAAGCACGTGGTTTGTCGGTCGAGCGGGTTGTTGCAGACGCAGCAGCGGAGGCAGGCGACGTGCCACGCGCGCTCGTTGACCTTCAGCAGAAAGCGCTCTGTGATGAAGTTGCCGCATCCGAAACATAGTTCGCCCTCATCACACTGAAAATTCAAAGAAACGTTTGCAGTCCAAAAACAGATGCGCAATTCTGGCGTCTCATCAAAGATCCGGTTCGGGGTGGGGGAGACGCGACTCCACCCTGAACTGTGCTGCTTTGAAGTGACTGTATACTTGCAAAAATTGTGTTTTTTAATCGCCCCCAACCCTGCAGAAACGCAGCTGTATCCAGGAGTAACCACCAAAGAAATTTTCTCCGTGGTGGTCACCCCTGACCCCAGTGACCGCCCTTCCCTGTAGCCAGGTGGTCGCAACTGCCTCACACGGACGTTCCTGCTTTCCAATTGAACACAACCAGTTTTTGCTGCTCGTTCAAAATTGGTTGCAGCCAAATTTGTGTACACAATAGTTTGTCCCTGAGCGATACTTGTCTTCGCGTTGATTTCAACAACTGAATTGACAAGTGTTTCTCAAATGCGGAGGAACCTGAGCAAAACAAGCACGAGTACGACCTGCTGGGGTCAAATCAAGACTGCCTGCCACGATCAAGCTCCGTTCGGGTTGTGGCAAGATTTGAGTGGTTCTTTTGTCGCCAAGCACAGCACAACAATTCCAAAGATATTTCTCAGCACTCACGATTTCAGTTCAAAGTGTCGCCGAGATTGATGCCAACTGACGACACACCCAGAATTGATGCCCTTCTTGGTGCGACAAGGCTCATCAGAAGTCGAGGCTTCACAGAGACGCGGACGCGTGTTGGCGGGAGACTCGCCACAGGAAAACCATGTTCCTGCCCCAAGAACCTATCTTGGCACGCAAAAGCTCTGGCTTTACCTGCCCTGTTATTTTCTTCCCGACCTTCTGCGTGCGGTTGACATTTTTATTGCCTGCATGCCAATTGCAGTGTCCTTTCGCATGAGGGTAACTTTTCGTCAATAGTCTTTCAGCAGTGAGGAAACATTTTCTGTGAAACCTGTTTCCCCTTTTTGCCTGGTGCACGAAAGAAACAAACATTTGATCCACTCACTCGTACTCGCAATTCAAGGTGGGTTCTATTTGGCTCGATGTCTGGGCCAGAATTTAAACTTCTTCCAGTGGTGCAAACCAAGCCCTTCAATACAATGAGTATTCTCTGACAATTTTCAAGTTTGCAAACAGTTCCTCTTTGCAGTATCTCCCATTGAGGTATCAAAATTGCACTCCCGTCAATTTGTACAGCCCACCGTGGTTCAAACGAGAGGCTTCGCAAACACCCCATTGTTCCAGGGGGCAACTGAACAAGGCTGCCTTCTGACCCGTTCGTGTCGAACACCAGGCCTGTTTCCAGCTGCAGACATTCGGGACGCTGCACGAAAAACGTTTGTACTTGGGCCCTCTTACGAAAACGTTCAGTTCATTTTTTTTCAGCGGGGATACATTTATCTGCCTGCATGCTGCAGAACCGCAGTCTCTCCGAAGCATGTCACTTCATCCAACATTCGCTGCATCGGTTTTTCCAAGGTTGTGCAACAGAATGGCATCTGAACACCCCCTCCCAGATTTTTGTGTCGGAGCAGAGGCAGGGCTGATTCTGGGGCTCTCAGGGCCTGACCCCCTGACAAAACCCGAAAAGTAATCCTGAATTAAAAAAAAATTTGTGTTTCAATGTTGTCCACATTTTTCTGCAAATTTGCTGAAAGGTACGAGGATCATCGCCTGAGGGTTGAAACTCCCTACTTCAACCAAATACGGGCTCGTTCTACGGAAATAATAATTTTCAAACGGTTGTCCGAAGTCCGGTGTACCATTTCTATACTCAGGACAAACTTGTTTGCTGAGTTAGGATTCTACTTCAGTACGTTTTTCATTTTGATTGGATCACTGAGGAGCTGTGGACGACTAAACTGCAAATTTCAGAAAACCAAGTTGTTCTGTGGACGTTACTGCCAGTTTCTCAGCACCCCTTTCCGGGGAACGTGGAGTTTTTGCGCACCAAAAAGATGGACAGGAGATTTTGCCCACGTCCTAAAGGAATGTCGCACACGAAAAGGTAGAAGACTCGTAAAACGCAGATCTTGATGTCTCTGTGCTTGGGAAAAGACTCAGGACTTGAGTGCGGTGTAAAATTCCACACAGCAGCGTCAAAATTCCGCTCGATGATGCGCAGTTTGAAATCAGATCTTGTGACTTCAACGACTGTTCAATTGAACAAAGCAATCGAGACAAGGAAACCAGGTTGCTGACCTTGACGAAGCTGAGGGGCGACGCGTCCACCGGGAGGTCGAGGTTCCCCGAGTTGCCGCTGTGGTAGTCGTGGCTGCCGGTGCTGTTGAAACTGTCGTCGTTGGTGAACGTCTCCATGAGTCGGATCTCCGCCGACCCCTTCATAGGTGCGACCGTCGCGCTCCTCCCAGACACGGAGTCCAAAACACTATCGTCCGTCTGCTGGGCCTCGGTTCTCGGTGGTCAGTCAGTCAGTCAGTCAGTGAGGATTGGAATCCGCGAAGCCCTTGTGCGCGCGGTTGCGCGGGGGGCGTGGGAATGCCGTGCAGATGCTGACCAGTTTGTTTTGTGTTCTGTGCGGAATAACAGAAGACAATTGTTCACAAGAAAAAAAAAACTTGTTTTCAGATCACAAAAACATCTGCCCAACTTTTGATTCCATGTTTTGGTGTTTGAACTTGTCACTTAAACATGTGCACTTTGAGGGCACATCACGAACGAATTTCAGCACTGACTACACTACTGACACAAGAAAACTGACGTTACCTAATTGTTCTGGACAATGATCAGGTGTCTTTGTGGCCTCCTAATGTCTGTGTAAACGAGAGTCAAGTCCAAGATGCCAAAACTTCATTGTTGTACAAACGATGCGTCGCATTCACATCTCTGAAGTCTTCTCAATGTGCTTACAACGCAATGTCATTCATACGACACTTTTGCCTCAAGTCAGACTTCTGCCAAACCCCAGGGGACTTTTTGCCAAATCTGACGTTCGAGAAGAAGTCAATTTGTCTTTATACGGAGGTTGACCAAACTCCAATTGCTCTGGCAGCCAACGGGAGCCAGGCTCAACCACCAATCACAACTGGAGAAACTCCCTTTCACAGCGAAGCGTAATGAGCCACGTGCCTGCAGTGAAGATCCGTCGCTCTTCTCCCTTTAAGGACCACAACACGAGTGCGGCTGAGCCTCTCCTGACCTCGGGCCCCGCCGCCTGCAGCCGCCGTGGTTTTTCATGTTGAAGCAAATCTGTGAAATCTGCTGCGATCCCTGATGGGCTTATTAGCCAAGTCCCGCTGGACACGCACACAAACCCCCGTAACCTCGTTAGCCCCCTCCCCCGGAAAACACCCTCCTCCGCTCGCTGCCCGTCAGATGCTCCGACCTCCGCGCCTCAAATGATCCTGAACCGAAAGATTATCCGCACATTAGGCCCCACAGTTTTGATAAAGGTCAGCTCAGTTTCGTGAAAAATATTAAACACACGTCACTCTTTGGTCTGCCAAGGGTATATTCTTACAAATGCGATGACATATTGTTTGTGATATGATTAGCAGCAAACTTTGAAAACATCGACCTCAAAGATTTTTGAAAAACTTGCTGGATGGCAAGTTTGCGCAGGTTCACACGTATTCCTCTTTCTGCATATTTTCTTGAAGAAGGTACGCATTGAAGAACCAGTCTGATCAGTTATGACAACAAACAATTGACCGTGAAAGGAGGACAATTGCGCGCTTTGATCGACGAGTCTGCGGCGCGAAATGCACAGGTGTTCAAAATTGCGCCAATCACGACCTCGTCCAACGTCCATAATGGGGAAATTTTGTTGTTCTCCTGATGTTTGTTTTTGTGATACGCACGTTGAAAACTGATCAAAGCCCGATTGACCAAGAACAACGCACGAGACGTCTTTCAAACTGGTAAATTGACTCAAATGATCAATCATAAATTGATTGTGAAATCATCGTTATTCTCCGTAAAAAAAGCCAACGCAATTTGCTAGTTTCGTGGAAAACTCCACACATTATGTTTGAAGTTGTTTGTGAACGTCTGTGCGCGCAGGTCACTCACCTTTGCTGGATCAAATGCATCCAAACTGATTTGTTGTTTTGCTCCAATGAATGCAACGGAATTTATGGAAACATTACGTCAGACTGAGCGGTCCACAAACCAAATTTTGTTACGGAGGAGTCAAACGGAATTGGCTTGCATCGCAACATAACAGAGCAAAAGCTTCGAATTTTAAATTTACTCGTTGCACTGAGATCAATTCAACCGGTCAGCAACCTGAACCCTCAGTCCCAGAAAATGCAAAACCCCCTTTCTCGTGACCGTATTGACAGAAAAAAATGTTCACAAAGCAGCACAGTATTCACGTTTATTCATTGCATACAAAAGCAGTCACTTTCCACTCGTTCCAACGTTTGCTACAATTCTACAGTTCATCTTTGTTGAGCGAACAGAATATCGTTTTGCGAGCAAATTTGTTCCACGCCCGTTTATTGCATCTTTCCCTGCAGAGAATGTCTAAGTACAAGTCGCAGCACGAGATGCGTTGCACGAAGCTGACGCCGCGCAAAGGACACCGACTCGAGCTGGGACAGCAAACCAAATCCCAACGGCAAAAAAACGTTCTGCTTTGCGAAGGTCAAACTGAATTGGGAACGTTGGAGATTCCAAACAACACGGAAAGGATAAATGTTTTCTGCTCACAACACCAAACCAAGCGCGAATTTCTGAGTGACCAGAAAAATTTTGTTCCTCGAGAACAAACATAAGGAGCATGAAAAATTAGCAACAACAACAGGGCTTTCGGAAGGACACGTCGAAGCATCGCACGTACATTCTGCAATGAGTGTGGGTGGGGTATTTTTAGGTGATTTGAACCTTGAAGCATACATTATGTATAATGTATGGTGATGGTGAAAATCACCTATAGGCATCAAGAGGCAAAATCTGTGAACGCAAGTTTGAAAGTG
>JAAUXT010007613.1_pt1 | contig 20226 bp, 17 predicted proteins | sample 7278171 | NCBI WGS metagenome assembly JAAUXT01 (sample SAMN14350112, study PRJNA611818) | marine sediment metagenome | isolation source: surface marine sediment (1.8m) | place: French Polynesia: Moorea | collected 2018-08 | reverse complement strand
GTAGGGTGGGAGGTTACATTCCAAAGTGTGGACAGACGCACACATGAATGCTAAGGGTTTTTAAGCCAACAGCGGGACCTAGATGGCCGGCTACGCGCGACCATCAATGAGGGCAGGTTACGAAACTGCGGGAGTAGCGTTGCGTAAGTTGCGTGTTATGCAGGTTGCCGCCGTTAGGTGTCCGACGCGAACTGATAACTGACTACTGCAAACATCATGTTCACGTTGGAGACCTGTGACGTTACGCAGGCACACGGTGCCTTTCTACCTTTGGGACGTCACGACGTTGTGACGTCATGTTTTCGCAATCAGTTCAAGCAGTGTGACAAGCTTGTCACTTGTGAACAAATGTTCCTTCCCCGAGTACCGAGTATTGTCACTGGCATGTGCAGCATCAAAATAAGGGTAAACCCTCACACACAGGTTCCACTGAGGTTTTTGGTTTGGCCCGATAATCCACGTCGCTTTTCCCGCTGAGTGAATACTTATGCCGGTTTCCCGGCCTGAAGGTGTGTCTCGTCACGTGACGCTTACCCAACAAAAACACGCGGAAAGGTGAAGGACACTGCTCAGCAACTTGTGTAAAATCCTGTTTTGTGTAAGCTTTTGAATCAACAGCACAATGGTGGATTTAGGAACGCTAGCTTTTACAACAAAGAACTATGATCTTGCTGCGGATATATACGAACAGCAGTTACGGGATTTTGGGCCAAGTGTAGACACTTATTTGGCACTGGCTGACTCGTTGGCTAAATCAGGGAAGCTCCAGAAGGCCATCCAAAACTACATGACAGCCAACAGAGTTGGGAACATTCCTCCAGAGCGTCTCAACCATCTCGCGGACTCTCTCGTTGATCTCATGCACCAGAACAAAGCGATGAAGCGAACAAATCAAGAGGAGGGCGCAGGCACTGCAGACAAAAGAGTCGACTATTTCGCCTGTGATATTTGCAAAGCCATGTGGAACGACCCGGTTACTGTGGGATGCGGACACACGTTCTGCAGGTCTTGTTTGAACGCATTTTTTGAAGTGTTTCATATTTTCCGCTTGTCTCTTGAACAAACACATTCCGCTCACTCACACAACCATGAAAATTTATGTGATGGCAGTTTTGGGTGGAAATAGATCTTGCAGCTGCATCTGTTTTGAAGAGAAAGTTGTTTGTGACGAAACAAAAAATCAAATGATTTTTGCAATTTTCTGCAGGTCCTGCCTCGAGAGGACTCCACTCAAATCGTGTCCCACCTGCAGCAAGACACTTCGGAATACCAAGTTGAACGGTCTCAGGACTAACGTGTTGCTACAACAAGTGCTGGAAAAGTTGTTTTCCAACGAACTGCAGGCAGTAAAATTGAAATCAGAAGGAAACAAACTGTTCCAAGGAAAGGATTTTGAAGGAGCTGTGAAGACATATTCCCGGGCATTGGAATATGGTGAGTGTGTTTCCTCCTCTTCAGACAAACAATTTCTCGTGAATCTTCTCCACACGTGTTGAGTCGACTCGACCACACGGAAGGTCGTCTTCCTGAGACTCGCCGGTGTCGAAACTGTCCCTCTCGTGTTGATATCTATGACCATCGCACAGATACAGATTTCTTCTTTCCGTGGTTTTGACTGCTTGGTGAAAATTCTCCAAGATTGATTCAATTACCGTTGCACGTGACCAAACTGTGCACGTGAATCATGCATTTTCGTGGGCATAAGAAAACGACCCGCAACAACCTGAAGACATGACGTTGAACTGCGGTGTCTGATTACACCCTTTACAGCCCCTGCGGATCATCTGCTGGTGAGCAACAGGTCGCACGCCCACGCCGCCATGCAGCACTTTGAGGAGGCGCTGCGCGACGCCGAGGTCGCGACGCAGCTCAGACCCGACTGGGCCAAGGTGAGAGTCGCTCGACAAATCCCGGGCCAACTTGGGTATTTTCTTGTCAGACTTGATGTGGACAACAAATTGCAGTCATTGGTTTTGTTTCAGGCTTACTTCCGCAAAGGCACGGCGCTTGAGGGGTTGTCGCACTACGAAGAGGCGGCCTACGCTTATCTACAGTGCCTGACACTGGACTCTGAGGCCACCGCCGCCAGGACCGCCTTGACCAAGGTGAACGGCACTGTTGTCTGTGTGGGAAATTCCTAAAGCAAAGCATGTTCCGCGAAACAAGTGCAGATTGCAGCAATTTGCAGGACATTTGCAGAATGAAGCGAACTTCATGGGCATCTCACACAAATTCAAACCCTTTGTGAAGCAGTCCACAACGTAAAAGCCCATCAGAAGGCGGTAACGACCGGAAATGCGAAGCTGCAGGCTCTGTCTTGTGGACTGGAATCGGGTGTGCTCTGTGGAAAAGTCCAAATCGACTGTCAAGCATGGTCCTTCTCTACATTTTAGATGTTGAACAAGATCTTGTCTCCGATCCCACCGGAGGACTTGAAAGCGACCGAGCTGCAGGGAAGTCATGCAAGCGGCGGCGCCGCCTCCATCACCAAACACTCACTTTTCTCACCGCTCCTGCAGCGCAACTTTGAGGTAGGAGAACGAGACCACCCGGCAGGAATGAGAGGGGGGGGGGCAGTGTGTGCCTGTGTCTGTGTCTGTGTCTGTGTTGAAGAGACATCCAAAAAATGGATGCAAGCACATTAGTGTGAAATGGCATGCAAGCACATCAGTGTGAAATGGCATCCAAAAAATAGAAGTCTCACATCGACTCCACCCACCCGAATCAAATCTGTCGCCTTGTCCTGCAAAGAGGCAAAACATTTCCAAGTATCAGCTGGACCCCCTTGGAAGTCAGGTCCCTTTCCACTTTTCCTTGATTGCGTTTTGGGAAATCTGAAGACAAGCGCGTGGATACCTGTGCGGACTTCGCCTGTGGGTCTGCCTGTTCAATTGATCAGAAAATGGAACAAGAAAATAACAGTTGATGCTTGTCATCTGATCACTGTCTGTAGCTCAAAGGCTGCATGTCGCTTTGATCCTGCGGGGTTTCTTTCTCATTTTTTCGCTCTGATGGAATTGATCGGCTCTCTTTTTTCGCTTTTGGGCTCGCCTGCAAAGTGGTGCACTGAATGACGTTGCTGACTTCCTGAACCTCAGAACTTTCGTCACCGTCCACATTTTGTTTTGCAATCAACAACGGCGATGTTGAGACTTGCAAAGGAAGATTCACAGCGAATTTGAATCCGAATTGTTATCCCGGTCAAGAGCCGATCTGAATTGGTGTTCACTTCTGTTTTGTAGAAGGCCACAAGCTGCGAACTTCCATCTGTTCCAAGGGACACAGAGATCGGAAGCCATTCCATCTCATCAGGAAATCAGTCTGAGCTCAGCGATTCTCTTCAAGGTGCTAAAAGTAAGTGTCGCGGAAACAGTCCGTGGGAAACAAACAGCAAGGAAATCTCGTTGGTTGGGGATGTTTTTCCACGGGCGCAATTCATGTGCGTGCATCAGTTGCTTCAACAATAATATTCTTGCTGCAGGCCAGTCGTTACCAGGCAGTCGTCAGTCTTCCCCGCTGGTCGAGCGGCGCCCGGCGGCGCGGTCCGCGTCAGACATGTCCATCAACGTGGAGGCGGCGCAGCGCCCAGACTCGCGCAAACGCAGCGTCAACACTCCACTCAGCCCCACCCGTTCCCCAACCAACAGCAAACTGAAAAGTAAGTGTGTGTGTGTGTGTGTGTGTGTGTGTGTGTGTGTGTGTGTGTGTGTGTGTGTGTGTGTAGATCCACTCTGTCAGTGTCTGTGCATGTGCTTTTGGTTGAGGAAAGGGTACCGCCCACTATGTCATCGTGACATTTTGTGCGATTGCCGCTGCAGTTTCCGACAAGGTGGCTGATGGTGCAAGCGTGTGGAAATGCCTTGTGTCAGAATGACCTCCAGGCAGTGTGTGTGTGTGTGTGTGTGTGTGTGTGTGTGTGTGTGTGTGTGTGTGTGTGTGTGCCTGTGTTTTTGGTTGAGGAAAGGTCACCGCCCACCACTGTGTCGTCGTGACATTTTGTGCGAATTGCCGCTACAGTTACCGACAAGGTGGCTGAAGGACATCAACCTTTCGTGAGACTGCTTCACACCTACACTGTATCCGGGAACACGGCGTCAGTTTCTATCGTTTACGTAAGATTCCACACAATGAAGCTAACATGTCTGCTTTCATCTCTGCATGAACTGCAGGCAACGAGATGACATCGGGCTCGTTGCCGTTGGTTATCAAACCGGTTGTGTCAAAGCTCTCGCCTGACTGTGCGTTCGTGCACTTCAGTGAAGTGTTTGTCATTCCAAGGTTACAAAACCAGTCATTTGTTGTGAACACGGGAAGGTGATGTCTCGTTGTGTAAGTGGTTCTCCGTGTGTGGGGAGAATATCGTTCAAGGGGCATCAGGTCTCCATGATTCCATGAGTTCTGCCGGCATTTCGCACAGCAATGAGATTTTTGAATCATTTGCTATGTATTCTGGAGGATCCAGGGGTGAATGTGTTGCTCCCACGTCCCCCAACTTGTTTCTGCCCAATGTTATTTGGTGGACAAGTTGGTTGTTTACGTGGGACGACCTCGTCCTTTGCTGGATTTGTGTTGATTGACAGACAATGGTTACACAAGCCAGTTTGTCCTTGTGATGGTGAACTGTGTAACTGTACTCACTACAGTTGGCTGCAAGCAAGCAGTCCTTGCACAAGGTGAAGAGCGGTTTCGTAATCTGTGAAAGCCCAAGGTGTGCTCTTCAATTGCAATGTGGAGTTTCAATGTCACTCAATGAGGCACTTTGTGTGCGAGAAAATGAAAATTTGCGCAGGCGTTTGTCTTCATAGCGGTTGTCTTGGACACTGGTCAGTCGTGTGAAATAGCTGCTGAAGTGCTGTTATTCTGAAAAAAAGACAAAAGAATTGCCCTGAAATAAATTGATGCGCGAGAAATGGTAGGGAAGCCGAAGCTGCTGTAAGTGTCAGGTCGATTGTTGTAATTACGGCTGAGGATCTCCTAAATCTTTTACGTAAAGCCTGTTTTTCTGGGCTTACACAACCACCAAATAGCATTTCGGAATACACAGGCCAAACCCACTGTTGTTCACAAATCTGTTTTGACTTTGGGTGTGACGCAGGCTCTCGTGCAGCACAGATCGGGAAGAAAGATTTCTACGTCAATTTGCGGTGTGTTTCGACAACATTTCCTGCGCGTACATGTGCGTCACGTGTAGCTGCGTGCAACTGTAGGCAAGAAAGTCCACGAACGCATTTTCCTTTCTCGTTCCAGAACCAAACTGTGAAGCAAAACGTCGCGTTGTCCGGGAATTGTTGTGCAAAGAAGATTTCGAATGTTCCCTATGCATGAGGTAAGCTCACTCGCACTTGAGTTTTGTGTGCTTTTCCCCGTTGTATGACCTCAAGGCGAAATGATGGTGCCTGACCGCCAGGTATTGTTCGGTCCCACAACTCAATTGACGTGTTGTGCTTCAGGCTGCTGTTCGAGCCGGTGACGACGCCGTGCGGCCACGCGTTCTGCAGGAGCTGCCTCGACCGCTGCCTCGATCACAACGCGTCCTGTCCGCTGTGCAAAGCGCTGCTCGTTGAGGTGCGCGATGTCACCCGACGTGGGTGGGTGGGGCCTGTGAGGCGAATGACAAGCTGTGTGAAGTCGTTTTGTCATTGACGCTTCGTTGTGTTGCTTCCATCTTGATTTGTTGCGTCGTGCTTCAGGTTCTTGCGGAGAGACAACGCTGCACGACAGAAGCTATCGAAAGCATCGTCAAGGTTTACTTCCCTGAAGACTTTGCAGAACGGAAAATAACTTACGAGAGAGAACTTCAGGACTTTGCCAAGTGAGTCTTGCACAGAATCACTGATCAGTACCCTGCCCCACTTTTTCAAGTCCAACGAAACTTTGAAATGTCAACCACGATGTTAATTGGCCACACGGGTCTGACGCTTCGAAATGTCAGCCATGTTGACCACACTGGTCCTGACGCTGTGTTTCTCGCAGGATGAGTGCAGACGAACATCAGGAGATCCCAATCTTCGTGTGCACGATCGCTTTTCCGACGGTCGCGTGTCCGTTGCACGTGTTTGAGCCTCGATACCGCCTCATGGTGCGCAAGTGCATGGAGTCGGGCACCCGCCAGTTCGGGATGTGCGCCTGCCTGGAAGACAACGAGTGAGTATCGTCTGTAGATCGTCCTCGTGTCGTCCACCGCTAGATGTGCGCGTGTAGCGGGCTGCTCCTTGATTGCTGGTGTTGTCAGGAATTGTGTCACTTCCAATAAGGGGATGACTGACCTGGTTGTTCACGTATTCTTTTCGCAGGGAGGCTTTTGCGGACTACGGGTGCATGTTGGAAGTGCGCGAGGTGCAGTACTTGCCCGACGGGCGCTCCGTCGTTGACACTGTCGGTGGGCGACGCTTCAAAGTCCTGAGCCGCGCGTCGCGCGATGGCTACAACACGGCGAACGTGGAGTTCCTCTACGATGCTCCCGTCCCGCCTGAACAAGCTGCAGGTTCGCTGAGCTGCTTCAACTTGACAAAACCTTCACGAAGCACACGACAAATACGTTCTCACACATTCATTCGTTGACTCCTTTTTCCGTGAAGTGAGAGTCATTTGATCGCGTTGGTCTGTTGTGTTGCAGAGGTGCTGTCACTGCACGATGAGGTGCATCGCGAGGCGCGGCAGTGGTTCGACGCGCTGCCGCGCGGTCCGCACACGCGCATCCTGCAGCACTTCGGCGCCTTCCCGGAGCGCGAGCAAGACGTGCTGACGCTGCGCAGCGGCGCCGCCTGGACGTGGTGGGTGCTGGCCGTGCTGCCGCTCGACCCGCGTGCGCAGCTCGCCATGATCGCCATGACCTCTCTCAGGTTTCTTTTCTCTACTCACATTCACGTTTGAAAACAAAAAAAACTTTCGCCGGAACAATGAGCCACAACACAGTTTGTTGCAGCAAACTCAACGCATTAAATCTGACCACGTCCTGGCCTGTTTGGACTGTACCGATGGTTGTTGTTGCAGGGGGCGACTGCTGGGAATCCGGCGCGTGCTGCACTTCATGGAGTCTCAGCGCGGGCCGACGGCCGCAGCGGAATGACTAGCGCGCGCACTGGAGCGCCGACCGGTCGTCGTGGTGCTGATTGGACTGGTGACTGCGCTGCTGCTGCTGCAGGCCGCGCTGGAATTCACCCCCGCCACTCTGCTCTAGTGGCCCAGAGACCACCTCGGTCAAACCGTTTTGTCATCCAGATGACAGCTTTGGTGGTGCAGTTGTTTCAGGGTGTGTGAAATGAACAGACGTGACTCCAACCTTTCCATCGCTGGAATGTGGCGTTTCAGGGTGTGTGAAATGAACAGACGTGACTCCAACCTTTCCATCGCTGGAATGTGGCAAGTTTTGTCAACACAACCAAAGGGTTGTTGGCACCCTCACCAGACCTGGAACACTCTCCCTTCGTCCTTGTTGAATCCGTGATGATGCCCTCCTCAAACTTGGTCTTGATTGAATATTCCTCATTCTGTCCACCGGTTATTTTGCTGGCAGCACGTGCACAAACGGTTTCATTGCATGCCACACCCCTGTCCCACTTCAGTACCTCCGGAGACATCACGGTGACTCCCATAACACGGTGTGGTGATGCAGCTGTGGCTCGTTGTAGATGTGTCAACTTGGGGGGTGTTCGAAACATTGTGCAGCGTCTTACAAAGACGACTGATGCTGTTGAGCGTTCTCTTTCTCCCAGTGTAACTGGGTGGACGAAACTTGAATTCATACTGCGTTTGACTGCACAGACTGGCACCACTACCGCGGACTCAGTGCAATCACTGTTGGTTTGCAGGTGTATTTCTGTGTGCTGCTGACTTCCTGGGGGGGGGGGGGGTCAGTTGATGTTGTTACCATGTGATCAGTAGTCATTGCAGAGCTGGAAAGCGCAACTTACCTCCTCCCGCCCCCCGAAGAAAGTCAACATTGCAAGTCAACAGGCTATCTGCTAGTTTCCTGTGAGTCAAGTTGACGTGATGGAACCGCGGACTTTCTTGGCAAATCTTTGTTCGTTGTCTGGTCATGAAAACCTTGTCTGAGACAGATTTTCTCAGAGATTTCACTTGTGATGGAAACTTCTCTCAGAAGACATGCGAGTGTCGCGGTTTTCACTCGCATTGATCGTTCAGATGCACAAAATTAGATTCTTTCACTGTGAACTTGTTGTTGGTGTGTTGTTTTGCCACTGAGCCGAGCACATGAACGTGATTGGAACATTCAGCAATAAACTCACCGAATATCATCTGCGTCGCTCTTTCTGAAGCGATGCGCACAGCGAGTCGCCGGGTTTCAAATTGCAACTCCACAGATTTCGTATTCGTACAAGTTTTTTATTGATCACAAACAGAGTGCGTGACACACAGAAAGAGGCCGTCACATACGCGCCGCGACACTTCAAACTGTGTTTTCGGGTGTGGACAAGATAGAAATCACAAGCTTGGTTCCAAAGGAAAAGCAGTTGGTTCACTACTTATGTTTTTTGACAACCAAATCTACTCAGTACAATCCCGAACAAAGCCCAGCTCAGGGAAGTCTTGGGCAGAGCAACCCAAATAACCTCTGAGAGGAAAGAATTGAATATCCGTCGGGATTTTCCAAATCAAAAATCCTTTCTTTTGCGACCAAGCTTGTGTGATGGACTTGTTGCACGAAAAGTCCGCGCTGAAGAGAAGTTCTATCACTGCGTTGGGTGATTTGCTGGACACTCACAACTGGGCTGACAGTTTGGTCGAAAGATGGACGATCCCCCCGATCTGAGAACTGGTTTACTTTGAAGGCCGAAGAAAACAGCAATTATTTGTGAAGTTCTACACTTTTCACACAAATTTAATACTCAAGCCCAACCTACAGTGCTCAAACATAACAAAAGAAAACACGTTTTTGCTATCACATGATTCTGTTGCCTAAACGCCGGAGCTATCTTGCACAAACAATGGCGTTGTCACAAAACTTTCAAAATTCGAACACGAACCGAACTAGATCAACGACAAGGAATGTAAAGAATACGAACTGCTCATCAAAAGATGCAACAACGGTTGTGTTTCACATGCCCCACAAGGAATTCAAAAAGAGATGATTTTCTGACAGGCAAGTACGAGCCTCCTGACTCTCTGTCACCCTTCCTTTTGTTGCCCGTGCGTGGCACAAGCTGCTCAGATGAAGCTGCTGGCACACGTCACCCTTGCAGTAAATCGGCCACAAGTGACCCTGACTCTGTCAAACTGGTGAAATTTGCTTTGTCGATGCCTTGCATGAAACGAAAGAAACACACCCGACAGACTAACACTGGATACCTTCAACGCAACAAAAACATGGAAAGACAACAAAACACGTTCTTGGAAACAAATTTTGGGCAAGGTGTCAACGTGGAAATATATCTTGCCTTTTGCCATCATGAAAAGGTTCAAGGTCTGGCTTTTCAAAATTATTGCTTTTACAAATGGCAGTACACAGACGATTCGCAAAGAAACGAAGGGAAACTGTGTTTCATAGCGTGCACAACACAACTCTAACGTCACTGACAGCAATGGTTATGCACACTCACAACAAGCTCTGAAGATTTTAAAAACGTAACAAAAACTCCGCACGCTTGCATGGTCCCAAAGAAAAACAAATGTCTCCCTCGCGGTCATAATTACTCACGCACAATATGTACACCATTTGGTTTCGAATCCCGTCTGACAAACTGCAACACGTCTGTCAACTTCTTACCCCAAATGTACAGCGCTATGTACACATGAAATCAAGTGGTGACGTAGTTTGACTGCCGAACCTCTGGCCACTATCGCTTTCGCCGGCTTCCGGCAAATTTCACTTTTTTGAGGTGTCGAGATGCAAGCAAGTTTCATGCAAACCGGTGTGCGTGAAAGATGGATATTCGCTGTGATCGCCGAGGAATACTTCATCGAATACTTTCATCACGAGAGACAAAAACCGGTGGAAAGAGGGGAAAGGCTGGTGAAGGTGGTGTTCTCAAAACAACAATTTTCACGGGATTGTGAAGCACTTCCTTGGCGACATCAAACATGTCACCACAAGAGGAGGGAGGCCGCCGGTAAGGACACCTGGTGATGATCAATGCGAAGTATTTTGTGGCGCCACGTGGTGGCAAGAGAGGCGCTGATGTCCGACACTCATCAGCGCAGACGGCACGAGAGTCTCGGTCGCGGAGAACCGTGCTTCCTCCACGGCTAGTGGTATCGATCCTGGAACTCGTGGTGCCATTTGTTGAAATCAATGTTGAAAACGATAAGGCAACCGGTTGCAAGGCCCGCCATCAGGTATCTGAAAGAAGACCGATCGTTCTCTTGGTGGGCAATTTCTTCCCATTTTCTCCGTTTTGCAGCACCCACAACGACTACCACCTGACGCAACGACAATCGTCTCACGTGGACAGCATACCTCTGATCATGTGAGAGCGCAAGCGAGCGCACACTGCTATCACAGGTCGGGTAGGTGTAGAGGACGTTCAGGTCGTGCGTGCGCCAGACCTCCACGATGCCGTTGTCGCCACCGATCATCAGGTACTGCCCGTCACGACTCATGATCATACACTACAAAACGGCAACAACGTGCAACATAGAAGGTTGGTTTGCTTCATTGTTCCGTTTCACAAAATGTTGCAGATGACCTTCTCCTTCAACAGGAAACAAAGAAAAGCTGTGGAATGACTCTCTTGAGCCCCCTTCTTCGGTGCGCACAGGTTCCGGACAGACAAGGCTCAAAACACGCCGATATGTCGGCAGCATAAAATCGAGGTTGGTCCTTGACAATGCATTGTTGTCAAGAATACGATACAGTGCACGACAATGCCCTTTGAAAAATACTTCTTTATCAGTGTTGGTCCCACGAGAACGTGACAGCAAGGGTTGCATAAAGCCTGGAGGGAGTGATACGTAATGTGGTTGCTTTGTTTGAATGGAGGTCGAGCACGGCGAAGGCCAGAAGCTTGCGTAAAGTCCACATTTATGAAATAAAAGTACACCATGAGAAACCATTCAAAAACCAGATTGTGCTTGTGTCCGGGAAATTTGCACTTTGAAATTGGTGGCAACCAACGCTCTCGTGTATGAAGTTACATTTAGGTCTGGACAGGTACTCAATTTTTTCCTTTGGTTGTGTAGTTCTGTTCAGCAGACTTGATGTCGTTTGCCCAAAGCAAATGATAAGTTGGACATGACAAAACAACTGCAATCCGAATTTGTGCGCTGTTTTCAGCACAGGGCACGACCGCTTCATGTTGTCCAGAACGACTGTCGAACGAAATGTCCAACATGTAAATTTCACTCTCTCTTTGGAGAACAAGTCTCTCGTTTGCACATTGGCCATGAGCACGGGAATCGCCACAATAAAAAGAAGGAAAACTGAGTGCACAAGAAATCTCACAGCATGCGCGCATGACGCGATGCGAACTGACCTGGACGTTGTCATTGTGAGCGACGTGGCGCAGCGTCTTCCCGTTGATCCCGTAGGAGACGAGCGCGCCGCGGTCGTAGTTGACGAGGATGTAGCCCTCGCGAGTCAGCGCGATGAACTTGGGACACTTGAAGTCGGCGTCGGGCGGATCTAGCGAGCGCAGCAGGTCACCCGTGTTCGAGTGGATCAGGCACGGACCGTCTGCAACATAAATGGCGCATTTCACAACGTGCTACGTCCTCCAAAGAGGTGAGAAACGGCACCAGACTAAATTTGCGCCAACTCGTTGCAAGGTTACCAAACAGCCAAAGTCCCGGTTTGTGAGGATCAGGGACACACGAAGAACAACGCTTTCGGGTTCGACCCTTGTTGTTCCCCGACACGAGACGGCGCTCACCTGCCGACCCGCTGACGACGATGCCGAGTTCTGCCGACACGACGACGCACAGCACCTCCGACTGGTGCCCGGTCAGGATCGCTTTGGGCGTCGGGTTGTCCACACCTGCGCAAATCGACTTTCCCGTGAATAGTGCACGCAACTGCGCGTTCAAGAACACAACCTCAGTTGAACCCTTTTTGAGGTTTCCAGCCGTTTGTTCGTTCTGCCGGGCAGAGAACCACGAAAATGATAGGTTTGCAGAGATTTGAGCTGGCACTCACTGCCGTTGTCGCCGAGGATGGACATTTGTTTGGCGTTCCAGTGCCACACCATGACGGTGCAGTCCTTGCTACCCGTCACCACGTAGCAGTCCTGGTTGATGTTGCACTCGGAGCGCCCGATGCACGTCACCACGTCGAAGTGTCCGTACACCGTCTGCGTGGCTTTGGCTGAAACAGAGAAACACGACACTGTTGACAATGTCCTTTTTCTCAGACGGCTTGCGCGCAAGCTCGCCGGACAGTCAGTTCCAACTTGACAACATGGACCTGCGCGCGAGATCAAACCATCGTTCGCACCTGACTCCGCGCTGAACACTCTGAAGCTCTTGTCCCAGAAGCCGCAGGCCAGGATGTAACGGTTGTCCGCTGTGGTGATGAAGTTGCTGTGCGTCACCTTCAGACGCTGGTCGAAGTTGTTGCCCAAATTCCGTTTGTGCAGCCCGGTCCCGAACACTGAAAGGCGCACACCCACATCATTTAGTGGTGCACATACGGCGTGACGAAGGTCTTCTCAAACTGCCGAAAGTTCCTTTGTTCGTGCAACTGAAGGTGATTCTGTTTTCTTGACACCAACAAATAGATCAGCAGAACATGACAGAAGTGGATGTGTCGCACTGCTCCTCAGACATGATTCCTGTGACCCTCACAGAAAGAAACACAACAAACCCAACCGTCGTGAACGAAACCAACGCGAAAATCCACGCAGGGGGCAAACAATGCACAAATCTTGAAAGAAAAAGAGCCAAACGACATTGAATTTTTTTGTTTTCGGCATGTCCCTTTCAGACCAAGTACAAACCAGTGAATGCAAACAACTCAAACTGGAACGAAAAGGCTTTCCAGCGTTTCGCTGTCTGAACAAGTGTGTGCTCGTTTCATGTTATGAATTGGAACTCAACGGTAAAAGCTGCCTACCATTCAAAACATTGGCAGAAAAAAAGCCGAACACACGTGAAACACACAAGATGTGCGCCAAGAAAATTCATCTGAGCAAATAGGGAATGCATGAAAACCCGGATAAAACCAATGGGGACTGAATGTCTAGAAATCTATTCACATTGTGAATAAAACTAGTTCAGTTGCATGCCAACAGACTTGAATGCAATACCTGTATTGGCGTCTAAATATCAGCAAAATGATCAGTGGGAAAACTTGGTGAAATGCAATGCACAACTGATTTCTGATTGTAGGTGAACGAAACCCGTCGACTTTGGCGATTGACTGTTCGTGAAATGAACTCGACTCACAAGGTGTACGCAATCTACAATCGCAGTTTGTCACAAAACTCTGAAGCCGCACTTATTTCCTCAACATCAAACACAGCGAGATCGTACAAAATGCATTCAACTTTGCAACCATTCTTGAAGTCATAGTGAACAAAGAAGAGCACCCTGTGATCCCGAAGACAGCAGTAAATCTACCGTGCACCTGATGACACGTACCTAGAAGCTGATCCATGGAGATGGGCAGCTGCGGCTGCTGATCCGTCTTTTCTGCATAGCTGGGTGAAGGCGCCTGAGTGTTCGCTGCTCCCGACAAAGCACAATTGCGTGAAACATTTTTCCGTCTCACTAAATTTTACACAATTTTACACACAGAATGTGGGCGCACTGACCTGCGTTGTGGTTCCACTTGTTGACAGCGAAGTTGTGATTGCACGTGATGGTGATGACGGCCGGGGTCGGCACCGCCGGGTGCGTGTTGGCCGAGATGTGTGTGACGGGCGAGTTGGACAGGAACTTCATGATCATGCACACGTCGTCCGGAGTCTGGCTGAACATCATTGGCGACTGCAGTACAAATGCACAGCGGATTCAGATGAATGGAGGCTACTTGCATGTTGATCATCGAATCAAATATCGCACGATAACCCCACACCAACCAACACCAACATCCCAGTGACACACACACACACACACACACACACACACACACACACACACACACACACACTCACGAGGTGCATGACTGAGTTTCTCGGTGGGTGCGGTTCGGTGAGCAGCTGCGCCGGCGTCTGACCGAAACTTCGGATCTGGTTCTCCAGCGCCTGGAATTCGAGAAGAGCAGTCAAGTCCGGATCGCACTCAACAGATCAACCAAAAGGCACGGGCTTTCCCTCTCCACCCCTGTGGTCAGTGACTAAAGACTGAATGACACTATATCCTATTTTGAACTTGGTTTCTGGGAAACGTGGACGGAGAACCAGGAAAGAAACAGGGCGGTGCAGCGCCTCGAGAGCCGCACCTCCTTCATGACGGGGTCGGTGATGGACTCGAGGTGCACGGAGCCCTCGTACGTCAGGTAGTAGAAGACGTTGGTGGCGCGGATCGCCTCGGGCCCGCGCTGCTTGTAGCCGAAAATCAGGTCGATCCACTGATGCAGCTGACAGGACACGAACTCCGACTCCAGCGCCTGCAGGAAACAAAACAAACATCTCTGTATCCCGCAACAGGCTTTACCGGAAACAAAAATCTTTCTGCTCCCATCTTGAGCTGTTAGGTCGCAATCAGAATGTACTCGCGGTTCACAATACCATTCTGTTGATCCTGACAAAGTCCTCGGCAGACTTGGCCCAAGCGGGAAGCTCGACGTCTGCGACGGGCAGTCCCTCCTCCGTGACACCCATCTGGTACTGGTTGCTGTTGACGAGCATGTCGGGCAGGTAGTAGAACTCGGGAATCAGCTCCTTCACGTCCGACGTGTCTCGCTGGCAGTTTTTCCACGCCTGCCCAACCGAGTGGAAGGTGCGGTTCGCGTGGTCGAACTTGCCGCCCTGCAGCGCGAGGAAAAAGGTCGTAAACGGCTCAAGGCGGATGAGCCAGTTGAGCGTGAAGGCGGCCGTCGAGTAGTGCGTGCCGTAGTGGAAGGGCGGGATCGTCTCGTTGTCCCACGTGTCGTAGCGCTCCTCGAAAAATGCCTTGCGCGTCGGGTTGAGCGCGCCCACCGGCTTCGACAGGTCCCTGTAGTTGGAGGGCAGGCTGAGGTCCAGGTCCGTCGACTCGTAGTTGACGATGACCCACGGGTACACCGGGTACTGATTGAGGTCGTTGTACGTGCGCCCGGCCACCGTGTTGAGGTACATCAGGTAGTCGAAGTTGCTGATCTCGCGGCGCTGCCACTTCTGCATCATCCCCGACATTTTGAAGAGCTGCCGCGGCGAGGCCTGCGACACCCGTCTGGAAAACGAACATTACAACAATTGTTTTCCGTAAAAATTGACAACAAGCCACCACTCCACTTTGCTTCTTTTCAGGCAGCAGAAAGTGGAATGAAGCGTTGTGAGTCCTCCACACACAAGAGGACAGCACCGTCCCACACGTCTCCGCTGCACCCTCAAACGCTGCTCTAGAAAGTGCTGACCCCTACGCTGCAACCTCGAATTACAAATACCCAACGCGCAAGGCCCTTCGGAATCGAAATGATTTTGCATAAAATATTCACCAGAAATACCATGACAGAAAAAAAAAGAAAGAAATGCAAAGCTTCCCAATGACATAAATCTCGAAAGGAATGTGCAGTTTTACCGTGTCTGCGGCAGGCCGTACTTGACGCCGACTCCGACGCGCGGCAAGGCGTTGATCACCTTCTTCACCGTCGCTTGGTCCGGAAACGCGAACATCACAGCAGCTGCAGAAGAGACATGATCGCCGTGGACACTCGAGCTCTTGACGTCTTGAATTTTGCTTTTGATGCTGAACAACTTCGACCCGGAAACTTGTGTCCAGAGCGGTGTGTGTGTGTGTGTGTGTGTGTGTGTGTGTGTGTGTGTGTGTGTGTGTGTGTGTGTGTGTGTGGTGTGGTGTGCGCAAGAAAACTCACTTCTTGAGGCCATAAAGATCTCTATGGCGACGGGTTGCAGGAGATACCTCCGCGAAAAGATGGCTCGAATCTCGTTGAAATGCCATTTGCCGTGGAGATGATCTATGTACGCTAGCACCTGCAATTACACACAACACAAAGGAGGTGAGTATTCAGAGAAAACTTGGCTCACTCTGAGGAAATTGACTCACCACCATGTTTGCTGGAAGAGAAACATCACTCACAAGAAGCAGCACAGTGAAAGAAACGGTTGCACTGCAAGAGGCAGAAAGTGACTCTTAACCCTTTGACCTGCCAGGAAGACTCTGAACAGCAATTTGCAATCAGAACTCAGTGGCCAGTGCAGTGAGTTCTTCTCATAATCCTGCTAACAAGCAGCTCAGACGGCGTTGTTGCGTGAGTTTCGCAGTTTCAACGCTGACTGTCATTTCTTTTGACGCACACTTGTCCAATCAGCCAACGAAAAGAGTGAAAGGAGAGAACTGCCACTGAGCTCTTCACAATAAAGGACGAACCGAGAAGATAGCTAATTACGAAGGATTAGTCTCTGCAGTAAGAAGCCAATTTAAACAGCTGAGCCTTTGTGCAAGACTCGGAGACTGTTGCTCCAGGACAGTGCAAAACCTGTCGTCTCCGCCTTCCGCAGATGAGCTTCTTGGGACAGCTGACTGAAAGTCGGAATTGAGAAAATTTCGAAAAGGATTTTCAACTTCAGCAGCATGTTTTTGGACAAACGATAATGACTTGTAATGGATATTTGATGAAGTAGAACACTCAGCGATTTACCATGGCTGTTTGTAAATGTGGTTTTGCCACCACATCCATGCATAATGAATTATTCGCGAACGACAATGCTCATTGAGCCTCCATTGCAACAGCGCGGACACCACACACAAAAGACCAACCCACAAATATTTTGTTTGGAGAGAGAGAAGTGCCATTTTCAGTTCAACTGATGACTGGGTTCAGGCTTGAGCCTGACGACCGTGTTTCTGTGGACCTTGAGGACAGGTGCAGCTGAGGACCACATATGTCGTCCTTTCCACACAAGTCTCTTCTCTCTCATTAACTGCTTCATTATTTTGTGTCCAAAGGCCAAATTCGACCCTTCTGCCCAAGTGAAAGACAACGATAACATCTCAGCACTCAGCATACTCATTCCCGATTGCCACAATAAATCTTCGAGTCCTTTTAAAGACGACAGTTGCTGTTTTCACATTAATCGCCGATCAACATTTCACTGCACAAACATCTGCACAGGTTAACGTTTCTCGGTTCACAAGACGAGTGATTTGTCGTCCCAGACATGTGAAAATCTGTAGCCCCATTTCGAAGACAAGAAAAGTCTCCACTGTAGCGGTAACTCTGAGAAGCAACGCCGTGCCTCATTTGGCTCTCTTCATCAGGCGCACAGGGTCAACTGCGTCTGCCGCGGGTCCTTGAGGCTTTGTGCTCAAGTCAGTAAACACTAAATATCGTTTAACTTGAGCAGATCAAGGTTGTTTCTCAAGTTACCATGCTTTTCTATTTACTGTTATTTACTCAATCATTTCAAACGCAACTGCCAACGCAAGGTGGTCCTGTCTTGCACCAGCTCATTGTCGGTGTCGCACAGATCTCTGAGCCGCGACGGTTCCCGTTGGTGTCGGGTGAGGGTGCGTGAGAGTCCCGTAAAACTTTGAAGCTTCAAACAGTTGAATCGAAAAAGTATCGCATTACTTCCCAGGTGATGGCAAGTAGTTTTTGCGTCACAAGCCATGAGCAGAAGAACATCGCGATCTTTCTCTTCTGAGCTCAGGCCCAATCCCCAGGTGAACCGGCAGCACCAACGCTCTGCGTCTTCTCGCAATTGAAGTCCCCACTTGAGGAAAGTCAAGTCAAAGCAGAAATAGAGTGAAAAAGGTGGATAAGGTAAGAAGTTATCTGAGGAACCAAACATTAATTTTACATCATGCGATTGCGGCTACGATAGCCGCTTTGGTTGAAACTGTCAGCGCCGGAGTCGGCGAGACACTTATCACGGCTCTTTATCTCCACCTACATTTCTAGCCATTACAACCGGCATTAATCATACAATCTCGCATTGTGCCTCGCATTGTGGTGGATGTCAGCACCGCGAGCACCCTCCACTTCACTCCCCCCGATAAGTTCCTTGATATACTCTCGTGTACGCATCAAATGCCCTTTCACCAAGTAAAATCATAATAATCTGAAATCGAAGTACATCAAATCAGCATTAGTGACAAAATAAAGAATGTCCCAGAACGATTTATCTACGCTCAGACTTTTAAAGGGCTGAAGCAAGAAACAATCTATTCAGGTTCACGCAAAATCAAAACTCACCAATTCGTGCTGGAAACATTTGACCCACGACAGACCCAAGAACACGGAAAGAAAATTTGCGTGGAAAAATGCGAGTGAACTTCGCTGCGTGTGCACATTTGTCAAAATCTGAGAACAATGTCTGTCAAAACATCTGAATTTCACCATTTTTAATATTTTCAGCTTCAAAGAACTGAGGTTCACGTTGCTGCTAATGAAATCGAGTTCATTAAAATTTATCACTCTCACAAGAGAAAAATATCTCTTGGTCCTGTATAATTAAGGCGGTCATGGAGAGATATGGACATGAATTCGCTACAGATGTAGCAGATGCTCGCCTTGGTGCAAATTTGTGTGAATGTAATCAGCATCAAGTGTTGAGCTGGGCCCTCATTACGGGAAACCCGACCTCCGAATCTCACTGCGACCTGGTCATCCCAGAGCACAACCAACTGCCAAACTGTCAACTCGGTCTTCACACTTGAGGCAACTTTGAAATATCTGTCGTCAGACTGAAATGGTCAAACTCAACCCCACTTTGACACGATTCAGCAGGTAGGTTGAACGACAAAAGTTGACGAGAAGAAGAAAACACTTCAAGTCGTGGTCAAAGCACAACCGGAAACAAAACAAAAGTTGGCGATGAGTTGATACCGCCAGCTGCCTGTTCAGTTTTGAATGGAGTTTCTGACTTCACCCGACATTTTTTGCTGCGTTCCTTTCTCGTTTCATGCAAGACATCATCGGGTAAAAAGTGAGAACACTCGAACACGTACGTATGCAGCAAGGCACAGCTCGTGAAATCCTCCCACCATGCTGGCTTGCAGATCAGGCTGCTCAGACTTTGCGACGAGCTTCCTGCAGTTTCCCCTGCAACGTTACACCGCTTTTCAGCCACATTACACCGACGTGTAATTGGCGTGAAGCTTAAGTAAACTTGTAGTGCAGATCTCCGTCCTGTACAACGCCAACCTGATACACGCAGAGTCGGGATTCGGGGGTCAGGGAAGCAGTCAGACAGGAAACTGGCACAGATAAACAGACAGGTTTGAAAATGTCCACACAGGCATGGGAGAACGCTGTGTTCTTTCTTGGTTGAAACTTCGCCGACTTTCTCTCTCAACGTTTATTTTTCCACATTTACGGCTCAGCAAACGCCAGACAAACTGCTCAACTTTCAGAACACGAGGCTCGACAGATGAACGCAGGTGATCACAGGAGTTTAGCACCACACATCCACACCCTGACTCAAATGTCGGCAGCAACAGCAAAGTCGAAGGAAACATTTTATGGGGTGTTGATGGGCAAAAAAGCTTGGCATTTTACGGACGAGGATTTAGTTGAAAACTTACCAATCACCTGGCAATATGAGAGGCCTTCAATCAGTCAGCCGCACAAAACCTTCAAACACTTCCCTGCTACTGTCTGCCAATGTGCCTTTTCAACTGTACACAACTTAATCCTTGTTGAAAACAGGGGATAATTTACACCTGCCAAGACGCATTTCAAGCAAGAACTCCGCGAGAAAAGTCGGTCTTTAAACTAACTGATGCTGCATTGATAATTGCACATCACACACATCTGTGGAACTAAAATTCCGCAAATGGCTAAAATGTTGAAATGGTGCATTTGAATGGAATAATGGGCTTGTGGGGGAGTCAAGGGGCACGCACAGCTGCACTCTGTCGCTGCCATTCACTGTTTGCCTTCAGTCAATTGAAACGTTGCCTTTTCAAATGAAATCTGGATCCACCAAACAAAAGGAAACTCCAGTCATGGTTGCAAAATTGAACCCGACACTAATTCCTGACACAAAAACATTTCCGTTACAACTACACAACTGTCTTCCCTGTCTCCATACATGAGGGTACAAATAACGGCTCTTTGCGAAGGTTTTGTGCTGGGGCCGTGTATAACCTGCAAATTGGGGTGCCTTGACTAGGATAATTTTGAGTGGCGTACTTCTGTCCAAGTTCTGATGCGAGCGTCAAAGC
>JAAUXT010152437.1_pt1:17500-20231 | contig 20231 bp, 22 predicted proteins | sample 7278171 | NCBI WGS metagenome assembly JAAUXT01 (sample SAMN14350112, study PRJNA611818) | marine sediment metagenome | isolation source: surface marine sediment (1.8m) | place: French Polynesia: Moorea | collected 2018-08 | reverse complement strand
CTGTCTGTCTGTCTGTCTGTCTGTCTGTCTGTCTGTCTGTCTGTCTGTCTGTCTGTCTGTCTGTCTGTCTGTCTGTTGCCAGTCTTCTCCTCTCATGTCTCTCATCTCTCTCTTGTTGTGTGGGGGTCGGGTCCCGGTGGAGCCCATCCTCACAACCGCCGCTGCTTGCAGCACTGCGGTAGAGAGCAGCCTCGGCTTGGCCGGACTGCCGCAGTGGAGTCAAACTCAAGCGTATGCTTCAAACATTTATTACTCAAACCTGTCTCAAGCTGTGTAGCTCTCGACAGATGCAGGGTGTCATGGGCATGGCTTTAAATAGGTGGCATGAGCTGCGAGTCCGGTGCACAGCTTCAGCTTCGCGCAGCTCCGCTGAAGCGGCTTCATCGGTACTCAGCACCTCATCCGAAAGCTGGATTGCGCACGTGGGAAGAGCCAACTCTTCCACACGACACTCTCATTCACACTTGTCACTCTTTCTCTAAAGTTCTTCTTTCTCTGTCTCTCTTTCTCTGTCTGTCTGTTTGTCTGTCTGTCTGTCTGTCTGTCTGTCTGTCTCTCTCTCTCTCTCTCTCTCTCTCTCTCTCTGAGTGTGCAAACTGCGGGTCAGGTCCCCTGGATCCGCCCCTGGCCGCTGCCATAATTTAGAGCGAGTCTCAGCGGCGCGCAAAGTGCCTCGCGGTACAGGCAGAATTAAAAAGCGTGTCTCACGCCGGCCTCACAGAAGGTGCGTCGCGGGTTGTGTCTCGGTTCGTCTCTTGCGACGCAGCACCATTTTCAAACTGAACACAGCAATGCGAGCGCGCAGCGTTCACATGCGCCCGGTCTCTCTGGTACAGGAGCACGGGGCCCGCAATGTGTGACGCAATGCGTGACGCAGCCGGTGCATGGAGCACCCACAAGCCTCGCTTTGACTTCTTCAGGCCAGTAACGCGTGACGCCTGTAGCGTGAACAGGGCCTCCCCAGCGGGGCGCAAGGTGTCCCGCTCTACAAGGCGGAAAGGTTAACACAACAAGGCAACACTGACTCTCAAAGGAAAAGCGCTGCATGGCAAAGGGATGCACCGACCCAGAGGCGGAGCCAGGGGGTTGGACCCCCTCTCTGAGAATTTCATTTCTGAACCTCCTCTTATTTTGTGCTGATTGTAAAAATTTTAAAAAATTTTGCCCCCTCAGCGGACGGCCCCCTCCCCCACCCGAGTGACCCCTGGATCCCCAGGGCAGCGCTGCACGGAGCAGGTGCGGAAAGCAACGGGGGATTTTGTAGCAGGTTGACAGAACGAGTCTGATCAGGGGACGGAGAGAGTCTCGTGTGGAGGGTACGGAGGAAGGAATGCCATGTGACAAGGTGAGTCTGCACCTCATTCTGAAATCTTTTTCAGTCTGAATAGATCTGCAGGGTTTTGATCAAGTTCGCTGCTGTTTGCTGCCGAGACTTCGAGACACACAACTGGTTTTGAGAAGTCAACAAGGGAACTGTAGGGACAAATTTTCGTACAAAAATTCAATTATGATTTGATCCTGCTTGTCTTGACATGGATCTTGCAACGATTGAGCCTTGCACGCACGCACACGCACGCACACGCACGCACAGCAGGGCACGGCTAATATCGCCATGGTTTCAATTGTGTCAATCATGGGCGACAACGAAACAACGCGAAGACACACACAAGGGCGCGAACATTGCTTTTTGACGTCAGCGTCTGCACTTGTGCTGCGTCAAATTGTGAATTGGCAGTGCACTCATGACCCACAGTTTGTTTCCATGGCTCCCAAAAGTATCTGGCTCAGACGTTGCGTCCACTGAACGCCAACAGATGACAACCATAGGTGCCAAACGTTTTGTGGAAAAGCTTTTATACAATTCTCCCGCCTCCACCTCTGAAAGGAGAGAGAAATCTTCCTCAGCTGTGTCCCCCTTCCTTTGAGAGAGAGACTCCCGGGGTCCCGGGGCCGCAGCCCATGCAGAAAGCATCGCACTGCTGAGTTATGGGATGGAGGGGCAGGGCGCGTTCACACTGGATGCGTCACGGTTGACACTGGCTGCATCAAGGTTCACACTGTGTCAGGATTCGCACTGCATGCGGTATCACCATTCACAGTCAGGGATGCATCACGGTTCATACTGGCTGCGTCGCGTCTTTTCCGTCAAACGTGGCGTTCCTGCACCAGTGGATGGGGGCAGCGTCACAATACACACTCGTGCATCATGGTTCACACTGCATCATGTGTCACACTGCGGCATCACCATTCACACTGCGCGCCGTGGATCACACTGGTTGCGTCGTGTCCTTTGCGTCAAACGCAGCGTTCTTGCACCAGTGGACGGGGCTGCGTCCCTGAGGTCGGGTGAAGCACGCCACTGCGTCGCTCCTGGCAAGTTGACGCAGCGCGTACTTTCCTGCACATCCACGGGACGCGTCACTCATCCTTCGTTGACCCGATCCCTCACGACGCAGCGTCCATGGGCTTCCGTCAGGACGCAACGCGTGACGCATTCACTGTGAACCCAGCCCTCCCTCCGCACATGTATGTTTCTCAATCCGATGTGAACATAGCGATTTTAACGTTGTGTTCGCGGTTTGTGTTTCACACTTGACGCGACATGCGTTTCGTCCCAATGTCACTTAAGGGTACCCTGCGTCAACTTTTGCGGTACAGAGCGTGCACTGACTGGCAGAGACGCACCCTGTGTGAACCACGCCCAGCCTGTCGCTGTCTCACCCCTCGTGTT
>JAAUXT010152437.1_pt1:0-12500 | contig 20231 bp, 22 predicted proteins | sample 7278171 | NCBI WGS metagenome assembly JAAUXT01 (sample SAMN14350112, study PRJNA611818) | marine sediment metagenome | isolation source: surface marine sediment (1.8m) | place: French Polynesia: Moorea | collected 2018-08 | reverse complement strand
TCGACCCTGTACGTCACCTGCCTACTGTCCAGGAAAAAAGAAAGATCCGCACAAATGCAATTTAAATCACTTTTGTTGACTCTTCAGCCATCAACGAAGTGATTCTTTGTCAGTGTCTGCCGACTCCAAATTAAAGTCGATCTTATCAGGAAGAGAGGGAGCGGATCCAGGGGTGCACATGGAGAGAGAGACTCGGCCCCAAAGATGGCGGCGATGTGTCAGAGACAATTTTTGTGTTTTTGTCAAAGTTTGCAACGTTTATTTTTCAATGTCGGGGGGAGGGGTGCTGAACTCCTGCTCCTGGAACACACTGGATCCCCCTTCCAATGACTGACCAGTGAAGCTCTGTGGACCAAAGTTTCAATGGCCGCTCTGACCTCTGACAAAAACATTGCTGTCCCTTCCCCTGGTTTTGTCTTCCCTGCACTCACCCCCGGGTGAATATCCTCAATATTCAGGATCCCATTAACCGATCCCAGACTTGTGTCATCTGAAATTAATGGGTGTTGTAAAGCAGAGGGCCCGCCCATTTAATTGAAAAAGTATGATAAGTATCTGCCGGGTATCCCCCAAGTACAATGAGAGCATTAAGTGTGTCCCCCTGAGAAAGGGCAGACGGTGGTCTGAAGCATTGAGATGGGCCGAGGGTCACAAGCACAGGGATATTTACCGGGGCGGATTCAAGGGGCCCAGGAGGACCGTAGCTGACTGCAGCATGCATTCAACGAAAAAGAACTCACCTATTTTCGAGATGAACCTACAATGTACCTGACTCTTGGAAATTGCCAAAACAAATGACTGACTGACTCTGTCTGTCTGTCTGTCTGTCTGCTGTCTGTCTGTCTGTCTGTCTGTCTGTCTGTCTGTCTGTATGTCTGTCGATCTCCCACTCTCTCTCTCTCTCTCTCTCTCTCTCTCTCTATCTCCCTCACACACACACACACACACACACACGATCACTAACGTATTCACGCACGCACGCACACATACCTGAAAGTGCACCCCTGAGGACCTTTGTCACTATTTATTCATCAACATTTTTGAAGATCTTCTATTGCAAGAAGATCCTCATACAAGCGGAGGTCGAACCCTTCCAATTCTCCCCCTGGAGGTTCGGAGATACGTTGAGATTCAAATGACATGCACCAAATCGATTTGTAGACCTCTGCCGGGAGGATTCCAGGGGGGAGGGCGCTGCTCCACCAAAGCCTCTTTCTTTTGTCCCTCTGTTGAAGGGTTTGATTGACTCAGGCCCCCTTCCTCACGATGGGGTCGGACTCTTCGACTCATACTGGATCCGCCACTTTGGTCTGTCAATGAACCTCGACACAGTTGAGGTTAAATTGGATGAGCAGAACCACCAAAAAAAGTCCGGCAAACCCTCAGACTGATACTTGTCTCCAGCGGATCCTTGTTGTTGGGACCTGCAACCTTGTACAAAACAAGCTCTCTTTTTACGCGTCAAATTGTTTGAAGCTGGGATTCTCTGCCCCCTCCCAACGTTTGTCCCAAGATCTTGTTTTCTCCCCTCACAGATCCCCCTCCAATTCGCCTACAGGTTTCTCCCGATTGCTCCCCCTAGTTCCCCCTTGGTTTGCGGCCCGGCTTCGTCCCTGACCTCAACCCTGGATCCGCTGAAGTTTGATTCTCTCCTAGACTTTTCTCACAGAAATCACCAAAACCCCTGATTATTTGACACCCGAACCGGCTCTTTTAGGGTTGAGGTTTGGATTGGGATGATTTTGGCCCCGGATCGGGTCTCTGTGAGACGTTTTTCACAGTCGGCGCTGTGAAGCGGAAGTGATTCCCGCAGAAAGGAACGGGGACCCGAAGATTGCGCTCTGCGAGGTGCGGCGCTTTTGAGGTGAAACTGATACCCGAGTATCATCTCTGATCATAGGACGCTTCATGCGTCGCGTCCCTGTGCACCGCAAAGGGCTCTTTGTTGTTGTCCCGTCCTGGGTGCTGCATCCTGTGCAAGTCAAGGAATGGGCACTTCATCCCACGGTTGAAACACCAGGGTACACAGCGCACGCTCATTGCTACGTAAGTCAATGGGTGCTGCACCACGGAAAAGTCAGTGGTCATGCATTTCTGAACAAGTCAGCCAGTGGTGTGTAAGGCACGTCGTCAAGGGCAACCATTGTTCTCAACAGGAGATTCAGCACAAGTAATCCTACACTTTTGACTTAAATGGTATGACACTTGTGCACTTTTGGTTGCTTTGACTTGTGCCTTACAACAGGTAATCAAGGGAGGCAAGGAGATCATTCAATCCGAGCCTTCGGCTCGGATTTGAATGATCTCCTTGCCTCCCTTGATTACCTATACCGTCGTCACCTGGGACACAATGCGAGTTGAGTGTTCTTGGTCGCATCGCACTCAGCGTGAACCCGGCTCGATGCTCGGTGCCTTTGAGGCGAAACTGATAGGCCTGTATCATCTTCATTGTGTACGAGGAAATTGACTCTGAACTGACGGTTTCATTTCAGACGCGTCGCGACGCGGCAGTGAAGACGTCGCGCGGGACGCAGCGTCGCACACACAGCGTGAAAACGTCCTGCACAACACGGCTCGTTGTGCGCTCAATGTGGAAACGTCTTGACCCTGGAACACACTGATCAGGAGGCAGAATAGATCTGCGATGATACCTCATTTTGACACGTGTCAATTGCACGTGTCAAAGATTTAAACAGGACAGCGAGGTGTGATGGAGAGATTGAGGCTTTTTTTCCCACGGGAGGAATCGTTGTGCGCTCGTTCGCAGTTCTGCCTGTAGGTTTTCACACACGCGATGAGTCTACGGACTTACAGTGATCAGGAATGCAGGGAGAGACTGAGGTTGCTTCCTCACAGGCCAGGAGAGTAGAGCAGCAACAGCAGCAGCAGCAGCAACAACAAAGACAGCAGCAGCAGCAACAGCAACAGCAGCTGCCCCCATCTGATGAGCTGACGGTCTGTTTGCCAGTCCGTTGAATCTGAGCAGCAGCAGCCGCAACAGCAGCAGTGGCAGCAGCAGCAACAGCAGCACCAGCAGCAGCGGCAGCCGCAGCACCACCAGCAGCAGCAGTGGCAGCAGCAACAACAGCAGCAGCAACAGCAGCAGCAACAGCAGCAGCAACAACAACAGCAGCAGCAGGGTGATGGGGCGTGTCCAGGCCACGCTGCAGGTGGTGCTCCACACCCTGACGCTCTGCCTGCACCTGGACGTCGCCCTCTCCCTCCGCCTCTCCCATCGCGCCCTCTTCTGGACGTCCGTCTCCGCCATCGCCGTCGCTTCCATGGCAACGAACGCAGCGTCGCTGACCATGGCCTACTGGAGCCTGGACTTCCGGCGGAAGCGAGTCGGGGAGTTCCTGTGCGTGTGCTGCCACCTACTGCAGCTGGGCCCCGTCTGGAGGTACCTGAAGCTCATGGTGACAGCAGGGGACCAGGGAGGTGACCAGGCGGGCAGCAGGGACCCGGGAGGGAACGGGGACCCGACAGTGAGCGGGGACCAGTGCGACCAGACGGAGCTTGACCTGCTGCGGCTCGGTCACTCCGTCGTGCAGGACGCGGTGCTCATGGTGATCGAGGTGAACCTCGCTCTGGATGGGACGACGGGGCTGCAGCCGCTCCTCCTGGTGGCTGTAACCATGGCGCTTCTCTCCATGGCAACGGCCTATACCTGCGTCTCCATGGAAACCTCCCACACATGCGTCTCTAGTCAGCACGGTGCCAAATCTAGTCAGCTGGAGAGCGGAACCAGGTGTTGTCACGTGTTTTGTCCCCGAAGTCACGTGGTTTGCACGTGGGCGGGTCACGTGACGTGGCACGTGTTCAGCCTGCTCGCCCGGATGCTCGCATTCTCCCTCTTCCTCCGGACAACGCGTTTGTGGGCGGTCCTCGCGCCCACCGCCCACCTACTCGCCCACTACGCCGTCATCTACGTGAGCCTCTATCTGAACCCGGTCAAGGCGGCGCCCGACTGCGCATCCATCGTGCGCAACTTCCTGTACGGATACACGCAGCTCTTCGACCACGTGGGCAGCGCCCAGCACGTGTGCACCGCGTGCGTCTACTTCGTCGTGGTCAGTGTGGAAAACGTTGTCATGGTTACCACGTGGTTCATAGGGGCCGAGAAGACATCACTGCACGTCGGTCTGTTTGTCGCTGTGTGTCTCTGTCATCTGATCGGGACCTCAGTCGGGGCCGCTGTGAACCAGGGATGGCGGGGCAAGGGGCCGGACCCTGAACCGAGCTCCAGGGTACTGACGGGGTCAGTTGCCATGGATACAACACAGGTCCCTTGTGCAGTCTTGGATACTGTCCAAGAACGCAGACGCAAGGATACGAACGCAGTGCAGGTTGCTGTGGAAAGTCCTCGTGTTGTCAAGGGTACAGTCGCCATGGATACGACACGGAGCCGAAGCGTTGTGAACACCGCTGCTGTCCCGGTCTCTGACAAAGCGACCATAGACACGGACGAGGATTTTGATACCGTCATTGAATACATTGGTGACGGTGACAGTAGCGGCGACGGCAGAGGGGGTGAACTGGAAGCAGGAGAGAGGGCAGAGAGAGGCAGGAGAGGCGAAGACAAGTGCAGTTCACAGAGTCCCAAACGGAGTGCGCCCTTCCACAGTAGAGCCGACTGTGCAGCGAGAGGTAGTAACGCTGCATCGGATCCCGCCTGCATACTGCGCCATCTGGTGTCACACGGTCAAGGTCAGAGCGAGGCCACGTCGCCCAGGCAACAGCAGCTGAAGGGAGACCCTGAAATTCCATTGGACGCGGCCTGCGTGCTGAGGGATCTGGTGTCCTACAGTCAAGCTCAGCGTCAGTCGGAGGGCCTGGGTCGGGAGCCTCCGTTACCTTGGCAACAGGAGTTGGTGCTACAAGTCCCAAACGAGGCCAGCGTGTTGAGACATTTCTCCTCCATTGAGGATCCAAAATCTGGGACCCCGTCGTCATGGCAACAAGACCTGACGCTGCAGGTCCCCACGTCAGATTCACAGCAGCAACAGCAGCAACAGCAACAACAGATGGACGAGGACCACGATTCCTCCAACAGTCGCAACACGAATACAGTCGTCTCCAGCGTATCGGGGACGCTGCAGGGATCTTACCATGGCAACTGGGCGGGGCGTCAGGGTCAGAACGAGGCAGCGATTCAGACCGAGACGCGGCTGGGCAGTTCCCATGGAAACCGAACGAAAACTCAGAAGGAGGTGAGAACGCATTGGAATCCGACAGAAAACAAGAGAAAAACTCCAATGCGATGGTGGAACGCTGTGTGGGGGGCGCTGCCCCACCACCCAGCACAACCCAAGAGATCACCGAGGAAGGGTATGCCGGGCAGGACCTTTGGAAGGAGCAACAGCAACTTTGAGAGAAAATGGAATTCCTTCTCCAACTCTCCGTATGAAAACGTGATTCTCCGAGGAAAAGTCAGAAACGCCCATGGCCCCGACGGATTGCGATCCAAAGCGCCGGGCCTGATGGGAAGAACGTCAGTGGAAGTCAGAGCCTGTGGAAACACACAGAAGAAGGACGGTGTTGCCCTGCAGGCAGGGGCGCACAGGAGGGCTGCAGGGATTCGGCATCTCCTGCTGCCCTGCAGAAAGGAGGGTCCCAGACCGCACCTCCTGCCTCCCCAGGGTCCCAGGCCCCACGTGATTCCGCCCAACTTCCCGCCCAACCATCCGCCCAAGTGTCCGCCCAACCTCCCGCCCCACCTGTCCTGGGACCTGGACCTCTACACCAGTGATTCTTCAGTGACGGAGTACGCTGTTCTCCCTGGTGCTGCCCCCTATGTTAGGGATGGCCGCGACCCCTGCCGATTGGGTGGTTCCCATTACGGACATGGTGGTGCCCCCTACGGACGGGGTTGTGGCCCTTTTGGATGGGATGATGATTCTTGCAGCACCTGTTCCAGCAGCACGGATTACCTGGAGCTGGCAAGCTGCGAGTCGGGGGAGGACGCGTGGACGTGGCCCCCGGGGCGGGGAGCAGGGGCCCCGGGGCGGGGAGCAGGGGCCCAGGGGCGGGGAGCAGGGGCCCCGGGGCGGGGAGGCGGCCTCTCCCGGGAGACCCTGCGCGCCCTCCCCCGGGGAGACGACGACCCATCCCGGAACGACGCCGTGACGCGATGGCTCTGCAACATCTCCGATGAACAGTTCGTCTGAAGCAGCAGAGAGACTCAGAGAGGCAAAGACAGAGAGAGACACGAGAAGCAAGAGAGACTGAGACAAAGAAATAAATATTGAGGCAGATAATAAAGAGAGAGACAAACGAAACAGAGAGCAGCAGAGAGACACACAGGTCAAAATCATATTTGCTCTCTGGAAAAAAGTATTCCGTCAAACTTCAACTTGTTCCATGCCATAACAAAAGTTTGGTCTCCCTGGCAACACGCAAAAATCTCAACATGAAAAAGCTCACGAAGAAAGTTTAAGATGTCTCTTGCCGTGTACCCTGATCCCCTGAGAAATGTAACCTTTCCCCGTGCTACACAGCGCGCATGCCCCGTGGGTTCGACACCACGTGCAATTAGCCTGACACAAATCGTATATCAAACCCTGCAATTCCCTCTCGTTTGAATGGCAGTCTAAGGGGCGGAGCCACGGGGCGGGGGGGGGGGGGTAGGAAGCTCTGAGGGTTCAGACCCTGATCCTTCCTCTCAAGTAAAATTGCCCGTCCTTTTTGTGCGTCATTCAGATAGATTTTGTCTTGTCCGTTCAGCACAGAAAATGTCGCCCAAGAGGTGGTGCCGTCAGACAAAATGGCGGATCTATTTTTTGGTCTTACCTAACAGAAGGGAGAAGCGCTGGTTGGAGGGTTCTGGGGGCGGCTCTGGGGGGGGACGATTCCAGACGTGAAACCTACGACTGTTGGAAGGATGTGAAGTTTGAGTGAGTGGTCGCAGAAAGGAGCGAACCTTTTCCGGTGTAACAGGACCAGAGCACGACCAGGACCACAGCACGACCACACTATTTGGTCATGCTGTGGTCCTGAAATTTCAGGACTACAGCACGACGTCGGAAAATATTACGGTCGTGCTCTGGTCCTGAGACACCGGGGTTCAGGCGACCATAGATCCGCCCCCGTCTGTCGCCTTCCAATCTTCAAATTGCAGCCCCCACAATTTGAGGCTGTTGGTGTTTTCTTCACCTGCCCGAGGCAGTGCAATGTTGTTTCTGGTTAAAACTGGGCGTGTTCGATGTTCGCGCCGAACTCATCGCGGAGGCACTCGGGGCAAAAATCGAACGCTGCCAGGGGGGAGGGGACGGTGCGACGTTCGTCGCGTGAATCGAACACAATTGGATTTGAAAATGTGGTTTTGCACAAAAAAACGAACGGCCCCAATGCATTTTTGTGTTGTGTCTGTTTCTCGACCTCAACTTTCCCATCCACAGCACAGTCTCGGTGCTACAAACGGGTTCTTCCTCCCCCTTCGGACTGTGTTGAGGGGGGGGGGTCCGCCTGTGCCCAGCAAATTTTTTTTACAGGGGCGTTCCCCAAGACCCCACAAATAAACTCAGGCTCGCAGCCCTTTGAATCCTTCCTGCATGGATTGAATGAAAATTCCCCCTTGATCTGGAGCCACTGACCAAGTCCTGGACCCCAATGAGTGTGGTGGATCTCGTTCGTATCACACCAGCTGGTGTGGTTGATTGGTCCAACCCTCACGCAGTGGATCCTTTTTGTCGTCTGTCTGGTGGAGCCACCCCTGGAGTGACAGACGTCAGAGATATATCTCTCCAGGATCACGGTGGGGCCCACCTTCCAAAACTTTTTTGGGCAAAGAAGATGGCACATTTTTTCTTGAGTGGAGGGGTCAATTCGGGTTCCACCCCTGGATCTGCAATCTGATCCAGGACCCAACACTGGGCCCCACCCTGATCCAGGTTCCACTCCTGCACTCCAACCTTGTTCCAGTATGTAAAACCCAAGGGTCCCCACCCTGGTCTGGGATCCACCCCAGGGCCACACACCCTGATGCGAGGTCTACCCCTGGGCCCCACCCAACCAGAAATACACCCAGGATGTACTTTTATTATGGAGCTGAATGGAGTTGATACATGAAACGGTGTCCGTCACAGACACACGAAAATTTGCAAAGCAAAGGTTGGGTGAATACGTCTGTTCGCGAAAGATTACATGTAGCTTTTTCCTGGAGATGCATCGTCTTCACCACAGGTGCAGTCTCACTTGCCATCGCGCAGCCAGTCATTTTCTGTGGTGTATCGTCGTGTGGTTGGTCCAATTTTTTTCACAGTTGACAAGAAAATGTCAACTTGTAAAGAATGAATTTTTCTGGCCAAATTGAGGGAACACTTTGCAGGGTAAACGCTTTGTTCTGTGAAGAGAATGATCACGCAGCAGCCGAACGTCGAGTTGTCGTGGAAAATGAACAACTTAGGTTCGAATTGGGCAAACTTTTTCGAATTGCCTGAGTTCGATTCTCCAGAGTTTGAATTAGTGGAGTTCGAATGAATCGGGTCGAGCTGCACATTCCTGCAGAGCTGCATTCCAGAGCTTCGGGTGACAACAAAGGCTTTTGTGATGCGCCCCAAGATCATACAACAGCCAAACACAGCGAGAACAACAGGCGAGCGACAAAAAGATCTATGAGGATCACGCACAACACCGGGACTGAGCAAAAACGCATTGAGACCGGGTTCACAATGGATGCGTCATGCGTCAGTGTGCAGTTTCATAGGGTAATGCACATGCGCGCACAGACACACACACACACACACACACACACACACATTGGTTCAGGAAGGAGCACCCCTGTGGGGAAAGCGTGATACAGTACAACACACACACACACACACACACACACACACACACACACCTACGGGCGAGATCCCCCTGTCGTCATGAACACCCATCGACGTCCACAGACAGCGATGCACCTGTCTTGCGTTGTGCACCCTCACGTCTGCTGACACCCAACACGTGCCGTGACACGTGAATGGGTTTCACGTTGATGACGTCAGCTTTTTCTGACGTCAACGGCAACTTTTCTCAACGACATCAAAGAATGGTCTGGACTAATTTTTATGCCCACCAATTGGGCGTCATGTTAAATTTTGACGTTGATATCAAAATTTTGCTGTTGACGTCAAAAGTTTTGACGTCGACGGTACCAATGTGGAAACGGCTTGACGCCTCCAGGGTGAATCGGCCGTGTCCTACTGATGGTGCCGCGCTGTGAGACAAAAGCCTGAAACGTGAGGCCTGTGAGGAGCCAGGAATGCTGTTGTTGACATGTTCGAGTTCGGCTCAGAAAACGCACCTCAGGCCACAGCGCCGGTGCGTGGAGTCACACAGAGCCCAGGCTTGCATAGGAGTGTTCGCTAGGATCCAGGGGCTCCAGACCTCCGTAGTCCCGAGAAGTGGCGAAAGTATCACTGCGAGTACGCCTCCGAGGGTCGAACCCTGGCTGAGGCTGACGTTAGTCTTCCTGTCCCGATCAATATCCACCCACCCCAAGATCCTGGGTCCATCCAAGTCCAATTTCTGATCCTAGATCCACGAGAAGAATGACCAATCAAAAGGAGAATTATTGCAGTACCAGGTTCCTGGGGCCGCCCGGGGGCCAGGGGATTGGCACCCCTTATACCTAAATCCTCCAAAACCTAGATTGAAGTTGGGTTGCGCTGAAAGAAACACTCCCCTCCCCACTTCACGCACGGTATTTCCAAAGTTGAAGCAGGGTCCCCCCGGGATCGCCCCCTGACCAAAGCCAGAAAAAGGCCCCTGTTGTGAGCAGAATCATATGTGGATGGTTCTATGGGTCAAACCACTTGACCCTGGATCCTGATCCTGGATCCTCAAAGTGATAATCTGGGGACTGCATTGGTCATCTGACGCTCGATCGACCTCATGAATGCCGTCCAGGTTGGGGGGGGGGCGCAGGCCCCCCAGTCGGTGATTTGAAGTTTGAAAAGTTTGACATAGTGACAACAAAATCATGTTCCTCGGGGGGTGGGGTCTCGGGGGGCCGCTGATCCCGAAGGTCCCCTGGATCCGGTCCTTGTAACTTGGGTTCTGTGCTCAAGTGCTGACTCGAGCAGAAGCACAGCCTCTCAGAGGTGGAGTCCTCATCGTGTGTGACGAGCGGGGGAAAACCCAAATCACCCCTCATTCCACCCCACCATTGTTCGACTTCCTCAATCAGGGCCTGCGTGAACCCCCGTCAGATAACGATGTGGTTTGAGCCGCAATTGAAACTCTCCCAGAGGCCAAAAATTACCGTGCCGCCATCACGCATGCATAGCACGCACTTTTTTGTGCTGCAAATTGAGCTTGGAGACAACGACCTGGTGAGCGGTGAACACGAGTATATTTTTGTAGGAGTATTGGATGTCTATTGTAATGGGATTCTGGTTTTACTTACAGGTTTGAAAGTTCACGCGCACGTGTGCGGCATGGATAACCGTGTAGGTTTGGTCGCAGGCCTTGCACAAAGAGGTAATGCTGAGAACTTCTGCAGCGGATGCAGGGTTTGGTCACCAGGTCGGGCTCCAACTTTGCAAAAAGAACGCAACAATTGTTGGGGTGAGGGAACGAATCGTTTTCTTCTGGATCAGGATGAGCCTGACTCTGTAAACCCTCAATAGGTTCTGCACGTTGGGGTTGGGACCCCTTCAGGCGGGGCTTTCCCTGAGGTTGGGTTCCCCGTGGGGTCAGACCACCTTGGCGCAAGAGTCCGTTGGGGTTGTGCCACCCCTGAGATCGCCCTCTCCCTGGGGCCGGCACCCCTCACCTCACCCTTGATCCGCCCTGAGTGTTGATGGAACTCTGACGGCTTCGGGGCCCAACGTCTCTTGCCAAACCAGTTTCGTTTTTCAATTGCAGAGACAACGCGTGCTGCCGATGTTCATGCATAAATTTACTGTTTGTTTGTTTTTGGATGGGCACCAGTGTCTCAAGCAGACCATGCACAAAACAACCGAGAGAAACTTTTGTGGGACTCAGAATGTTCATTCCCTTTCCACAGGCAGAAAAAAATCTCACTTTCAAGTGATTTGTTGGTGGTTTTATATGATCTGATTCAGTATGCACAACTGTTCCTCCAAAGGGTGTGTCTATCCCGACCCCTCCCACCCGAAAATCACCGGTGTGGTGTTACCCACAGGGGTACACGTGAACGCCCTACGCCTGATGCCTCTTTCCCACTGGAAGCGTCAGACGTCGCGTCCGTGCACCCACACGTCAATTGAGGGCTGCAAAAAATGCATTGCCTGCGTAGGGATCTTCCCTTTGCTGAATCCAGTGTGAAACAGGCCTGGAGCTGCACATATCCACTGATGCAGTGCCAACCGCATTGACTGCAACGCAGCTCACATTGACCTGCACAGCGACGCACTATTTGTGCGAAGTCCCTTTAGGGCGAAGCACCATATGGTAGTGCAGTATATGGCAAGGTGGATGAAATATCCCCTGCCCCCTCCCCCCTTTAGCCCCCCTCCCCCTCCCAACCCCCTTACCCCTGGACCCCCCTGTCCCCAGACCCCCCAGCCCCTAGACCCTCCTGCCCCCTTGGACCCCCCTGTGGAAGACAAGGAGGACAAGGAAGAATCGACGACATTACCGACAAGGGACTTCGCACTGCAGTTGCCTTGAGCACTGCTTCTTGTTGGTACAGCGACGCAGCGCGTGACGCATCCAGTGCGAAACACGCCTCAGGGCGGCGCACTACTTTTCCACGGGCAATTGCACCCGCCTCATTCGGTTGGCATGGTTGCAAACGTGCCGAGCAGAAATCTATTCAAGACGCGTCGCAATTAGAATACAACACAGGCTCCTTCAGGGGCGGATCTGGGACGTGGTGTGTGTGTGTGTGTGTGTGTGTGTGTGTGTGTGTGTGTGTGTGTCCCAGGGCTCCAACCTCAAGGAGTTCCCACCCCAAGGTTCCCCACCCCTGGGGGCGGAGCTCCTCAAAGATACGAAGGGGTAATCCATATCTCGGGTTATTTTTAAATGGCAGATCCTGGGGGGAGGAACCAGCGGCCAAGGGCGAGGCTGGATGCACCCCCAAGAAAAGGCAGGAGGCAATCCCACTCTTCACAAACAGAAAATTCTGGAGCCTCATGCGTGGCAGAGTCCAGGGGAAGCGAGGGGAGTCGGTCTCTTTGCCCTCCCTCCCCCCACCACTGGATTCGCCCCTGCTTGTCGCTGGGTTCATTGGAACACAGCGCAGGTTCCTTTGTGGCGCTGAATGCTGATCTCAGTGAGAATTTTAATTATCTGCAATTGTTACCCCGGGCGCGCAGCCAAGGGTGCGGCGAGCAGCAGGAGCGGATCCAGCAGAGGCGGAGCAGCAGGGGCGGATCCAGGGGTGGGAGAGAGGTGGCACAGGACAAATCCAGGGGTGGGGGAGAGGTGGCACAGAGCAGATCCAGGGGTGGGAGAGGTGGCACAGGACAGATCGAGGGGTTGGGGAGAGGTGGCACAGAGCAGATCCAGGGGGGGGAGAGGTGGCACAGGGAGGAGGGAGGTGGGGG